>ERZ772772.102-NODE-102-length-50062-cov-7.721299_pt1 | contig 50062 bp, 56 predicted proteins | sample MGYA00511484_ERZ772772 | MGnify/ENA primary metagenome ERZ772772 (study PRJEB29015, sample SAMEA2737913) | human oral metagenome | biome: human oral; feature: human-associated habitat; material: dental | place: China | collected 2088 ... | reverse complement strand
GTGTTTAATTCGGCATTCAGTATTTGCAGGGTGCTTTTCGTTTTCATTTTTTGATTCCTTGGTGTTTCGTTTTGATGGAATCAATATTAGCGTAACGCTAATATATAAGCAATAGCGAAACGCCACTTATTTTATAGCGTTTTGATTTACAAAATAATATTTTTTAGCGTTTTGCACAAAACAAGCATAAAAAAGAGGCTACCTGAAAATTCAGGTAGCCTTTATTGATGGAAATGGTGTTATCGGAATTGTTTAAAACCCCAACTCCCCTTTATTTTCCCAATAATATGAATATTATCCGCATCTTCCGGGCGAACTTCTTCATCGCGGTATTTGGGGTTATCGCTTATTATCAGTAAAACCCCGGTCAAGGTCATTTGCAGGCGTTTGGCTCTTCTGCCCGCTGGAGTATGGATAACATAAAGCCCATCTCCATCAAAATAATCAATCCCGGTATCTACAAATAGGATTTCATCGGGCTCTATTGTGCCGCTCATCGAATCGCCTGTGCCAGTAATGATGTGGATGCGTGATATTGCGCCGCCAAAATGTGCTTTTGCCCATGATTCAGCTACGGCCACAAAATCGACAATCTCAATCGGGGAATCGTCTAATGTTCCCACATCCATTTTGGCCTTAACATTTAACACGCTGAATTTAATATATCCTTCCGGCACAATATAACCATCACCTAACATCATTACGCTATCCAACGGCTGATCAAACCATGCGCGCGGTTTACCGGTGGCCATTTCTATCTCGCGTGCTGTTTCAGACTTGAGCGAGCGCGGCTTGCCGGTTCGAGAATCAGGGGTGGCATTCAGCCATTGGCTGATTTGAGAGGCTGATTTGTTGATGGCTTCGCTCAATTTGCCTTGTCCGCCGTATTCGTCAATTAGCATTTGCAGGCGTTGGCGGTAGGTTTCTTCGATGGTTTTCATAAATTTTCCCTTTCCAATGTTGTATTTTAGCAATTTGCTAAATTTATACTATATGCGAAACGCTTGCTTTTTGTTTAGCGTTTCGCTAAACTATAAAAAACATTGGAGATGAAAATGAATTTAAATGAGTACCTAAAGCGCGGCGGGCGTGGTTCGCTGGTAGCGCTGGCCGAAAAAATCGATGCCCATGCGCCAGATGTGAGTAGCTGGGCTTCAGGCCGCCGCCCCGTTCCGCCAGCCCGTTGTGCTGCGATTGAGGCCGCCACCGATGGAGAGGTTACCCGCAAAGACCTCCGCCCGGATGACTGGCAAGAAATTTGGCCGGAACTGGCCGCCTAGTTTCCTCTTTCTTCGGCACTCCCTCCCTTGTGCCGGGGTTTTCGGCGGCTTTCCATTCTTCTTCCCCGCCGTTTTTTTATACCGCCTGCCGCTGTGTACGCAGGGGCAGGCTTTTTTTACGCCTTTTTCAGGCTACCTGAAAGCTGTGTTATGAGCCAATCTATTGATTTTGCCACTATTTCAAGCGCCGCCTTAAGCTCGGTGGACAATCTGCTGGCGGAATGGCTGCCTTCCGGCCGCTATGACGGGCACGAGTTCGTGGCGCTGAATCCCACACGCGCGGACAAAAAGCTGGGCAGTTTCCGCATCAATACCCGCACGGGGGCTTGGGCGGATTTTGCCACGGGCGACAAGGGCGGGGATTTAATCGACCTGTACGCTTACCTGAATAGCTGCAATGCGGCGCAGGCGGCGCGCTCGATTGCCGAGCGTTTGAGCTTGGGCGGTTTTGCACCGGTGCAAAAGGTGGCGCTGGACGGCGGCAATGCGGCCAAGCCGGGCAAAAACGCGCGCTGGCAGCCGATTGTGCCGGTGCCGCCCTATGCCCTAAAAACCATGAATTTCCGCCACTCGTTCCGCCAAGGCGAGCGCTCGGAGCCGGTGTTTACTTCGGTGTTCCGTGATGCCGACGGGCAGGTGCTCGGCGCGGTGGCGCGGTTTATCAAGTCGGACGGCTCGAAAATCGACCTGCCCTATACCTTTTGCGAAAACTTGGACACGCATGAAAAAATGTGGCGCTGGCGCGGCTGGCAGGGTTTGCGCCCGCTGTACGGTTTGGATGCGCTGGCGGCCGATCCCGCGCAGCCGGTGCTGGTGGTGGAAGGCGAGAAGTGCAAAAACGCGGCGGATGCGGCGCAGCCGGGCTATGCGGTGATTACTTGGCACGGCGGCGCAGGCAACTGGGACAAGACGGATTGGTCGGCGGTGCAAAACCGGCGCGTGATTCTGTGGCCGGACTGCGATTCGCAGCGCGAAAAATTAACTGCCTCCGAACGCAAGGCGGGCGTGGATGCGGAGAGTAAACCGTATTTGGACAAATACGCGCAGCCGGGCATGGCGGCGATGCTGGGCATTGCCGAGCGGCTGGCGGCTCAGGGCTGCAAGGTGGCGTTTGTGCGCACGCCTGAACCGGGTGTGTGGCCGCCGGGCTACGATATTGCCGATGCGCTGGCCGATCGCGGGCAGGTTATTGATGCAGCGGAGGCGTTGAGTTGGCAGCATTTGGCGGATTACACCGCCGAATATGCCGAGGTGTTGGCAGCGGCGCAGGCTTCGGGCTACCTGAAACAGGATGCCCCGCCTCCCGCACCCGCCACGGAGGGCGAGTCGCCGGAAGGTGAGGCACGCGAAAACACGGGGGGCGGCGGGGAAAACGTGCCCAAAACCGCCGAAACCCCGGAAGGCGAAAGCCGCTATCAGGAAAACTTCGACCGCTTGAAACGGGAATTTTCCCTCATCGAGGGCAAGAGCCGCGCGGTGAGCAGAAAAACGGGCGTGGAATACAGCCGCAAAGCCTTGGTCGACCATTTCTGCAAGAAATCGGTGGATAACTGGTTTAATTGGGGGCGCGCGCCGGTGATGACCCAATACGAGGTCAACAAGCTCAAGCGCGACCGGGCGGCGTTTCAGGTAGCCCAAGACGGCGATTTAAAGGATATGATGGAGCGCTATGTGTATTTGGACGGCAGCTCCAGCATTTGGGATAACCAGCTGTGGCGCATGATTGACCAAGGCTCGGTCAAGCTGGCAATGGGCAGCCAATTTAAGATTTGGCAAGACAGCCCGGCGCGCATCGTGAAACGCTTTGACCGCGTGGTGTTCGAGCCGGGGCGGGATTTATCGGACGAGTACATCAATATTTACCGCGGGCTGCCGCTGGCGGACAAGGTGCAGTTTCCGCGCCCGCGTGAGGAGATGCCGACTTGGTGGCTGGATGTGTTGGATTTGTACCCGGGCTGCCGCGCCATCCAAAAGCTGATCGCGCATTTGTGCAACCATGATTTGCAGATGATGGAGTTTGTGTATAACTGGCTGGCGTATCCGCTGCAGCACCCGGGGGCGAAGCTGACTACTTCGCTGGTGATGCACGGCGATGTGCACGGCGCGGGCAAATCGCTGCTGTTTGAGGAGATTATCAAGCCGATGTACGGCGATTATGCGGCCACACTGGGGCAGTCGGATTTGGAGAGCAACTACACGGGCAACCGCTCGGGCAAGCTGTTTATCGTCTTCGAGGAGGTTTTCAACACTAAACAAAAATACGACCAAACCGGCGCCATGAAGCATATGATCACCGGCAAAACGATGCGCATCGAGCGTAAGTTTGTGGACAGCTACGAGGAGGCCAACCACATCAACTGCGTATTTTTATCCAACGAGGCGCAGCCCTTTAAAATCGAAGAAAACGACCGCCGCTACTTTGTGATTTGGCCGAAAAACAGGCTGCCTGAAAGCCTGCGTACGGAATTGGAGGTGGAGCTGGGCGCGGACGGGGTGCTGCAGTTTTTTATGTTGCTATTGTCTTTGCCGCTCACTATCAATTACACTAGGCAGCCTGCCGATGACCCCACGCAGCCGGACGTGGTGGTGCAAATCGAAGCGGAAAACGCCCCGCGCTTTGACCCGCACACCAAACCGCCGATGACGGAGGCTAAGGCCAACGTGATCAATTATGGGCGTTATGGGTGGCAAACCTTCTATATGGAGTGGGAGCGCGGCGAAATCGAAAATATCCCCTATTGCGCCGCGATTACCGGCGATGTGTGGGATTTGTATTTGTGGTGGTGCACCAAAAACAACGAGCGGCAGCTTTCCAAATCGAAATTCCTGCAGCACATTGCCAGTAAGATGCCAAGGGCGCGGCGGTGGTGGCGTTTGCCCAACAGCCCGCGCCCGGAGGAAAAGATGCAGGATAATATCTTCCTCCCGCCCGGCACCCGCCCGCCGCAGGGCACGCCCGAAATGGACTTTATCGGCCCACAGGTGCTTAGATTCCAGCAGGCGGTACAAGACCTGCGAAACCCGAAAGGCTACTAAAAGCTGCACAACTGCACAAAAATGCACTTTTGCCCCTCCCCGCAAATCCACGCTGGGCGGGGCTTTGTGCACTTTGTGCAGTGTGTGCAGCGTTTTTTCGCGCACGCGTACGCGCGTTATATATAGGCGTATTTCCTCCTACTCTGCCCGCCTTTTTATTTTTTTTCTCCATGCGTGTGAAAATATACTGCACATACTGCACAAAGTGCACAAATGCCCACCAGATAAGGCTTTCAGCGATTTTTAAAACTGCATAAATATGCACTTTGTGCAAAACTTATAAATACAGGATTTTTTGCCGCTTTATCTGTTGTTTTATCGCGGTTTTTAGTAAAATAACGGCACAATAAAAAAGCGGCAGAGGGCTGCCGCGTAAGAGGTAACAAAAGGGGCATGAGTATCATGCTGTGTTTGATTTTTCCGAAGATGCAAAAGATGCGCTGATGCGCGAATGGGCGGATTGGAGACGCCGGGCTGTGCAGGTAGGGCCGAGCGGCTACAAGCCGAGTTCTTTAAACATTTTGATGGCGGGCGGCACGCCCGGCGGTGGGGGCTTCCATTCAGTGGTGCTCTCCTACGGTGCGGATGTGGATTCGGTGTTTGTGCAAATCGACCGTGCCGTGAACCAACTGCCGATGATTCCTAGGTCAGTGGTGCGCCGATACTACCAGCAACCCGGCACCGTGGATCAGATGGCGGCGGATTTGGGGGTGTCGCGCCGAACGATGTATAAGCTGCGCGATTCGGCTGTTAATTCGGTGTTTGACGATTCGCGGTTAAAAAAGATGTTAAAAGCTGCTTGACAGTTTATGTAAACTGCGCGTAGCATAATATGCAATCATGGGTTAAGTTGTATATAGCCCATGCGGTTTAGTGCAAAATGTATTACTCCATCGCCGCCCAGAGTTAAATCTGGGCGGCTTTGGTTTATTGGGAGTGTGCTGTGTTTGTTGTTTCCGCCCGTGTGAAAGCCGATACTGCCACGGCACATCTCAATGCGCTGGAGCGTAAGCAGCTTCCGTTTGCGTATTCGCTGGCGGTAAACCGCACGGCAAAACTGGTAAAGCAGGCGGAAATCGACAAGATGCGCGCGGTGTTCGACCGACCAACGCCCTATACGTTAAACAGCTTACTAATAAAACCCGGCACGAAAGCCAACCCGACAGCTAAAGTTTGGCTTAAAGACCAATCTTACGCGGGCAAAGGCATTGGCGCGGAAAAATACCTGCTGCCGCAAATCGATGGCGGCAGCCGCAGCCACAAACGCTTCGAGCGGGCGCTGCAAGAAGTGGGGGTAATGCCGAAAGGTTATTACTGTATCCCGGGTAAATTCGCGCAGATGGATAATTACGGCAACTGGAGCCGTGGGCAGATTGTAAAAATCCTGTCCTATTTTCGTGCCTTCCCCGAAAGGGGCTATCGCGCGAATATGACAGAAGCCTCCCGCAGCCGCCTCGAACGCGGCACCAAGAAAAAACGCGGCTATACCTTCAAGGCTATCGGTAAACGACAAGGCCGCCGCCGCCCAGGCATCTACCAAATCTTGGCAGACAGCAAACACTGGCGGCCCATTGCTCTGTTTGTTCGGCGGGCTGGATACAGTAAGCGCTTCCCCTACTTCGAGACGGCAGAACATACAATTGATCGTGAGTTCCCCGAGCAGATGCGCAAGGCCATCGAGGCTGCCATAAAATCGGCACGCTGAAACAAAAGGTACTCCGCCGGCCAGCCGAAACGCGGGTAATTCGAACCACGATTTTTGTGAAGCGGGAGGGTGCTATAGCTTCCTTCCTCCCTTTTGACTGTGGTGGTAAGGGGTTATTTGATTCTGCCGTTTGGCTTGTTTGCCAGCGGTTTTTTTATTGGTGAGGCTACCTGAAAAGGGTGGTGTGTTGAATTTGCCCGTGTACTTATGCGGGCTTTTTTTATGGAGTGTGTTTCAGGCAGCCTGTGGAAATACCGGGTTAAGACGAAATCATATATTGAGCATAGTCGGTTATTCATCCGCAGGCTGCCTGAAACACATTAAGGGGCGGCTTATGTTGGTAAACAAGCGTGAGCTGTCAGAAATCTTGGGTATCACGGAACGCTCGCTGACCGAATGGCAGAAAGACGGCCTGCCAGTGGCATCATTTGCCGATTTGCGCGGGCAGGCCAACGAATACGACACTAAGGCCGTTATCGGTTGGCTGATTCAGCGCGAACTACAGCGGATCAACCAAGAAAAGCCGCGCGACAGGTTGGACAGGCTGAAAGCCGACGCCATCGAACTTGAGATAAAAGAGCGCACCGGTGAGCTGGCCCCGGCGGCATTGTTTGAGCGGGCTTGGGCGGATCACATCACCGCCGCCCGCACCGAATTTTTAACCCTGCCTGAAACACTGGCCTCTGAATTGAGTGCGATTGTCGGGCAGCCGATAGACAGCGAACTCATCACCGCCCATGTGGAGCGGGCGCTGGAAAAACTGGCGAATTACGGAGCAGAAGATGCAGAACTCGGCGGCGATGATGCAGCAGAATATGGCGGCCACGGTGCGCCGGGTGCTGCGTGAGGCGTGTAGCAAATGGGCTCCGCCTGTAAAAATGCGCATCCGCGATTGGGCGAACAAATACCGTTATCTCTCCAGCGTGGAGGCTGCCCGCCCAGGTAAATACGTTTTGGGTGTTACTCCCTACCTCGAATGGGACAACGGCCCATTGGATGCGTTGGACGACCCGAATGTGTCGGTGGTGTGCTGCATGAAATCGGCACAGGTAGCCTGGACAAGCGGCGTGCTCGGCAACTTGCTGGGGCGCACCATCGCCACCGCGCCCTGCCCGATTTTGGTTTTATTCCCGAAAGAAGGCGCCGCCAAGGAATACATGGATGAGAAATTCATGCCGATGGTGGAAGCCACCCCGGTATTGCGCGAAAAAATCGACATCCGCGTGCGGGCGCAGGGGCAGCGCCAGCTGTTTAAAAAGTTCGCCGGCGGCTTTCTGAAGCTGGTGGGGTCGAACTCTCCGGCCAGTGTGAAATCCAGCCCCGTGCCCTTGGTGTGCGTGGAAGAGCCGGACGACTGTAACCTCAACCTGCGCGGTCAAGGCGACAGCATCAAACTGGCCAAAGAGCGCACCAAAACCTTTGCCAAACCGAAAATCGTCATCGGCGGCACGCCCACGGTGGCGGGGGTGAGCACCATCGAAGCCGAGATGGAATTGAGCGACAAGCGCGTGGGCATGATTCCGTGCCACGAATGCGGCGAAGCCCATGTGCTCAATTTTGACTACCTGCAATGCGACCAAGACCCGAACGGCAACCATCCCGTATTCGGCAAATTCTTGCCGGAAACCGCCTACTACGTTTGCCCGCATTGCGGCTGCGTATGGAACGACGTGCAGAAAAACCGCAACGTGAAGCGCGGCTGGTGGCAGGCCACAGCGCCGTTTCATGGTACGGCTGGGTTTTATCTGAACGAGCTGTACAGCCCCTTCCCCGGCTCGGTATTTGCCGAGCTGATGAAGAAATGGCTCACCGCCAAACACGAAGAGGAAGCCGGCGACATCGCGCCGATGATTACCTTTGTGAACTCCAGCAAGGGGCTGCCGTTTGAGGTGTTGGGCGACGGACCACAGGGCGACGAGCTGGCGGCGCGCGCGCTGGATTACGCCGAAAACACCGTGCCGCTGGGCGGGCTGATTTTGACAATGGGGGTGGACGTGCAGCACGACCGCCTGGCTTACATCATCCGCGCCTGGGGGCGGGGAGAGGAGAGCTGGCTAGTATCGTGGGGCGAAATCTACGGCAACACACCCGACATCAAATCAGACGTATGGCTGGCGCTGGCGGAAAAAATCTACAAACACACCTACCGCCATGCCAACGGTGCCGCGATGCGTATTTTGGCGGTGGGCATCGACAGCTCGGACGGGCAGACCTCGGATGCAGTGTACAACTTTGTGCGCCACTACCGCCGCCACAACGGCGTGAACCTGATGGCCATCAAAGGCAGCAGCAACGAGGATAAGGAGATTTTCACCCGCCCGCGCGACATCGACCTGAAACACCGCAACACCAAAGCCGACCGGCGCGGGGTTCAGGTGTACAGCGTGGGGGTGAGCAAAGCCAAAGACCTCATCATCGGCGAGCACGGCCGCGTCAGCCTTACCGGTAACGGCCCCGGCCGCCTGCACAACTACAAAGAGGTGCGTGCCGACTACTACGACCAGCTTTTGAGCGAGGTTAAAGTGCCCAGCCGCCTAAACCGGCACAAAAAAGTGTGGCAAAAAAAGGTGGGGGTACGCAACGAGGCGCTGGACTGCGAGGTTTACGCCCTGCACGCCGCCCGCAGCCTGAAAACGCACAGTATGTCCGAGGTACAGTGGGCGATGTACGAAAAAGCGGTGTTGCAACCGGCGCTGTTTGCCGAAACGCCCGCCGAAACGGAAAAAGAGCCTGAAACCACATCTACCGCTCCGGCCATGACCCGCCGCCGTGGCGGTAACTTTACGCAAAAATGGTAAGTAAATGACCGACTACGAAAAACAACAGCTGGAACAACAGCTGGCATTCGCGCAGCAGGTGTATGCCGACCTGAAGGCAGCCTACCAAAACCATGCTGCCAGCGGCCGCGCCTTTACCCACAGCTACAAAATCAAAGACCGCGAAATGACGTTTAACTCGCTGGCCGACCTGCTCAAGGCGCTGCGCTGGTGGGAGCAGGAAATCCTGCGGCTGGAAATCGCGCTGGGCAAACGGCCCGGCCGCGCCCGCCGCATCATCACGAGGTTTGCCGAATGAAACCACACAATCCGACCGCGCCAAAGCGCGGTTTTTTTTCGCGCCTGTTCCGGCGCGGCGGCCAAAACCAGCCCGCCCGGCGCGAACGCCATTATGCGGCGGTGCGGCCGAACGGCCCCTTGGCCGATGTGCGGCTGAATAATGCCGCCGCCGATGCGCTGGCTCGTGCCGACCTCGACCGGCTGCGCTCGCTCTCACGCAAACAGGCGCGTGATAACGACTATATGCTGCGTTTCCTGCAGATGGTGGGCAACCACGTGGTGGGGCGGGACGGCTTCTCTTTGCAAATGCAGGTGCAGCTGGACAACGGATCAGCGATGGACAACCAAGCCAACCGCGCCATCGAAGAGGCATTTGCCGCTTGGGCGCGGCGCGGTGTGTGCGAGGTGAGCGGGCTGTACTCGTTTACCGATCTGCAACGGCTGATGGTGCGCAGCGTGGCGCGCGACGGCGAAGTGCTGGTGCGCCATGTGTACGGCTCCGACAACGGGCACGGCTATGCTCTGCAGCTGTTGGACATCGACCGGCTGGACACCCAGCTCAACCGCGATAAGCAAAACGGCAAAAACGCTATCCGCATGGGGGTGGAGATTAACGACTGGGGGCGGCCGGTGGCTTATTGGCTGCGGCGGCAACACCCGGGCGATTACACCGTGGCTACCGCACTATCGGATAACGAGCGGATACCGGCGGCGGAAATCAGCCACCTGTATCTGCACGACCGCCCGGAACAGCGGCGCGGTTTCCCGTGGACGACCTCGGCACTGATCAGCCTGCACAACCTTGGCGGCTACCAAGAGGCGGCGATTATCGCGGCGCGGGTGGGCGCTTCCAAGATGGGCTTTTTCCAGCAAAAAGAGGACATCGACAGTTTCCAAAACCCGATTGACGGCCAGGCGGTGGACAACGGGCACGGCGGGCAGGACATCATCGACTATGCCGACCCAGGCACCTTCCACAGCCTGCCCAACGGCTACGAGTTTGTGCCGTTCAATCCGGACTATCCGCACGCCAACTACGATTCGTTCGTCAAAACCTGCCTGCGCAGTGTGGCGGGCGGTTTGGGCGTGAGCTACCACAATCTGGCCAACGATTTGGAGGGGGTTAATTTCTCCAGCATCCGCAGCGGGGTGTTGGAGGAACGCGACCAATGGATGGCGCTGCAAAACTGGTATATCGACAGCTTTTTGTGCGACGTGTTCGAACGCTGGCTGGCGTGTGCCCTGCTGGCCGGAGCGATTACTTCGCCGACTGGCAAGCCGCTGCCCGCCGCCAAGCTGGACAAGTTTAAACGCTACCGCTGGCAAGGCCGCCGCTGGGCATGGGTTGACCCGCTAAAAGACATCCAATCGCAAGAGGCCGCTATTGCGCTGCGCGTTAAATCGCGGCGGGCGGTGTGCGACGAGCTGGGGGTAGATTTTGACGAGACCTTGCAGCAAATCCAGCAGGAGGCGGAATTGATGCAACAGATGGGCTTAAGCGAAACGCCGCCGACCCAACCGGCGGCCAACGATGAGGATAAAGGCGATGAGCAAAACAACCGGGACTAACTCCCGCGCGCCCGATACGGCGCAGATGCAACAGCTGCAGCGCAGCATGAGTTTTGAGCGGCAGACGGTGGATGCGGACAAACGCACGGTGGAAGTGGCGTTTTCCAGCGAGGAGCCGGTGCAGCGCTGGTTTGGCGAGGAAATTTTGAGCCATGAACCGGGTGCTTGTGATTTAAGCCGCCTCAACGGCGGCGCAGCGGTGTTGTTTAACCATGATTGGGATGACCAAATCGGCGTAGTGGAGCGGGCGTGGGTGGATGCGGACAAAAAAGGCCGCGCCCTAGTGCGCTTCGGCAATTCCGCCAAGGCGCAGGAAAAGTTCGGAGATGTGCAGGACGGCATCCTGCGGCACATCTCGGTGGGCTACCAAATCCGCGCCCTGAATTGTGAAAACCCTGATGCCAAAGCCGATGAGGAGCCGCGCTACCGCGCCACCGACTGGCTGCCGTATGAAATCTCGTTTGTAACCGTGCCGGCCGATACCTCGGTGGGGGTGGGGCGCACGTTACCCGACCCGCCGCAGACGGCCTCTGCACAACCTGAAAACCCCGATAAAGGAAACCGTAATATGAACAAAGAAAACGAAAACACCGTGCCGGCCGTTGCGGCAGGCGCATCTGCCGACACCGGCGCTGCCGAACGCGGCGCACAAGACGAGCGCAAACGCGTAGCCGAATTGCTGGCCATCGGCCGCGCCTATGCCGCACATGGCGGCATGGAAGCCGCCGAACAGGTGATTAAGGAAGGCGGCGATGAGGCGCAGCTGCGCGCCGCGATTATGGAGAAAATGCGCACCCAGCCCACCGCCACGGCAAACGACATCGGCATGAGCGATAGCGAGCAGCGCGAATACAGCCTGCTGCGCGCCATGAACGCCGCCGCGACCGGCAAATGGGACGAGGCCGGGCTGGAACGCGAGGTATCCGAAGCCATCGGCAAACAACAGGGGCGCACCGCCACCGGCTTTTTTATCCCCACCGACTTACTGGCCGCTGCCGGCAGCCGTGCTTACAGCAAAGGGACGCCAGCCAACGGCGGCTATACCGTAGCCAACGATTTGCGCCCGGATTTGTTTATCGATTTGTTGCGCAACCGTTTGGCGGTAGCCCAGCTGGGCGCGACCGTTCTAGACGGCTTGGTGGGCGACATCACCATCCCGAAACAGCTCACCGGCAACAGCGTGAGCTGGGTGGACGAAAACGGCGAAGATTCCGGCAGCAACGCCACCTTCGGCCAAATCGCGCTGAAACCGAAAACCGTTACCGCCAACACCGAACTCAGCCGCCGCTTTATGCTGCAAAGCTCGCTCTCTGCCGAGCAGTTTGCCCGCAACGAGCTGATTAACGCGATGATGCTCGGCATCGATTTGGCGGCCATCACCGGCAGCGGCAGCAACAACCAGCCCACCGGCATTTTGAACACGACCGGCATCGGCGCGGTAGCCATCGGCGCCAATGGCGGCGAGCTGGAATGGAAACACATTGTGGCGCTGGAAACCGCGATTGCCGCCGAAAACGCCGATTTGGGCAACTTGGCCTACCTAACCAATACCAAGGTGCGCGGCCACCTGAAAACCAAGCTCAAGGCCGCCAACGTGCCGGGCTACATCTGGCAGGACGGCGACACCCCGCTCAACGGCTACCGCTGTGCGGTGTCCAACCAAGTGCCGAGCAATCTCACCAAGGGCACGGCTAACAAGTGCTCCCCGCTGCTGTTCGGCAACTGGGCGGACTTGCTGATTGCCCACTGGGGCGTGCTGGACGTGATTGTCGACCCGTACACCCAGAGCAAAAAAGGCGCATTGGTGATTACCGTGCTGCAGGATGTGGATATTGCGGTGCGCCACGCCGAATCCTTTGCCGCCATCAAAGACGTGGTGGTTTAACCCATCAACAGGCTACCTGAAAAAATCAGGTAGCCTGAATTTTAGGAGGCCATGATGCCCGAGCAAAAAACACTATTGATTATGGCGCTGCGCAGCCTGTTTGTCGGCGCGCAGTTTGTGGCAGAGGATGAGGCGGCAGAAGTGCCGGAAACCGAAGCCCGCGAACTGATCCGCAACGGCTGGGCGGTGGAAACCGAGCAGGAAGAAACCGATCCGGGCAAACCGAAGCGCGGCGGCAAGAGAAAGGATGCTACCCAGCAGCCGCCTAATGACCCGCCCGCCCCGCCTGGCGGAGAAGGCGAAGGCAATAGCGAAACCCCGCCGCCGGCAGGTAGCGGCGAACAACAGCCGAACGGCGAAAGCAACCCATCAGCTAACAGCGATAACGGGGAGCAGCCGCCGGCAGGCAGCGGTGAGCTGAATGTTTAACGAGCCGCTGGCGGTGTTTGTGAACCCTGCCGACTTTGGCGAAACCGCGCTGCTCGACGGGCAGCCGGTGCGCTGCATTTTCGACCGCGAATACGCCGCCGATAACGGCTACGGCATCTCGGCTGGCAATGCCGATCCGTATTTAATCTGCCTTTCCGCCGAGCTGCCGGACACGGTGGCGGAAGCGGAAATACAGGTGCGGGGCGTTGCCTACCGGGTAGCCGAAGTGCAGGCCGACGGCACCGGCATCACCGTGTTACAGTTGAGGGCGAAAAATGAGCCGGCACCAACTTACTGACATCCGCGCCGCTGCTGTGGCGCTGCTGCGTACCAAGTTTAGACGGGTGTATCCCTATCGTTGGGTGGCGCCCGCGCAAAACAAACTGCCGTGCGTGGTGGTATCGGTGGCATCCCGCAGCAGCAGCGTATTTAACGCCGCGCCGCTGGAACTGCGGCACGAAGCGCAGCTGGCCGTTACCTGTATTGTGCAGGGCAACGAAAAAACCGAAGACGTGGCGGAGGAAATGACCGCGCTGGCGGAAAAACTGTTTTATGCCAACCCCACACTCGGCGGCGAGCTGGGCGAGGATTTGCTGCCGCTGTCGCTCACCATCGAGGCCGAAGACCAAGGCGAATACGTGAGCGTGTTTTACACCCAGCTGTGGCAGGCGGTGTGGTATGAGCAGGCCGGCGATTATGTGGGCGATGAAAACCACCACCCGCAGGCGCATATCGGCCCGCAGCTGTTCACCGAGGCACAGATGGCCACGCACTGGCAACTGTATGGCAGCAATCCCGAGATTGATGCCGAAGACAACATCCCGAAAAGCTGAAAGGGGCTTTTATGACTACGTTTTATGTGCGACCGGTTGGCGATTATCTAATCACCGACCCGGCCACCGGCGAGCCGCTGCCGAAAGACGGCGCGCAGGTGGAGAAAAACAACTACTGGCTGCGCCGCCTGAATGCGGGCGAAGTAGAGGCGGTGGCCGGCAAAGACAAAGAGGCTAACAAATGACGATTGCATTTAATGAGATTCCCGGCACCCTGCGCGCGCCGGGCAGCCGCACCGAATTTAACAACGAGCTGGCCAAAAAAGGCGCAAATATCAAGCCTTATCGCGCCTTGCTGATTGCACCGGCCACCGGCGGCAGCGCGGAAGCAGGCAAGGCCGTGCCGATTACCCGCCTGGAGCAGGCTGCTGGGATGTTTGGCGCGGGCAGCCTGATGTATTGGGCGGCCAAAGGCTGGTTTGACAACAAAGGCGGCGACATCGAAACCTTCGCCCTGCCTTTGTCCAACACCTCCGGCTCGGCCGCCAGCGGCAAAATCCAGATTGCCGGCACGGTGCAGGATGGCGGCGTGGTTTATCTCTACATCGGCGGCCAGGCAGTCAAGCTGGCGGTCAAAGCCAACGATGGCGCGGCTGCCGTGGCTACCGCGCTGGCAGCCGCCGTGAATGCCGCCGCCGATTTGCCGGTGAGTGCGCAGGCAGATGCCGGTGCAGTAACGCTGACGGCCAAAAATAAGGGCTTGCCCGGCAACGAGATTGACCTGCGGCTCAATTATTATCCGCGCGACGAGCAAACGCCAACCGGCCTCACTATTTCCATCACCGCAATGGCCGGCGGCGCGGGTACGCCGGATTTGTCCGCCGCCTTGGCCGGGCTGGGCGATAAACAGTTTGATGTGATGGTGATGCCGTTTACCGATGCCGCCAGCCTGAAGGCGGTGGAGGATGAATTGGCTTCCCGTTGGGGGCCGATGCGCGCCATCGGCGGTTTGGTGTTTGTCGCCAAGGCCGACAACTACGCCGAGCTCACCACGCTGGGCAACGGCCGCAATAGTCCGTTTTCAGTGATCGGCGGTTTGCCCGGTGTGCCTAATTTGCCGGTACAGCTGGCTGCAGCGACTGCCGCACAGGCCGCGTTTGCCGCACAAAACGACCCGGCACGCCCGTTCCAAACTTTGGAACTCAAAGGCATCCTGCCGCCCGCCGACAGCGCCCAGCTTACCCTGCAGGAGCGCAACCTGCTGCTGTATAACGGCATCTCCACCTACCGCACCAACGCAGGCGGCGCGGTGATGATCGATATGCTGATCAGCACCTACAAAGTGGGCAAACTGGGGCAGGCCGATGAGAGCTACCTGCTGATTAACACGGTGTGGACCTTGAGCTATCTGCGCTACGACTGGGACACCTATATCCAGCAAAAATACCCACGGCACAAGCTGGCGGATGACGGCAACAAATTCCCGTCCGGGCAGCCGATTATGACCCCTTCCGGGATGAAGGCCGAAATGGTGGCGCGGGCGCAGATTTGGCAGGCGCTGGGCTTGGTGGAAAATATCGACCAGTTCACCGCCGACAGCTACGCCGAACGCAACATCGGCAACCCAACCCGCCTCGACACATTCATGGTGCCGGACTTGGTTAATCCGTGGATTATCACCGGTAACGTGATTGCGTTTATCGTTTAACCCCTAACGCCCTGCAGGCTGCCTGAAAGCCTGCGGGGTTTGGAGCAAATATCATGGCAAAATCAAACCGCCGTGCTGGCGTGATCTTTTTTAAAGTCAACGGCAACCAGTTGGATGCCAAAGGCAACTTTACCTACAACTTAGGCAAAGGCAAACGGGAGGCGATTATCGGCGCGGACGGCGTGCACGGTTACAAAGAGACCCCGCAAACGCCGTTTATCGAGGGTGAAATCACCGACCGCCCCGATTTGAAACTGGCCGATTTAACCAGCATCGACAATGCCACCGTTACCCTGCAACTGGCCAGCGGCAAAACCGTGGTGCTTTCCGATGCCTGGTATGCCGGCGAGGGCACGGGCAACACAGAAGAGGCCAATATCGGCGTGCGCTTCGAGAGCAAATACGAAGCGCAGGAAATCTAAAGGAAAACAAGCAAATGGATAAACTTATTATTCAGTTGAGCAGCCCGATCCAGTTCGGGCGCGAAGAAATCAGCGAACTGGACATCCGCCGCCCGACCGGCCGTGATTTGATGGGCTTGGAGATTAAATTCAGCCCGGACAGCCTGATTTTGGATGCCAAAACCCTGTTTGCGCTGGTGGGTAAACTGACCAACATCCCGCCTAACGTGCTGGCGCAGATGGACAGCGCCGATGCCTTTGTGTTGAGCGCGGAGATGCAGGGTTTTTTGCTGTCTGGCCGCCAGACTGGGCAGACTACGCCGCAGTAGTGGCCTATACCTTCAAGGGCAGCGCCGGCGATGTGCTGGATTTGGACATCGAGGAGCTGCAATGGTGGTATGAACGGGCGGGCTGGATTAGGGAGCAGCTGGAAGAGTGAGGCTACCTGAAAACATTTTCAGGTAGCCTGCTTGGTTTAGCCGGTGATGACGCGGCTGATGAGGTTATGCAGCTTGCCCACTTCGTTCAACACCAAATTCAAGGTGTTTTCGGAGATGCCGGGCAGCTCGTTGTAATCGCGCTTGCGCTCGTAGGCTTCGATCAGCACCTCGTGCAGCAGGGAAGCCATAAACAGCCCGCCCTTGGTGCGGCGCTCGTATTCGCCGCGATCCATTTTGGCATATTCGAAATCGGCCAGGATGGCATCGAGCATCTCGCCGCCGTTGCCCGCCGAGAGCCAGCGGAAATGATGCTGCATCTCGTCGCCGCCGCTGCGGCTTTCGGCCTGCCCTGCCACCATCGGCAGCCCGCCGGCGGTTTGCGTTTTGCGGTGCAGCCGCCGGATCATGCCCACCAGTTCGTGATAGGTGGCCTCATGCGGCAGCTTGCCGAAGGTGTCGATAAAGAAGCGCTCCACGTTGCCGTCGCACCAGTTGTGGATTTCCTTTAAGCGGTCGCACAGCATGAGCAGCACTTGTTGCAGTTCTTCGCGGGTGGGCAGTTCGGTGACCACGGCGGGCAGCGCCACGGCGGGCGGCTGCTTGGGCTGCATAAAATGCGCGGCCAGCACTTGGAAGCATTCGCGCTGGTATTGCAGCAGGCGTTCGCGGATTTGCGGTTTCACGCGCCGGGCATCGACGCCGAACAGCCAGCCGTTGAGGTATTCCAGCGGCAGGCAGAGGGTTTCTTGTTTGCCACCGTTTGAAGGTGCGGTCATCATGACCGTACCTTGCGCCATGATGCTGTTCCGCATGATGCGTTTACGTTGTGCATCCCAATCCAAGCCGATATTTTCACAAATCGGCTTCATGGCAACGTAGTGCCGGTGGTTTTGGGTGAAGACGGGGATAGTTTGACCGTGGAACGGGATTGATTGGGGGTAAGCCATGATTATTTCCTATACTGTATTTTCGAAGTTGCCCGAAACGGGCGGCCGCGAGGTTCGAAAACCTAGTACAAAGGCCGGCGTTATTCCCCTTTCGGGTATTGTATTCCGCGCCCTCGCGGCCATAGGAAACATTGGCTGTAACAAATCAACAACACGGGAGCCGTGAATCTTATGGACGTAAAAATATCGCGGTAACGGTGCGATGCCGTGTACTAGGAGGTTTTCGACGCCTCGTGGAGCGCACTCTATCGTATGAGGATTGCCTTGTCAAGATTAGCGTTATAAGATGTTTCCTTTTATAAGGAGATGTTATGCTTAGCAAATTGTTGGCGCTTCTATTTCATCGTAAACATCATGCATCCTTGCCGCCGTTTAATCGGAAAATTGAGCGGAGCAATGATTTTGACGATGCCGACAGACACGGATTGTTCGACTATTGGGGGAATACTTTACACACATATATTGACCGGGAATTACCGCAGATGCTGCCGCTGGAGCTACCCGCCCATATTGAATATTGCGATGGCATGGGCAACCGCAGCAGCAGGGATATTGTGATCCATAGTTTCGCGCAAGACGGGGTTGATGGCTGGGTGAATGCATTTTGCGTGTGGCGGCAGGCGGAACGTAGCTTTATCTATCGGCGGATAGATAATTTTATTGACCGTATTACGGGGGAAGTTATGTCGGGTAGCATGGTGGCGAAATATTTATTTGATTTGTATATAATCACGCCGCATGCGAAACTGGCAAAACCATTGCAGCAATATGAGAATATTTTGCGGGTGTTAATAAGTGTGGCACGCGCCGATCGGCGCATGACCGTAAGGGAACGGCAGATAATCGTGGATTATCTGCTGGAACTGGCGGGGCTGCCTAATAGCGATGATTTGACTGCTGCGGCACATCAAAGCATAAAAGAAGAAATATTTGAATATGGTAGTATCCGTTCATTTAATAGTGCACTTCGCCAAATCGCGCAAAGACATCCTCAAGAGCGCGAACGGTTGTATGCAATGCTCGAAAAAGTGGTTGCTGCCGATAAAAAGACCACCACTGAAGAGCAAAAATATATAGATTGGGCAAAGAAAATTTTGATTATCAATGAATAGTAGTCGGCCGCCTGAATATCAGGCGGCTTTTTTATGGAGCAGCAAAATGTCCAGAGCAAAAACCGAAATCGAAGTAACCGTACAAGACCGGGCCAGCCGCGCATTACGTACCATCCGCGAACGTTTCGGTGCGCTGAATAACGGGCGTGTGGGGCGGGCAATGGCGCAGGTGGCGCGGGCTACCGATCAGGCCACTGCCACCCTGAAACATTATGCGGCGGCTGGGGCGGTGCTGACTGCGGGCGGGGCGTTTATGGTTAAGGGCGTGGTGGATACCGCCGCCGAATTTGAGCGCTACCGCACGGTGCTGGAAACCATCGAAGGCAGCAGTGAAAAAGCCAGGCAGTCGATGACATGGGTAAGCGAGTTCGCGGCAAAAACACCCTACGAACTCAACGAGGTAAACGAAGCCTTTGTGAAGCTGAAATCCTACGGCCTCGACCCGATTAAAGACGGGCTGCTGACTACGCTGGGCGATACCTCCGCCGGTATGGGTAAGCCGCTGATGCAGACGGTTGAGGCGATTGCCGACGCCATGACCGGGCAAAACGAGCGCCTGAAAGAGTTTGGGATTAAAGCCTCAGCACAGGGCAACCGCATCATCTACGAATACACCGACAAAAGCGGCCGCCAGATGCGGGCAATGGCAGACAAGAACAACCGCGAACAAATCCGCGCTACCCTGCAAACCATTTGGAACGAAAAATACGGCGGGGCGATGGACAAGCTGTCCAATACTTGGGGCGGCATGATGTCCAACCTCTCGGACAACTGGGAGCGCTTTAAGCTGATGATCGCCGATTCGGGCGTGTTTAGCTATTTGCAGGATAAGCTGCGCGGCCTGTTGGAAAAAATTGATGCGATGGCGCAAGACGGCAGCCTGCAGAAACTGGCCGAAACCATCGGCAAAAACTTGGTAACCGCCTTTGAAAAAGCCTGGGAGTTCGGCACCAAGCTATACGATAAATTCAACGAAATCAACGATTACTTAGGCGGTTTCGGCAATACGATGCTGGTAGTGGCAACCATTTTGGCTATGCCGCTGGTGGCCGCGTTTGTGAATGTGGTGTGGGCGGTGGGCTCGCTGGCGGTGGCTTTAATCGGCGCGCTGCCGGCGATTTGGGGCTTTACCGCCGCGCTGCTGGCCAATCCGCTCACGTGGATTATCGGGCTGGTGGCGGCGTTTGCCGGTTTGGTGTATGTGATATGGCGCAACTGGGACGGCATCGGCGCCTATTTCAACCGATTGTGGGATGAGGTGTCGGGCGCGTTTGCCGAGGCATGGGAGCGGATTAAGGAGCTGTGCGCTTCGGCCTTTGATGCGATTGGCAGCCTGTTTCTCAATTTTACGCCGGTGGGTTGGATGATCCAGTCGATGACAGCGGTGTGGGGCTACCTGAAAGGGGTGTGGCCGCAAATCCGGCAAACCTTTGTTGCCGCGCTGGCCGCCATCGGTGGGGTGTTGTCCGGCTTCTCGCCGCTCAATCTAATGCGCGGCGGCTTTGAGGCGCTGAAAGGCTATATTGCCGGGGTGTGGGACTGGATACGCGGAAAGCTGCAGTGGGCATTGGATAAACTGGAATCACTGGGCAACACCGTGCGTTCGGTGTTCGGTGGCGGCGATGGCGCGGCGGCTCCGGGTACGGGCCCTGCAGGTGCGCTGGTGGGTAAAACGCAAAACCTGAATAAGGTGGCGGTACATATTGACCACAGCAATGTGCCGCGCGGCACGCGGATGCAGGCTCGGGCCAGCAACGGCGTGCAGTTGAGCACTAAGCAAGGTTACAGCCTGGCAACTTAGGAGCAAAAAAATGGCGTGGAAAGACAGGCTGCGGCCGGCCTCTTTTAAACAGGCGGCATTCGGCGTGGAAGCGCACAGCAGCGAGCAGGGTCGGCGGGTGGTGGTACACGAATACCCCGGCCGCGACAAGCCCTACGTGGAAGACCTCGGCGCAAAGGCGCGGGGCTTTACACTGCGCGGCTTTGTGGTGGGCAAGGACTACCAGCAAGCCCGTGATGCGCTGCTGGATGCGGCCAACGCGCCCGGGCCCGGCCAGTTGGTGCACCCGTATTTCGGCGCGCTGCGCGTGGTATGCACAGCGGTAAGCGTGAGCGAGCGCGGCGAAGCCGGCGGCATGGCGGTGTTTGATTTAACCTTTGTGGAGGCGGGCGAGAGCCGCTATCCGGCGGCGGAATCCGACCCGGCAGGCAACCTGTTGGATGCGGCGGATACACTGGACGGGCAGCTGGCCGAAGCCTTCGGCAAGTGGTTTGATTTGGACGGCTTGCCGGATTTTTTAAGCCGCGACAATCTGCAGGCGCTCACCGAGCGCATCCAGCGACTGACTACGGTGGGCGGTCTGCTGGATTTGTCCAAACAATCGCCGTTTTTGCGGCAGGTGCGGCAGTTGTTGGATGCGGTGGGCGAGCTATCGGCAACACCGGCGGTGTTGGGTAGTCGCATCATCGGTCTGTTTACCGATTTAACCGGCAGCTTCAGCCAGCCTTTGGGCGGCATCATGGGGCTGACACGGGCATTTCGCGGCGGGAAGCGAGAAGTATCGCGCGGGCTGCCAGCCAACCCTACGCCGTATCAGCGTGCCGAATCCAACCGGCAGGCGGTGCAGGTGTTGTTTGAGGCTGCGGCTTTAAATGCGGCTGCGGCCACGGCGGTTGTGCGGCCGGATGATGTGCATATCGAGCTGCCGCAGCCGGGTGGCAATTTCGGTGGCGGCAGCAACCAACCATCCAGCCGCATTGCGCCGAAGGCGGCCGCCGCCCCGCTGTTTGAATCGCTGGATGAGGCTGTGGCGCTGCGCCGCCTGCTATTGGCGTGGTTAGACGAGCTCGCGCCGCAGCTGCCGGATTCGGCGTTTTCGGCGGCGCAGGATTTGCGCGCTGCCATCGTGCAGGCGTTGCCGGACACGGAAAACGAACTGCCGCGCCTGGTGGATTACACCCCGCAGCGTCCGCTGCCGGTGGTGGTATTGGCTTATCGTTTGCACGGCGATGCGCGGCGCAGCAGCGAGATTTTGCGGCATAACCCGGTCGCGCATCCGGGCTTTATGCCGGTGCGCCCGCTGCGGGTGTTGTCGGATTAAGGAGCAGTAAATGGCTATCGAGCTGTTGGTAAACGGCGTTTTGTACGGCGGCTGGACGAGCGTATCTATCAGCCGCAGCATCGGCACCGCCGCCGGTGCATTTAACATCGAGTGCACCGAAAACGTTGGCGGCGAGGCAATACATTGGCCGATCCGCCCGAACGACGAATGCGAGGTGCGGGTGGCCGGGCAGGTGGTGATTAAGGGCTATATCGACAAAACCACGCTCGATGTATCGGACAGCAGCCATAGCATTGCCGTGGCCGGACGGGATAAAACCGGCGATTTGGTGGATTGCGCCGCCGCCGTGAAGCAATGGCGTAATGTGTCGATTTTGGACTTGGCTAAAGAGCTGTGTGCACCGTTTGGTATCGAGGTGGTGTTGGAGACCGAGCCGGGCAAGCCGCTGGCGGTGTTTAAAACCGAGCCGGGCGAAACGGTATTTAAAGCCTTGGAACGGGCGGCGAAAATCGCCGGTATTTTGCTGGTACAGGCACGGGGCGCATTGGTTTTGACCCATGCCGGGGCACAACAGGCGGCTACGCCGCTGGTTTTAGGCGGCAACATCAAATCCGGCACGGCCGATTACGATTATTCGGAGCGGTTTTCAGAATACACCATCACCGGCCAGCGGGCGGGCAAAGACAACGACCACGGCAAGGCGGCGGCTCATGTGCGCTCGGCAGTTAAGGATGAGGCCATCAAGCGCCACCGGCCGTTTGCCAAATCCGCCGACGGGCAGGCTACGCCCGAGATGGCACGGCGGCAGGCGGAATGGGAAAAGCAGGTGCGCGAAGCGAAAAGCACCCAGCTATCCTGCACGGTGGCGGGCTGGACGCAGCACAATGGCCAGCTGTGGGACATCAACCAGCGGGCACAAGTGGAAGCGGCTACGCTGGCAGTACAGGGCGAATTGCTGATTTCGGCGGTCGAGTACGGCTACGATGATTCGGGCGAGATAACCAAAATCGAGCTAATCCGCCCGGAAGCGCTGCTGCCATCGCCCGAAGCAGCGGAAAAAGCCAACCGCAACACCGCCGCCAAACCCGCACGCGGTAAAGGCCGCAGTGGCGGTAAAGGCCGCAGTGGCGGCAAACGCGGGCGGCAGGGTAAGGGGCAAAACGCGGTATCCGGCGATGTGCTGGTGATCAAACCCGATGCGCAAGGCAATTACAAACCCGGAAACTTTGAAAGAGGAAAATCATAATGCAGGCGCTGAAAAACATGATCGGCCGCGCGATTTTAAATTTAATTAACGATGCCGCCGCCACGCAAACCGTTACCCTGGAGGCGCAGGCGGGCGATGTGCATGACGAGGTGGAGCTGTTCCAGCCATTCGGTTTTTCGGCACATCCGCCGGTGGGCAGCGAGGCGGTGGTGGTATTTGTGGCGGGAAACCACGACCACCCGATTGCCTTGTGCGCCGAACACAAGGGCACCCGCCGCAACAATCTGGCCGAGGGCGAAGCGGCGGTTTACAACCTATGGGGGCACAACATCACGCTGTACAAAGACAAATGCGTGATAGAGACCCCGGTGTTTGAGGTCAATGCCAAAACATCCGCCACCATCAAAGCGCCGAAAATTACGCTGGACGGCGAAGTGAGCGGCACCAAGTCGGCGGTGTTTGAAGAAGACGTGAAAGACCAGGGCGGGCGCTTTAGCATGGGTTGGATGCGTGCGCTGTTTAACCGCCACACCCACCACGAAAACGACGGCGGCGGCAATACCGACCAGCCGAACGAACGAATGGAGTAAGCACTATGCTGGGACTGATGCCTCAAGCAGACGGCGGCAGCCGCCTGTTGTTTGCCGGGGTGGATTGGCTTAAATCGGCAGTATGGATGAGCCTTGGCACCGACCGCCGCGCCGAAAACGACGATGTACTGCCCGGCGGAGACGGCGACAAGCGCGGCTGGTGGGGCGATAGCTTCCGCCCGCGCCGTATCGGCTCGCGGCTGTGGCTGCTGGAACGGCAGAAAATTACTGCCGACACCCTGCTGCGAGCGGAGGAATATGCCGCCGAGGCGCTCGCCTGGCTCACGGAAAAGAAAATCGCGGCGGCTGTGCGGGTGCAGGCGGAACGGCACACGCTCACTTGCGCGATGTTGTATATCGAAATCGAAAAAGACGGCGGAGAAATCCGCCGTTTTGATTATTTGTGGAGCGTAAATCATGGCGTTTGAACGACCAAGCCTGCCGGAATTGTGCCGACGGGTGGAATTGGACATCAGCAGCCGCCTCTCACCCTACCCGCACCCGCAGGAAGGTGATGTGGCATCGGTATTCGGCGCAGCTTTGGGCGCGGCATCGCACCTCTTGCACGGGCATTTGGATTGGATTGCCCAACAGATGCTGCCAATCACGGCCGCAGGCGATGAGCTCGACCGCCACGCCCGCACCTGGCTTACCGTGCCGCGCAAACCTGCAGCGTTTGCCAGCGGACAGGCCACTGTGTCGGGCAGCCTGCCTTTGGTGGGTGATGAGCTGCGGCGGGAAGACGGCGTGCGCTATTCGGTGCGCGCGGTAGCAGGCAATACAGTGCAGTTGGATGCGTTGGAGCCGGGACCGGCCGGCAACGCCAGCGCGGGTGCGGTGTTGCGATACAGCGGCGGCACAGCCACGGTGGATAGTGTCGGGCTCGCCGGCGGTGCGGTGGCAGAAAGCGACGAAGAGCTGCGCGAACGTTTGCTGCAGCGCATACGCAACCCACCGATGGGCGGCAGTGTGTCCGACTATATCCGCTGGTCGCTCGAGGTGCCGGGTATTGCTCGCGCTTGGGTTAAACCAAACGGCGGCGAGATTAACCACGTTGTGGTGTATGTGGCAGGCGGCGATAACATCGTGCCCAACAGCACATTGCTGGATGCGGTACGGCAGCATTTAGAGCTGCTGCGTCCGGTAACGGCGCGGGTGTCGGTCGTCGCGCCGCGACTGAAAACCGTGGCGCATCGCATCAAAGTGTATCCCGATACCGCCGCTGTGCGGCAGGCGGTGGAGAACTCACTGCGTCTGTTTTACCGGCGCGAAGCCTCGCTGGGCTCAGTTATCCGCATTTCGCGCATCAGCGAGGCGGTTAGTTTGGCGGCGGGCGAAACACACCATATGCTGCTTTCCCCCGCAGCGGATGTGGTGTGTGAGCAAGATGAAATCGCGGTGCTGGGAGGTATCTCATGGACTTAAGCATCAGGCAGGCTGCCTACCGCGGCCAACTTACTGCGTTGCTGCCAACCGGCCGCGCCTGGGCAGCCGAATCCGACCCGGCGCTGGCCGATTTTATCGCTGCGTTGGCATTAGAGCTGGCCCGTATTGAGCAACGCGCCACCGAACTACTGGCGGAAGCCACGCCATACGGCGCATACGAAACATTGCCGGAATGGGAAGCTACCGCCGGCCTGCCGGATGAATGTAGCGCATCGGCTGCCGGCGATATTCAGGCGCGGCGTATGGCGCTGTTGGAGCGGCTGGCAGGAGGCGGCGCGCAAAGCAAGGCGTTTTATCTACATCTGTTGCGCACATCCGGGCAACCACAGGCGGAAATTACCGAGTTTTCCCCGGCCACCTGTAATGATGACTGCAATACCGCGTTGTACTCCGACAACGACAGCTATTGTTGGGCGGTATCGCTGCGCGGCAGCGGCGACCACCGACCGGCTAACTGTAACGATGATTGCAACAGCCCGCTGCAGCTGTACCAAAGCAGCGCCATCGAGTGTGTACTCAACAAGCTTAAACCAGCGCACACTTATCTAATTTTTAAATATGTTTAGGAGCGTTTGATTATGCAGCGGATTTCCACTTCTTCCGCCGTTGCCGACCTGTTCGGCGGCGGCAAAGCAGGCTTTAGAAACGGCGATTTGCCGCGTGGTGTGCTGCCTACGGCGTTTAACGCTGAATGGTGCAACCATGTGCAGGAAGAGATTTGTAATGTGATTGAGGGCGCGGGTGTGGCACTTAATCCAGATAAGCGCGACCAGCTGCTTGCCGCCATGAAAAAACTAATCGACGAGCAGTCCGGCGCGGTCAAAACCTCTGGCAACCAAAACGTCGGCGGCGAAAAAACCTTTACCGGCACCGCCTTCTTTAAGGGCGGCGCGTTCGTGTCCGACACCGTAGGCGACTTTGCCGCCAACCAATGCCTGCAAATCGGAGCAAACAACGTAAACACTTATTTTTACAACAAAAGAAGCGGAAAATATTTGTCGATGCGCAACGACGGCGAGCTGCGTTATGACGGCAAGCGCCTGCTCAATGCGGACGACCTGTTGGGCATGGTGCCCAGCGGCACGGTGCTGTATTTCGCCGGGCAGAACGCGCCCGCAGGCTGGCTCAAAGCCAACGGCGCGGCCGTATCCCGTACCGCCTATGCCGCGCTGTTTGCCGCCATCGGCACGACTTACGGCACGGGCGATGGGCGCAGCACGTTCAACTTGCCCGATTTACGCGGCGAGTTCCTGCGCGGCTGGGATGACGGCCGCGGTGTGGACACACAGCGGCCGATGGGCTCGTCGCAGGTGGACGCCGTGCGGCAGCACTATCACGGCATCGGCTATATCAGCCCAAACAACGACGACGGCGCGTTTGTCGTGCGTAATTGGACAACCGGCGAGCAGCAAAACCTGCAATTTATCAACGGCAACGGCAACAGCGCCATCCGAACCTTGTCGGCCGGCAGCAACCTCAGTACGACCAATGCCATTGAAGAGTCCGCCGGCGAAACCCGCCCGCGCAACGTCGCCCTGCTGGCCATCATCAAAATCTGAGTGCAGGCAGCCTGCACCCGCACCCCCGAAACCCGAAAGGAAGCCCCGATATGAGCACTGACACCAAAACCGTGTACCAGCTCGACCGCCATCATTGCTATCTTTGCACCACCACCGCCGACCGCGACCCGCTGGACGAAAACAACTGGCTCATCCCCGCCGGCTGCGTGGAGACCGCCCCGCCGCAGACGGGCAAAAACCAAGCCGCGCAATGGCAGCCGGAAAGCCGAACATGGCGCATCATCCCCGACTATCGCGGCCAAACCGCCTACCGCACCGATATAGGGCAGCATGACGGCATTGCCGCCGACACCGTGACCGAGCCGGGCGAACTGCCCAAAGGCCTGACCATTGAGCCGCCGCCCGGCAGCCTGCACACATGGGACGGCAAAGCGTGGGTGCTGGATGCAGAGACCGCCGCCGCCCTGAAACAGGCACAGCAGGAAGAGATGTGGACGCGCATCAAAGCCAAGCGTGAGGAGCAACGCTACGGCGGCGCGTATATCCCCGCCCTCAAAAAATGGCTGCAATCGGACGAGCCGTCGCGCACCCAATACCTGCAACTGCAACTGTTGGAGGCAAAAGGACTGTTTAAACAGCCTGTCCGGTGGAAGACCATGGACAACAGTTTTATCGGTTTGGATGCCGCCGCAGTAACCGCCATTGCCCTGCAAATTATGGACAACGAGCAGTCCGACTTTGCCAACGCAGAACGGCACAAAGCAGCGATGGAAAAAGTCGAACACCCGCTGGAATACGATTATTCAGACGGTTGGACAGCCAACTATGAACAGCCCGCCGCCGAGCTGGAGGAGACTGAAAAATGAGCCCGCGTCCGATTTATCTAGCCTTGTACAAAGGCCGTCGTGATGGCTCCGGCTGGCGGGTATGGAGTGCCCGGTTTACCGACTGGCTGACCCGGCAGCTGACACGCGGTCGTTACTCACACTGTGAGGTGGTGATTGGGTTACCTGAAACCGATGCCAGCGGCGCGCCGCTGTATGAGTGTCGCAGCTCCTCTGTGCGCGACGGCGGGGTACGCTGCAAGACTATGCCGCTGCCATCGGATAAGTGGGTGCTCATCCCGATGCCGAGCGCACCGGCAGACCACGCGCGGCTTACTGCATTATGGCAGCGCACGGCGGGGCAGCCCTATGATTTGCTGGGAGCGTTGGGCGTGGTGTTCAGGCTACCTGAAAACCGCAGCAAGTGGTTTTGCAGCGAGTGGGTGGGCGCGGCTTTAGGGCTACCCGAAAGCTGGCGTTTTAGTCCCAATGATTTAGCCGCTATTTTTAAAGGAGACTGTCATGTTTGAGCGAGCAAAAACTTGGTATAACCGTTTGACTTCCTGCCGCTTTTGCAGATACGCGAAAGCGGCTTTGTCTTGGTTGTGGAATCTGCGCTTTTTGCCGGATTCAGCGCGGCGCTGGGTATTCGGCACGGGCACGCGGGCGCTGCAAATCGTCAATATCGGCTTTTTGCTGGTATGGGCTTGGGTGTTTGGCGTAAACGGTTTTGGCTCGCTGCCGCTGTGGACGGGGCTCACCAAATTGCCGCGTTGGTTTGTGGTGCTCATGCTGTTGCTGTTGGCGCTGCTGTCGGCGTGGTCGATGTGGAGCAGCAGCCCGCGCAGCCATGCGGTGGGGGTGGGTGCGCTGCGGATTACGCCGCTGATTTGGCTGCTGCTGGCAACCAGCTTTTGGGTGCGGCATACGCTGGCGGCGCAGGTGGTGGCTTACATCTTCGGCATTTGGAGCCTGGCGGTTTGGCTGGTGGGCGAGCATTTGCAGGATATGTTGCATGATGAGAGACAGGCCGTGCAGACGGCCGGAAAGAAGGCATCGTGAATGAGTTGCTTGCGGGATTTTTTGCCAGCAAAACACTGCTGGCGGTGGTGGGCGCGTTTGTCGGCTCGCTGCGGGTGTCGATGCGCGCGAAAGATAAAAGCACCTCGGCCAAGTGCGGCGACCTGATTGCGGCGCTGTTTTTGTCTTTGGCGGTGGTGGACGACCTCACGCCCAAGGATATGCCGCGCTTGGCGCTGATGGTGGGGATACTGGCCGGGACGATGTGCGATGTGTTGCTGGATTCGGCGCGCGCTCTCTCGCCCGATACGGCGGGCGGCATCTTGGATTTGGTGCTGGGTAAGCTGGGCTACCACCGCCAGCCAGCCGCCGAGAAGCCGCCGGTGGTGGTGGCGGATGATGACGAGCCGCCACCGCCGCCGGAATAGTTTTGACGACCGCCGCCTCTGCCCGCTGTATCCGGGTACGCGGCGGTTATTACTTCAGGCCATCTGAAAACCAGTTATTAAGTAATCCTTTATAACTGGCATGAGGCTACCTGAAATGCAAAAATTAAACCGTTTTAAAACAATGGTATATATTTTAATTAGGTGGATTTACACCTATTTTGCGCGTTTTGAGGCTACCTGAAAAATCAAAGATTTATGTTTCTGCCCGCCATTGTGCGGGCTTTTTGTTTGGAGGTTAAAAATGACGAAACAAACCGAATTGCCGTGGATTGCCAAGGCGAAAAGCTATCTTGGATTGCGTGAGATACCGGGCCCGCAGCACAACCCGGAAATCCTGCGCTGGCTGGTGAAGTTTGGCGGCTACAACGGCGAAGAGAAAGCCTGGTGGGAAAACGACGAGGTGGCTTGGTGCGGGTGTTTTGTTGGCGTGTGCTTGGGCGAAGCTGATCGCTTTGTCGTGCCGCAATGGTATCGCGCGGGCGCGTGGGCGGATGAACACTACCTTACCCGCTTATCCAAGCCGGCCTATGGCTGCCTGGCAGTCAAAAAACGCACCGGCGGCAATCATGTGATGTTTATCGTGGGCAAAGACAGACAAGGCCGCCTGATGGGTTTGGGAGGCAACCAAGGCAACCGCGTGAGCATCATCCCGTTTAATGCGGCGGAATTGAGCTTTTGGTGGCCGAGCTACTGGCGTGATAAGCAGTGCGTTAAATCCGAGCCAGCGGCCATCCGCTACGAGCTGCCGATAGTAGATGCCACCGGCAAACAGGGCGAAAGCGAGGCATAGTATGGTGGATGAATACACAGCCGATTGGGTGCGCCGCATGATTGCCGAGCAGGAGGCGGCGCTGGCCGATGCCAAGGCCATCGGCGATGCCTACGCCGCCCGCCATGCGGAGCACGAATTGCGCAACTATCGGCAATTTTTGGCGCGGCTCGAGTCGCAGAAAGAGTGAAAAATGTGGATCGTGAAATACTGGAAACCGCTTGCCATTGTCGCCCTGCTGGCGGCGGTGATCGGCGGTGAATATTGGTACGGTGAGCAGCGCTACAGCGCGGGCTACCGTGCCGCCGAGACCAAGCTGAAGCAACAGCAAACCGAAGCACTGGCGAAGCAAACCGGTGCAGTATTGGAAAAAGAAAGGCAGGCGCAGGCGGAATTGGCCGCCGCGCAGGCCGAAGTGGAAAAGGAAAGAGAACATGCAAAAATTGCTGTGGATAATCTGCGCGGCGAGCTTGAGCGCGTGCGCGCCTACGCCGCTGCCCGTAGTCGCTCCCTGCCCCAAGCCACCGGCTCCGCCGTCGCGGTTGATGAAGCCGTTGCCCGTGGCTGGCAGTTATTCGGAAGCTGCGCGAAAGAATATGCAGGATTGGCAGAAATAGCCGACACCCAGCGCAACGACTTGGCCGAGTGGCAGGCGTATGGGCGCGTGGTGGCCGATACGGCAGATAAATAAAACCCACCGATTTGTGCGTGCCCGGATATGGTGGCAGAGGCATGGTGGGTGTGTTGGATAGATTATAACCGATATGCCGCCGCTTTGCGGCGGTTTCCTCGCCCTCCTTAGTGTGGGCGTTTGTTTTTTTGCAAGCTTGCCCGCAAGCAAGCTTGCTATTTTGGAGCTTGCAAAATGAGTGAGGCAACACAACCGATTATCCCGTGGATGGGTGGTAAACGCCGCCTAGCCGACCAATTATTGCCACTATTCCCGCCGCATGAGTGCTATGTAGAGCTGTTCACCGGCGGCGCGGCCTTGTTTTTTATGCGCGAGCACCCGGCAAAAACTGATGTGATAAATGACATCAATGGTGAGCTGGTTAATTTATATCGGGTAGTACGCTGCCATTTTGACGAGTTCTGCCGCCATTTCGAGTTTATGCTGGGTAGCCGTGAGGATTGGGATTGGTTTCAGGCGGTCAATTTAAAAACTTTGACCGATATTCAGCGCGCTGTGCATTTCTTTTTTTTACAGCAACACGCCTTCGGCGGCAAAATCGACGGGCAGAATTTTGGCTATGCTACCACCGGCCGGGCTTTTGATATTGCTACGGTGCGCGAAAGATTGGCGGCGGCGCACCGTCGCTTGTCTGGTGCATATATCGAGCATGGCGACTGGCTGACTTGTGTGGAGCGATACGACCGTCCTCACACGTTTTTTTATGCCGATCCGCCATATTGGGAGACAACCGGCTATGGCGTGGATTTTGAGTGGTCGCAATTTGAGAGACTGGCGGAGGCTATGCGCAATATGAAGGGTAAATTGATGTTGAGTATCAACGACCACCCGGATATTGCCGCGCTGTTTTCGGAGTTTTGGATGCGGCGGCTGGAGATTAAATACACAGTATCCAACAGCACTGATTTAAAAACCAGCGGGGAATTAGTGATTTGTAATTTTACACCGGTAGAAAAACAGGCAGCATTGTTTTAATTTCAGGCTACCTGAAAAAAGGCTACCTGAATTTCAGGTAGCCTTTAATTTTTACTGTATAAGAAAGTAAGGTTTACGAGAAGCTAATATTTAGACTTTTGCCGAGCTTCGAGGCGGCTTTTTCTAAAAAGTCTATGCGGGTATTATGCCGCAGGTCGAGCAGGCGGTCAATTTGGGGCATATGTACATCCAGCCGCCGCGCCATTTCTGCCTTGCGCACGCCTTGGCTAACCATTTCATTTAGTAACAGTACTTTGGCAGTTTCCAATGCTGGTAACACTACAACCGGCTGCCCTTTGGCGGGTTTCGATGGCAGCGGAACAGCCCGGCGGTCTTCAAAATAGCAATCTATCGCGCAAAGTAGCCCGTCTAGCGCCTCGATAGCGGCGGTTTCTTCGTCTTCGCCGACGGCTGCCGCCTCCGGAATATCCGGAAACGTTACCAAAAATGTGCCGTTGTCGTCCGGGGTTAAAATATAGGGATAAGCTAACATAGTATTTACCTCCGTTTTATTTTTCTTACTTTTCTGTCTGTAAGGCAGCCCTTTCGGGCTACCTCCTATTATTTAAGACCTAAGTCTTTCTTGATTTTTCTAACTAAACCCGAACCGATTTCTTTACTGCCGTGGTCTGGGAAAACCGAAGTTTTATTTCCTAATCTGATGTTTTGGTGGCTTCCGCGTTTTTGTGTGGTGAACTCAACGCCCTGAGCTTTTAGCCATTTCTTAAATTCACTGTATTTCATCTCTACCTCCTTTCTTATACAGTAAGGATATAATACAACAGAAATGTTGTATTTGCAAGCGAAAACGAAACATTTTTGTTGTTTTTTTGCGGATGGGCAACAGTGCAACAAGTTCTAAATTTTTAGTTTGGTTTTTTCTGATTGTTGGCGCGGTTTTGAGGTTGCTCTGTTTATTATTGCAATGTATTCATGATAATATTTTGTTTTTAATATAAATCAAGAATCCCCGTGGGCGTGCCAGATTTTCAAAAACCCTTGCCTATCTTCGGCAAGGGTTTTGTTCTTTTATTCCATCCATCATGCCGCGCTCAAAAAGAGCTTGTACGCCGCATTATCCGTCTGCACTTCATAAGCATAGCCCAAATTTTCCAAAAATGCGTTAAAGGCCGCCTCATCGCTGTCCGGCACATCAATGCCCACCAGAATGCGCCCGTAATCCGCGCCGTGGTTGCGGTAGTGGAACAGCGTGATGTTCCAGTCGGTCTGCATGGCGTTCAGGAATTTTGCCAATGCTTTCGGGCGTTCCGGAAACTCGAAACTGATGACGCGCTCGTTCTGCACTTTGTGCGTGCGCCCGCCCACCATATAACGCAAATGCACTTTGGCCATTTCATCGTTGCTCAAATCGATATTGGGCAGCTGTGCGGCATTGAGTTCGCTGCGGATATGCTCGCGGTCGGCGGCACCGGCGGTCTGTATGCCGACAAAAATGTGCGCCACGTCGTCATCGCCGTAGCGGTAGTTGAACTCGGTGATATTGCGTGCGCCCAGCGTGTTCACAAACGCGCGGAAGCTGCCTGCATGTTCGGGAATGCTGACGGCGAAAATCGCCTCGTTGCCCTCGCTCAATTCGCTGCGTTCGGATACATGGCGCAGGCGGTGGAAATTCATGTTCGCGCCCGAAGTGATAGCCACCAGCACGGCGTTTTCGCAATGGTTTCGGGCAATATAGGCCTTCAGGCCGGCCAATGCCAGCGCGCCCGAAGGTTCGCAAATGCTGCGCGTGTCGTCAAACACATCTTTCAGCGCGCCGCACACGGCATCAGTGTCCACTGTGATAATGTCGTCCAGCAAATCGCGGCACATGCGGAAAGTTTCTTCGCCCACCAGCTTCACCGCCGTGCCGTCGGCAAACAGCCCGACATCTTTCAACTCCACACGTTTGCCCGCGGCAATCGACACTTTCATGGCGCAGCTGTCGTTGGTTTGCACGCCGATGATTTTGATTTCGGGGCGCACTTGCTTGATAAACGCCGCCACGCCCGCCGCCATGCCGCCGCCGCCAATCGCCACAAATACCGCGTCTATCGGTTTGGCGTGTTGGCGCACGATTTCCATGCCAATCGTCCCCTGCCCTGCAATCACGTCGGGGTCGTCAAACGGCGGAATGTAGGTCAAGCCGCTTTCGGCAACCAGCTTCATGGCATGGTCGTAGGCATCGTTATACGAAACGCCGGCCAATACCACATTGCCGCCGCGCGCTTTCACGGCATCGATTTTGATGTTCGGCGTGGTTTCGGGCATGACGATGGTGGCGGAACAGCCGAGCTTCTGCGCAGACAACGCCACGCCTTGCGCATGGTTGCCCGCGCTGGCGGTAATCACGCCTTTTTTCAGCAATTCGGGCGGCAGCTTAGCCATTTTGTTGTATGCGCCGCGGATTTTGAACGAAAACACGGGCTGCAAATCTTCACGTTTCAAATAGATTTTGTTGTTGAGGCGGCGGGAAAGGTTGACGGCAAAATCCAGCGGGGTTTCTATGGCGACATCGTAAACGGACGATGTCAGAATACGGGTGAGGTAGTCGTAGTATTCGGGAAATTGGTTGATGCTCATGATAATGGTGAAGCGGCTGTATGAAGGAAAAGGCATAACCTTAACGCTTCGTGTGGGCAAAATCAAGTTGCGGCGTGCAGTTTGGGCGGGTGCAGGCTGCTTTTGTTGCGTTGCTTCGGGTCAAATCGATAGGACGGCGCAACGCCCATCCCGCACGCCCCGTTTTCGCAGAAGCGCCCATGCCGCGCGCCATCTCGGCTATAATACGCCGCTTATCGTTTTATCCGACCAAACCGTTCACAATGAAAAAAAACTTTTCTTTCGGCGTGTTGCTGGGTTTGTGGCTGCCCGCCGCGATGGCCGCCAAACCTGCGCCCGCACCCGCCAAAGTGCAGGCTGCTTCCGAAGTGCAGGCTGCTTCTGCACCGCAAGCGCCCCTGTCCTTGTCTGCCACGCAATCCGCACCGCACATTCAAGCCGCGGCCTATGCCGTTTATGACGCACAAAGCCGCCAAGTGCTGGCGGAGAAAAATTTCGCCCTGCCCATCGAACCCGCTTCCTTAACGCATTTGATGGTGGCCTATCTGGCCTTCAAAGCGCTGGACGCGCAAACCATCACGCCCAAACAAGAATGGACGGTTTCCGAAAACGCGTGGAAAAGCGCGGGCAACCGCATGTTTTTGGAACGCGGCGGCAAGGCCAATACCATCGACCTGCTGCACGGCATGCTGATTTTGTCGGGCAACGATGCGGCGCTGACGTTGGCCGAAGGCATGGCGGGCAGCGAATCGGCCTTTGTGGCACAGATGAACGCCGAAGCCGAACGTTTGGGCATGCGGCAAACCCATTTTGAAAACGTGACCGGCCTGCATTCGCCCAAACATGTCAGCAGCGTACAGGATTTGCTGATTCTGTCGCAGGCGCTGCTGCGCGACTTTCCCGACTATTACCAAATATTTGCCAAAAAAACATTCACTTACAACAAAATCACCCAACCGAACCACAACCTGCTGCTGTTCCGCAACGACGATGTGGACGGCCTGAAAGCCGGTTATTCCGACATTGCGGGCTATCACCTGATTACCGGCAGCCACCGCAACGGGCGGCGCATTTTCAGCATCGTGATTGGCGCAAGCAGCAACGAAGCCCGCGCCATCGAAAGCCGCAAGCTGCTCAATTACGCATTGGAAGCCTTCGACACGCAGAAAATTTACGCCGCCAACACTAAAATCACCGACCTGCCCGTGCTGGACGGCAGCCACACCCGCATTGAAGCAGGCACGGCGCAAGATGTTTATTTGACGTTTCCGCGCCATTCGCCGCAGCCGCCGGAAATCAAAATCTCCGTGCCGAACGTGGCGCACGCACCCGTGCAAAAAGGCCAAACGCTGGGCATGCTGCAAGTGTACGGCGGCGGCAAGCTGCTGACGGAACAGCCGCTAATTGCGCTGGACGATATGCCGTCCGCAGGATTTTTCGGGCGGCTGTGGAGTTACGTTTGGTATTGGTGGAAATCGTAACCCTTTGATTTAATGATGTGCAGGCTGCTTTTTCCGTTCAATCAAAGCAGCCTGCACACAACCCGAAGCCCAACCCCATGCAAAAACTGATTGACGAAACCTATGCCCTGTTTGCCCATTATCCCGCCCGCTTCCCGCTCAACGTCTGCACCTGCGACTGCTGCATGAGCGAAGACGAACAGCGCCAACTGCTGCGCTTTCCGTTGGCGGAAATCCCCGAAGGCTGGGTTTGCGCTTATTTGGGCTGCGTGCCGCTGGACGACGTGCCTGCCGTGGTGGCGGACATGAAGCACTTTCTGCCGCGCATCGCCCAAGGCATCGTGCGGCGTGAAGAAGTCCGCATCCTGACCGAAGCCACGCTGGACAAACTCCACGCCGACCGCACCGATTTGTGGCGGCCCGAAGAACTGGACTGGCTTAACCGTTTCGCCGCCGCGTGGATGGAACACGTTTTGCGCCATGGCAAATACGATGATGAAATTAAGGAAACGCTGGAAATGTTCGCCAGAGCGGGATTGCCCATGCCGCCGCTGCTGGATTTATGGACGCGGCACGCCCACAGCCTGCCCACCCTGCGCGCCTTCGTGGAATTATATCTGTCCATCCCCTATGGGTATCAGCTTCCCGACCCCGGCTGCGACATGAAAGCATCGCGCGAAGCCCTGTCGGCATGGTTTGCCCACCCGAACACCGCCGCCCGATTTCATACCGCCTTGGAACAGGCACTGCTTGCAGGGCGCGAAGACCCAAGCGAAACCCTGCTTTGGGAACAATGCTACGACTGGCTGGACAAAAAACGCTGAATCCGCCGAAAAAGCAGCCTGCACCCCGTTTGGCTTTTCCCATAAACACCGCTACAATAGAACCTTATCGACACACACAGGAACCGCGCATGATTCCAAGCTACACCGTGTTCGGCAATCCCGTCGCACACAGCAAATCGCCGCAAATCCACCAATATTTCGCCCAACAAGAAGGCGTGCAGATTGAATACACTCGCACTTTGGTTGACAACACGCGCGCCGATTTCGACAACGCCGCCCGCACCTTCCTGCAACAAGGCGGCGCAGGCGCCAACATCACCCTGCCGTTCAAACATTTTGCCTACGATTTTGCCGACCTGCACAGCGAGCGCGCCCAAGCCGCAGGCGCGGTCAATACCTTCGTGCCGCAGAAAGACGGCCGCATTTTGGGCGACAACACCGACGGCGAAGGCTTGGTGCGCGATTTGCGCGAACACTTGGGCATCGAATTGCGCGGCAAACGCATCCTGCTGTTGGGCGCAGGCGGCGCGGCACGCGGCGTAGTATTACCGTTGCTTACCCACCGCCCTGCCAATTTGACCATTGCCAACCGCACTTACAGCAAAGCCGTCGAACTGGCCGGCATTTTCCGCATCGAAGCCACACCGCTAACGCAGTTGCAGCCCTGCTACGACATCATCATCAACGCCACGTCCAGCAGCCTGTACCACGCCGCGCCCGATGTGCCGCCCGATATTTTTGCAGGCTGCTTTTTGGCATACGATCTATTTTATGCTGACACGGCCACCGCCTTTATGCAGTTTGCCGCACAACACGGCACACAACAAACGGCAGACGGCTTGGGCATGCTGGTCGGCCAAGCGGCCGCAGCCTACGAACAATGGCGCGGCTTTGCACCCGATATCGCGCCCGTTATCCGCAACCTCCGCGCACAGGCAGCCGAATAAATGAACTGGATCAAATACCTTGTCGCCGCCCCGTTGGCATGCATCGTGCTGTTTAACGTGTGGGCATACGGCAACATCCTGTCCTACCGCGCCATCGCGCCCTACCGCACCTCGTTCATGTCGATGCGGATGAACGAATTGGCCGCCGAAAAACCCGATGTGGCGCTGGATTACCGCTGGGTGCCGTATGCGCAAATTTCCGTGAACCTGAAAAAAGCCCTGATTGCCTCGGAAGACGCGGGCTTTGCCGAACACAGCGGCTTTGACTGGAACGGCATCAAAAACGCCATGCAGCGCAACGAACGCAGCGGTAAAATCCGCGCGGGCGGCTCCACCATCAGCCAGCAGCTGGCGAAAAACCTGTTTTTGAACGAAAGCCGCAGCTATTTCCGCAAAGCCGAAGAAGCCGTGCTCACCTCCATGCTGGAAGCCACCACCGACAAAGACCGCCTGTACGAACTGTATCTGAACGTTATCGAATGGGGCTACGGCATTTACGGTGCGGAAGCCGCCGCGCAACACTGGCACCGCAAATCCGCCGCAGAGCTCACCAAAGCGCAGGCTGCCGAACTGGCCGCACGCGTACCGCGTCCGCTGTATTATGCCGACCATCCGCGCGATGCCGCCCTGAAACGCAAAACCAACATTATTTTGCGCCGCATGGGTTCGGCGGAATTGCCCGAATGATTTTTTCCCCCTCCCTACAAAGGAACCGTTATGAACAGCAAACTCTTACCGATTGCCGCCGCCTTGTTATTGGCAGCCTGCAACCAGCAAAATGCGCAACCAGCGCCGTCTTCCGCACCGTCTAACGCGCCTGCCGCATCGACCGCCGCACCCGCCGCTTCCGATGTGCAGGCTGCTTCCGGCGCTGCCGCTTCCACCCCTGCCGCCGCCAACAGCAAATTCAAAAGCGTTGACGTGCGCAAAGACAATATCGGCGGCGATTTCACACTCACCGACGGTTCCGGCAAACCGTTCTCTTTAAGCAGCCTGAAAGGCAAAGTCGTGCTGCTGACCTTCGGCTTCACCAACTGCCCGGACGTGTGCCCCACCGAACTGCTCACCTTTAACGATACCTTCAAGCAACTGGGCGAGCAATCCAAAGACGTGGCCGCCGTCTTCGTCAGCGTCGATCCCGACCGCGACACGCCAGAACTCATCGGCCGCTATGCCGCGCAGTTCAACCCCGCATTCATCGGCCTGACCGACACCAACGGCGGACGCGATATCGCCGTGGTCAAACAGCAATACCGCATCGTGTCCGCGCGCACCGACATTAAATCCGACCGAATTTACAATGTGGACCACTCTTCCGGCACCTACATCATCGACAAAAAAGGCGAAGCGGCCGTGTTTGTTCCGTTCGGGGCGGACGCAACGCAAATCGCCGGCGACATCCGCAAACTGTTGGCCGAATAATCCGAAAGCAGCCTGCACTTTCCAGCAAACGAACAGTGCAGGCTGCTTTGGACATCCGGCAGGCACAACGGAACGCATCACCGCCGTCCAACGCATTTTTTCGAGCCACCTTCTTTGGAGAACACCATGAACCATCTTTTGCTTGACCTTGCCAAAGTCCGCATCAAACCGCGCGATATTCCGTTCCACCGCGCCAAAGTCGGCTTGTTCGCCCCGTTCAAAACGGCAAAACGCATGATTACGCCCGAAGAACCGCACAGCATTTATGTATTGCCCGAAAAACGCGCCGCCCACAGCATCATCGCCGCCGTGAACGAAATTCTGGCGCACCATCCGGACGCGCGCATCGCCATCGTGTCGCCGCGCAAAAAAGTGCAGGCTGCTTTGGAAGGCTGCCAAGCGCGTTACCCGAATGCCGTCCTGCTCGTCAAAAACCGCTTGGGCAAAAGCATCAAGCGTTTCCTGAAAGGCAAAAGCAGCCTGCACCCCGCCGCCGCACACCGGCCGGACGACAGCACCGCCGCCCCTGCCGAACAGGACGACGATCCGATGGTGCGGCAGGCCGCGCGGATTGCCCGCCAAGCCGTGAAACAGATTATGTCGGAAGACGCCGGCACGCCGCCGCACAAAGAACCCGTGTTCACCCTGCTGCAAACGCAGTTGTGCGCCAACGACCGCGACATGGCCGCCGCGCTACTGCTGCTGAAAAAAAACCGTCCCAAAAAGAAACAGGATTTGCTGCGGCTGCTGACGCAAAAAACCCCCACGCTGAAAGCCGAAGAAATTGTGCATAGTTTGCAGCAAAGCAAACAAATCTATATCGACGCGGCGGAAAACGTCCGTTACCGATAATCACACAGGCGGATACCCTATCCGCCTTTTCTATGGAGCCGCATTGCAATGAAAAATTTCTACCGTCTGCTGAACCTGGATTCGCCCGACGCAACGCTGCCCGAAATCCAACAGGCCTTAAGAACCGCCGCACAGCAAGGCACGCTGCCGATGGCCGCGCTGCGCAAAATCCGCGACGTGCTGTATCACGCCGAAACGCGCCGCGCATATAACGCCAAACTGCGCGAAATCGAACCTGATTTTTTCGCCGCCGCGCCCAAGCAGCCTGCACCCCAAAAGCAGCCTGCACCCCAAAAGCAGCCTGCACCCCAAAAGCAGCCTGCATCCAAAAACATTATGCTGATTGAACTGAGCGGCGCCCAGTTTTCCCATCTGATAATCCTGTATTTATGCGGCGCATTCAGCGTCCTGCTGCCTTGGGTACACTTGGGTGACGAGTCCATGCCCGGCTATAAAGTGCAAATCATCGTGCCGCTCTTTTTCCTGATATTCGCCGGCAAACTTTGGAAAGACGCGCGGCAGCAAAACAGCATAGATTACATCACACCAACCCTCCCCGCCCTTATTTCCGCCACCAACCTCATCCGCTTTTTCTTCCGCTACCGCGACAAACTGCTGCCGCAACTGGAAGCCATCAACATGGCAGATGCCACCAGCCTGGGCATCGGCTTTTACGCGCAGGCCGTCGTGTGTGCCGTCATTGTGGCGTATGCAACAGTTCTGTATCGCCAAAAACGCTGAAAAAGCAGCCTGCACTCCCATGTTCAAAGTGCAGGCTGCTTTTTTGAAGCGGTAAATCAAAACCGCCTGCCCCAATTCGGAACAGGCGGTTGGCCGTTGTCTGTATATCAATACATTTTTGGCGGCAGTGTTTGGCTGCGTAGGCGTTTTTGCAGGCGTTTCACAGCAGCGGCTTTTTTGCGTTTGCGCTCGGTTGTCGGTTTTTCATAAGCTTCGCGGGCACGCAGCTCGGTCAGCAGGCCGGTTTTCTCGATAGAGCGTTTAAAACGGCGCATCGCCACTTCAAAAGGTTCGTTTTCTTTTACACGGATAGAAGGCATTGTTGTTTCCTCACAAAAAAATAGTTAAAAATAAAAAATAATGTGTCATTTCGCAGAAGCTCCGCAGGGAAAACACGCCCTCATGATGGAAACCATCACCTCCTAACGTTCAACGGCTGCTTTTGCAACGCCGCAAAAAACACAGCCGTCTCATCAAACGGCTGTATTCAAATTTAATCTGAAATCCGCGTGATTATCCCAGCGATAAGTCATTTTGTCAAATGCCTGTTTTTTGCGTACAATAAACACCTCTCCGACCACCCTAAAACAAAGGATTCTGCCATGACTGCTCCGCATCCCGATACCATTGTCCTGACCGCCGACGATTTGCCGCTCTACTGCAACGGCAAAAACGCCCACACCGAATCGTGGAACGGCCATCCGCGCGTGTTCCTGCCGATTCAAGGCAACGGCAGTGTCGAATGCCCTTATTGCGGCACGGTTTACCATTTGGACGGCGACCTTCCCCACCACCACGCACCACATTGATATCAAAAAACAAAATGAACGCACAACCACAAGTCACCCCCATCGACCGTCCCAAACTGGCCCTGCCCAACGGCGCGGACAAGCTCCTGCTCCATTCCTGCTGCGCCCCGTGCAGCGGCGAAGTGATGGAAGCCCTGCTCGCCAGCGACATTGATTACACGATTTATTTCTACAATCCCAATATCCACCCGCTCAAAGAATACGAAATCCGCAAAGAGGAAAACATCCGTTTTGCCGAAAAGCACGGCGTGCCGTTTATCGATGCGGATTACGATGTGGACAACTGGTTCGAGCGCGCCAAAGGCATGGAATACGAACCCGAACGCGGCATCCGCTGCACCATGTGCTTCGATATGCGTTTCGAGCGCACGGCTTTGTACGCGCACGAACACGGCTTCAAAGTCATCAGCAGTTCGCTGGGCATTTCGCGCTGGAAAAATATGGCGCAAATCAACGATTGCGGACACCGCGCCGCCGCGCACTATCCAGGCATTGTGTACTGGGACTTCAACTGGCGCAAAGGCGGCGGCAGCGCACGTATGATTGAAATCAGCAAACGCGAACACTTCTATCAGCAGGAATACTGCGGCTGCGCCTATTCCCTGCGCGACACCAACGCATGGCGGCGCGAAAAAGGCCGCGAGCCCATCAAAATCGGCGTGAAATATTACGGCGACGACGATGACGAATAAGTGCAGGCTGCTTTTGCACCTCCGCAACCCCTATATCAACTAAACGGTTCTGTGCAGCACGGCTATTGCAAACATGGCGGTGCCTTTTAAAGTGCAGGCTGCTTTTTATATTCAAGATACCCCATCATGAAAACACAAGTACATCTTTTTTCAGGATTTTTAGGCACCGGCAAAACCAGCGCCATCCGCAGCCTTATCGCCCAAAAACCGCAGGAAGAACAATGGCTCATCATCGTCAATGAATTCGGCGAAATCGGCATTGACGGCGCCGTGCTGTCGGACAACGGCATTCCAGTGGCCGAAATTTCGGGCGGCTGCCTATGCTGCACCGCCGGCGGGCAAATGAGTAGCACCGTGCAGAAAATGCTGGCACAGCAGCAGCCCCACCGCCTGCTGATAGAAGCCAGCGGATTGGCGCACGCAGCAGGCGTGATTGACGAACTCAAAGCCCCTGAATTCCGCGACGCGCTGACCATTTCCACCGTGTTCACCATCGTCGATCCGCGCCAGTTCATCGACCCGAATTACGCCGCCAACGGCTTATACAAAGACCAAATCGGCGTGTGCGATGTGCTGGTGGCCAGCAAAATCGATTTGTGCAACCCCGAACAGTTGGCGCAATTCCGCCAACAGGCCGCGCAGTTGTTCCCGCCCAAGGCGCTGGTGGCGGAAGTGGAACAGGCGCAGATGCAGCTGGCATGGCTCGACATCCCCGTCATCGAAAAACCGCGCTACCGCATCAAAACCCTGCCGGACAACACGCTGGGCTATCAGTCGCAAGGCTTCACCTTTCCCGCCGGTCGCAATTTCGACGGCGAGCGGATTACACAATTTTTCAACGACTTGCCAAAATTAACCACCGGCCTGGTGCGCGCCAAAGGCGTGTTTCAGGTGCTGGATACATGGGTCTGGCTCAACTGGGTGGACGGGCAATGGGGCGCCAACCAGGTTTCGTGGCGGCGCGACAGCCGTTTCGAGCTGATTGCCCAATCCTTCGATGCCGATGAAATCGAACGCCGTTTGCAGGCTGCTTTAGAGTAAGCCGCACACGCCAAAAGCAGCCTGCAGGCTGCTTTTTTTGCAATATTTTGGTTAATTTTCATCAACGCACGTTGGTTTTATGTTAATCTTTCCCCATCACATTTTTAACAGAGGAGTCAAATCATGGATAAGCTCAAGCAAATTCTGATTTGGGGCACCGTGGTCTTGGTGGGGGTTGCTTCATTCGTTACCCTTGCCATCAGCCGCGGCGAACAAGTCAGCGCCATCTGGATGGTTACGGCCGCCATTTCTGTGTATGCCGTCGCCTACCGCTATTACAGTCTCTACATCGCCAAAAATGTGATGCAGCTTGACCCAAACCGCCTCACGCCCGCCGAGCGGCACAACGACGGCTTGGACTATGTGCCGACGCATAAAGGCGTGCTGTTCGGTCACCACTTTGCCGCGATTGCCGGCGCAGGTCCATTGGTCGGCCCCGTATTGGCGGCGCAAATGGGCTATCTGCCCGGCACGCTGTGGATTATCTTCGGCGTGGTGTTTGCCGGCGCGGTACAGGATATGATGGTCTTGTTCGTGTCCATGCGCCGTGACGGTAAGTCTTTGGGCGATATTGTGAAACAGGAACTCGGCACTGTAGCCGGCGTGATTGCGTCCATCGGTATTTTGATGATTATGGTCATCATTATGGCGGTGCTGGCGCTGATTGTGGTGAAAGCACTGGTTCACAGCCCATGGGGTACGTTCACGATTGCCGCCACCATGCCGATTGCGCTGTTCATGGGTATTTACACGCGTTATATCCGCCCGGGCAAAATCGGCGAGATTTCCATTGTCGGCTTTATCCTGCTGATGTTGGCCATTGTGTTCGGTGAAGACGTGGCGCACAGCTCCTTCGGCCATTGGTTCGATTTGGACGGCATCCAGCTCACTTGGGCGATTATGATTTACGGCTTCGTGGCCGCAGTATTGCCCGTTTGGCTGCTGCTGACACCGCGCGATTACCTTTCCACTTTCCTGAAAATCGGCACGATTATCGCGTTGGCTTTGGGCATTGTGATTGTTAATCCGACCCTGCAAATGCCTGCCGTCACCCACTTCATCGACGGTTCCGGCCCCGTGTTCTCCGGTGCGCTGTTCCCGTTCCTGTTTATTACCATCGCCTGCGGTGCGGTTTCCGGCTTCCACGCGCTGATTTCTTCCGGCACCACGCCGAAAATGTTGGAAAACGAAACCCACGTCCGCATGATTGGTTACGGCGGCATGATTATGGAAAGTTTCGTGGCAATTATGGCCTTGGCCGCCGCTGCATCGCTTGACCCCGGCGTGTACTTTGCCATGAACAGCCCGCCCGCATTGATTGGTACCGATGCCGCCAATGCCGCACAAATCATCACCACCAAACTGAACTTCCCCGTGGAAGCGAAAACACTGCTGCACACCGCCAAAGAAGTGGGCGAAAACACCATTCTTTCCCGTGCAGGCGGCGCACCGACTTTGGCCGTGGGCATGGCGCACATTATGAGCCGTCTGATTCCGGGCGAAGCTATGATGGCGTTCTGGTATCACTTCGCCCTGCTGTTTGAAGCCCTGTTCATCCTGACTGCCGTCGATGCCGGTACACGCGTGGCACGCTTCATGATTCAAGATTTGGGCAGCGTGTTCTACAAACCTTTCGGCAACACCGACTCCATTCCGGCCAACTTGATTGCCACCTTCTTTGCCGTGGCCTTGTGGGGCTATTTCCTCCACACCGGCGTTACCGACCCGTTGGGCGGCATCAACTCGCTCTGGCCTTTGTTCGGTATCGCCAACCAAATGCTGGCAGGCGTAGCCTTGATTATGTGTGCCGTTGTGTTGATTAAGATGAAACGCGACCGTTATGTCTGGGTGGCACTCGTTCCTGCCGTCGGCGTACTGTTTGTAACCTGCTACGCCGGCCTGCAAAAACTGTTCCACAGCGACCCGCGCGTCAGCTTCTTGGCGCATGCGGACAAATATCAGGCTGCTTTGGACAAAGGCGATATCCTGAAACCGGCCGCCAACGCCGAAGAAATGGCGCGCATTATCTTCAACGATTATGTTAATGCCGGGCTGACGGCGCTGTTTATGGCCGTGGTCGTGGTGGTGGCCGTGTATGGCATCCGCGTGGCACTGAAAGCGCGCAAAGTCGCATGGAGCACCGCAAAAGAAGTGCCTGCCGTGTACCGTGACGGAATGCAGCCTGCACCAGAACAAGGAGCACATAATGAAGCGTAAATTAGCGAAATGGTGGAAAACCGCGCGCCTGACCGCCAACCTGATGGCAGGCGTGCCGGATTACGAAAACTACGTCCGCCGCCAACGCAGCAACAATCCCAACGCCCCCGTGATGACCGAGCAGCAGTTCATGGACTACTGCCGCAAACGCCGTTGCGGGGCCAACGGGGGACGCTGCTGTTAAAACGGGTGCAGGCTGCTTTTCATGTAAACATCAAAAAGCAGCCTGCACTTTTCCTACCAACATTGACCGGTTATCAGGAAACACTTGCCATGACCACTCCATCCCAAATCCGCCGTGCCGCCTTTTTCGTTTCCGACCGCACCGGCATCACCTCCGAAAACGTGGGCGATGCGCTGCTGGAACAGTTTGACGGCATCAAATTCAAGCGCGCCACCTATCCCTTTATCGACACGCAGGAAAAAGCATATGCCTTGGTGCACATCATCAACAAATCGGCAGAAGAATCCGGCATCCGCCCGCTGATTTTTTCCAGTATTTCCAACGACGAAGTGCGCGAAATCGTCAAAACAGCGCAAGGTCTGCATTTGAGTTATTTCGATGCGTTTTTGGGTGAACTGGAACGCGAACTGGGCGTGAATGCGCGGCACTCCGTACAAAGCCGCGTGCACAATGTCGAAAAATACGACGCGCGCATGGAAGCCGTGAACTTCGCCCTGAACCACGACGACGGCGTGTCCGACCGCGATTTGAAAGAAGCCGACGTGATTCTGATGGGCGTGTCCCGTTCGGGCAAAACCCCGACCTGCCTCTATCTGGCGCTGCAATACGGCATCCGCGCCGCCAATTATCCGCTCACGCCCGACGATTTGGACACCACCGATTTGCCGCGCATGGTCAAACCGTATAAGCACAAGCTGTTCGGGCTCACCATCCAGCCGGAGCGCCTGCACGACATCCGTCAGGAGCGCCGCCCCAATTCGACGTATGCCAGCCTTGCCACCTGCCGCAACGAAGTGGCGGAAGCGCAGGCCATGTTCCGCCGCCACGGCGTGCCACACACCAACACCACGCATAAATCGGTGGAAGAACTGGCCGTGTCGATTATGCAGGCGTGCCAGCTCAAACGCCGCTTTTAATCGGGCGTTCGGGCGAATATGTTACCGCGCACCGTTTATCTGGCAGCGTTCTGCATCGGCGCAACGGGCAGTTTCTTTCTGCCCGAACGCGGTTCGTGGTGGCTTTGGGGCGTTTTATTGACCTGTTCAATGAGTGCAGGCTGCTTTTTGCCGTTTCCACGGTATCGAAAAGCAGCCTGCACTTTTGCCTTTCTGTTATCGGGCGTGCTGTATGCCCTTTGCCGCACCGAAGCCGCATTGGCACGGCAAGTCCCCGTGTCCGCCGAACGCCCCGTGAGCGAAACCGTGCAACTGCACATCACCGGCCTGCCCGAACCCGATGCCCAAGGCCGGGCACGCTTCATCGCCGAAGCCGGGCGCGAAAACGGACAAACCTTCCGCCTGCTGGTGCAGGATTACCAAACGCGCGAATGGCATGTAGGCGAAACATGGCAGGTGTCCGCCAGACTCCGCGCCGCCGTCGGCACGCGCAACCCTGTCGGCTTCGACCGCGAAGCGTGGGCATTGGCCAACCAAATCGACGGCATGGCCACGCTGGGCAAAGAGCGCACGCCCGTCCCCCAAACACCGCCCCTGTTCAATATCAACCGCTTGCGCGAACACATTATCCGCACCTGGCAAACCAATGCCGCGCAATATCCACAAGGCACCGGCCTGATGACGGCTCTGGCCGTGGGCAACCGCAGCGGCTTATCGCCCGAAATGTGGGCGGCATTGCGGCCGCTGGGGCTGAACCACCTTATCAGCATTTCGGGGCTGCACATCGGCATGGTGGCGGTGCTGGCAGGATGGCTGTGCCGCTTCCTGTTGGGTTTCAGCCCCATCATGCCTGCGCGGCCGCGTGTGTGGATTTGGTTGGTTTCGTGGCTGGCGGCCTGTGTTTACACGGGGCTGGCGGGCTGGGAGATTCCGGCGTTGCGCAGCCTGATGATGCTGACCGTGCTGGGCGCGGCATGGATGGTGCGCGGTTATGTGGGCAGCTGGCAGATGTGGTGGGCAGCCTGCACCGCCGTGTTGCTGTATCAGCCCGCTTCGGTGCTGGCGGCAGGGTTTTGGCTGTCGTTCGGCTTGGTGGGCGTGCTGCTGTGGGCTTTGGCGTGCAGGCTGCCTGCAAAAACGGTAACGCGGCGGCAGTATTACGCGCACGGATTGAAACAGGCGGTGCGCGGGCAATGGGCGGCCACTTTGGTCGGCAGTTTGGCCACGCTGCACTTGTTCGGCGCCATGCCGCCTTTCAGTCCGCTGGTCAATGCCGTGGCCATCCCCTTGTTCTCGTGGCTGCTCGTGCCGCTCGCGCTCACCGCCTCCGCCCTGCCCTTCCCCGCGTTGCAACAGGCCGCCGCCTATATCGGCGAACACATCGCCCAAATCCTGCTAACACTCGGCGCGCAACTGCCCGAATACCATCTTGCCCACGCGCCAGCGCCGTTGTTCGCACTCGCGCTTGTTGCCGCGCTTATCCTGCTGCTGCCGCGCGGCACACGCCTGAAACCGCTCGCCTGCTGCATCATCGCCGCTTGGGCCACTTACACGCCGGTGCCGAACGCTCCGTTGCGTGTCCACGTTTGGGACGTGGGGCAAGGCTTGTCGGTATTGTTGCAGACGCGCACGCAAAATATTCTGTTCGACACGGGCAACCAGGCCGCGCAAACCGTGCTGCCGAACCTGCACGCGCTCGGCATCCGCCAAATCGACACGCTGATTTTGTCGCACCACGACAACGACCACGACGGCAGCTATCCCGAACTGGCGCGGCAGCTGCCCATCCGCACGCTTCTGGCCGGGCAGCCGCAGTATTATCCGAATGCGCGGCATTGCAGCGGCGGCACACATTGGCAGGCGGACGGCGTGTGGTTTGAATTTCTCACGCCGCCCAAGCAGCCTGCACAATCCGACAATCAGCAAAGCTGCATATTGCGCGTGATTGCCGGCGAACACGCCCTGCTCATCATGGGCGACAGCGGCAATCCCGAAGAAATGCAGCTCATCGAACGCTACGGCAACAAGCTGCACAGCCAAATTCTGGTGCTCGGCCACCACGGCAGCAAATCCGCCAGCAGCAGCCTGTTTTTGCAATACGTTGCACCGCACACCGCCATCGCCAGCAGCGGGCTGGGCAACCGCTTCCGCCATCCGCACCCCGACACGCAACAACGGCTGCAACGGCAAAACATCCGCCTGCTGCGCACCGACACGCAAGGCAGCCTGCACCTTTCCCTGGGCAACGAAGCATTGCAAATTCGCCCGATTGAGCGCACCGTATGGTGGCAGCGCAAACCGATATTGTCGGAGGACGAATAAAAGCAGCCTGCACTCGGATTCTCAAAGTGCAGGCTGCTTTTTGTGCGGCAAACGTGGTTTCAGGCAGCCTGAAACCTATTCCCCGTGCTCGAACGCCGCAATTTCCGCCACCTTCGGCGCATAGCTGCCCGCCGTGTCGTGCCGCGCGTCCAGCCAAACATCCACCAGCGCCCACGCTTCGGGTGCGGCAATCACATTCTGCCCCATGCACAACACCTGTGCGTCATAATTTTCCACTGCGCCGCGCACACCTACCAAATCGTGCGCCGTGGCTGCGCGGATGCCCTGCACCTTGTTGGCGGCAATCGCCGTGCCGATGCCCGTGCCGCAAATCAAAATGGCGCGGTCGGCTTCTCCTGCGGCGATTTTTTGCGCGGCAGCAAACGAAACGGCGGGATACGACAACGCTTCATCCGACAAATCATCCAAGCGCTCAACACGCGGGTCGCGCTGCAAATGCGCTTTGAGCGCGTCTTTTAAAATAAGGCCGTTGGCGGGTGCAGCAATGATTAGGCGCATGATATTCTCCTGTATAATAGACAAAAACCAAGTATGCGCCTGCACACGCGATTGTTCAAGGCAGGCTGAAATACCGAACTTCAATATTCCGTCAATATATATCCGAAAGACATATATGCCACAAAATATACAAAACGAAGGACAGTTAAGAAAAAATCCGTTAAGTGAACCCGCTCCGACAGCAAAACCCGACTATCGGAAATATTTAGAAATTATTGGGAAAGTATTGGCCCTCTCAGCCACACTGGGATTGATCATCGGCTGCTTTATGGCGTTTACTTACTTGAAAAACATTAATTTTATCAGTGTATTTCCTGATGTTATAAAAGACTCTTCCAGTTTAATTGCTGTTCTTGTTGTAATCGGTGTACTGATTTCATGGCTTGGTATGAGCTTTTTCTCGCCATATCTACTGCTATGCTATCTTAGCAGTGTTAAAGATTATACTATACGCAAATTTTTTCGCACAAAATCATTACTCATAATATTATATTTTATTGTTTTAATTTATTTTGCAATATTAATAACGGCATTTATGGAATGGATATGGATCACACATACCCGAACTCTCACATTTATCATATTGCTTTTACCAACAATTAAATCAATTTCATCAACAATTATATTGTCTTTACCAGTAATTAAATCATTTTTACCAGTAATTAAATCATTTTTACCAGTAATTATATTTCTTTTACCAGTAATAATAGCAATAATAACATTATTTTGGATATGGAATCGAAAACAACAAAACAAAAATAATCAAATAATTTGGAAGGATTTCAGACGAATTTTGATAGAATCTGTACCATTTATTCTACTTATTTTATTTATTTATTCGACGACATTTTCAACTCTATGGTTTCTTCTCCAGCTGCTAGATGGGATTGATGATGATATATGGCAGTATGTATTGCTATTTGGATACGGCGTATTATTGATTTGGAATAACTGGATTTTTGCCAGTTACCTGCGTTCATATTCGAAAAATAAAAACAAAAACAATACCAATGTAATTATTTTCTCTGTAATTATTCCCTTTATACTGACTATGCTGCTATTGATAGGGTTTTCTGCGTTTGCACACAATTTCCCTTCCTATGTTTTTACCATTATCCGCTTTACTGAAAAGCCCAATAATTCTTCATGGTATCTACTGCACAACAATTTTCAAAAAAATGATGGCACACAGGAAGTGAATGGAATAGAAAAAGCCGATTTATTACGGCTGAAAGAGAAATTTCAATGTCCAAAAGATCAAGAGGAGCAAAAAAAATGCTCTAATCTCCCTTATCAACGTAATAACGCCTTATACGGCTATATGGCATGGAATTTAGGTAACACAAAAGTATTCTGCCCGGCATCGGTAAGCAATTATAGAAATGCAAAATGTCAAGATAAGAATAAGGACGAAAAATGTGATGAAGAGGAGCAAAACGACGCAAATAAAACCGCCTTTTCACAATGTTTAGTTATTGACGGGAAATTTCTGCAAATGATGGATGAACAATATATTGGCATGCCTGAAAAAGAAAATAATGTATCAAATGAAAATCTGCAAACAGAGCGGCCAATCGATAATCTGCCATCTGATATCAAAATCCGCCAATAAATCCAATCCGTTCAGGCAGCCTGAAAAAAGCAGCCTGCACCCCAAAACAAGGAAACCCCATGACCCCCACACAACACACCGTACTCATCACCGGCGGCGCCACCGGCATC
>ERZ772772.99-NODE-99-length-50327-cov-11.715726_pt1 | contig 50327 bp, 45 predicted proteins | sample MGYA00511484_ERZ772772 | MGnify/ENA primary metagenome ERZ772772 (study PRJEB29015, sample SAMEA2737913) | human oral metagenome | biome: human oral; feature: human-associated habitat; material: dental | place: China | collected 2088 ... | reverse complement strand
GCTAAAGCAAGTGCTGAAATTATTTTCGTGAAAACAGAGTTTTTTCAGGTATTTTGCCATGGGAAAAGCACAATTTCTTTTCCGGAGTGGTAGAGAATCACCGACACAGCGCAGACATAAGCCGATCTTACTTCAGACTGTCATGTTCCTCGACGGATACCTGTCCTCTCCGCCCCTCTTCGTCATCTCGGCCACGAAGCCCTTCGTCCCCTCTGCAATGGACTAAGAATTCGACTCCTGGGCAATGGCAGCGATCTGCTCCCCCGGCTTTCCGAGGCGCATGGCGCACGAAACTGCTGTCCCGTACGCCTTTTTGACTTCGCGCCCATTTCAGCTCCGATGAGCTGCACCGGTTTGCCGAAAAGCTTCCGGAGGAAAAAAAGTTTATTTCATGACTTCCTCGACACTAACCTTTCGATCCTCTCTCAAGGAGAGAGAGGCAGCATCAGCTGCGGCGATGGCAGCGCGGGCCGCCTCGCCGTTCATCAGAGGCTTAAACTCATCGGGGATCGGAGCACCGTGCAGTACGCTGTTAAAAAACGCCATCTCCTCCTCCATAATGCTGTGCAGCCACATCGGCGGCTTCCTGCCGGGCCTGCCGTACTGGATCGCACCATCCATCTCTGTGCTGTGGTAAATGCGGCTTCGGTCATCATCAATCTCCCGGCTTGCATGAACGCAATAATGCTCTTCACTGCCGTCAGCCAGCTTGACGGTCATGCCCGTATTGCACAGGTCAATGCGAATGGCACCTTCCGTCCCCTGGATCAGAACGTAATGCTCCGGCCAGCGGAAGGCTGAACCGTACTCGATAATGGCATAGCTCTTGTTGCCGAACTCCAGATTCAAAAACAACATATCGTCCTCATCACCGAAGGCCGGTCCGCTGTGAGCCACATTGCCGCCGGTCATGGTAACACGTACGGCCGGTCCCATAATGAACTGAATGCAGTCCAGTTCATGAATATGATGATACAGGTGCCCGCCGGATTTGGCGCGAATCTTCTTCCAGCTGACGGAAGGCTGCGGCTCCTCCCAGCCATTGCGCGCGGAGTGAGCATACAGCACCCGGCCGATCCGGCCCTCCCGGATCATTTTCTTTGCCAGACGGACGCCGTGGAAGAAGTTCATGACATGACCGGCCATAAAGACAACGCCGTTTTTCCTGCATTCACTGACCATAGCATCGCAGTCTGCGTAGGAAAGTGCAATGGGCTTCTCACAAAAAACAGCCTTTTTATTTCGGGCCGCCTCCAGCACCGGCTCCTTGTGCAGATAGTTGGGCGTCGCCACGATGACGGCATCCACATCCGGGCGAGCACAAATACTCTCCAGCCCCGATTCGTTCTCACAGCCCAGCTCCTCCGCAACGGCAGCGCCGTTTTCCGGATCATAGACCGCAGCAATTCTCGCTCCCTCCTTCTGAGCCATAATGCGGCCGAGCTCTGCGCCGAAATAGCCGGTACCCACGATTGCATAAGATATAGTTTTCATGATCTGATACCTCTCCTATTATTCTTTTTCTTTATTTTACCGCGCCTTCGGAAAGTCCCCCCGCCATCTTATTTTGGATGAAGCAGAAGAAAAGAATGGAGGGAACGACGACGATGGCACAGGCTGCCATCAAGGAGCCCCAGTTCAGAATATCGGCCCCTTCCAGTGTCTTTACAGCGACTGATATTGTAGTCTTATCGGAGCTGCTCATCAGGATCATCGCATAGAGATACTCGTTCCAGGCATTGATGAAGACATAAATTGCAGTGGCGACGATGCCCGGGGAGACCAACGGCAGAACAATTCTGACGAAAACCTCCAGCTTGTTGGCCCCATCGATTCGGGCAGCCTCCTCTATGCCGATGGGTACCGTCTTAAAGAAGCCCACCAGCATCCACACAGCATAGGGCACGCTGAAGGATAGGTAGACAAGCACCAGTCCGATGCGGGTGTTCGTCAAATTCAGTCTGGCCATGACCATAGCATAGGGGATGACCAGCATGATGGAAGGAAACATATAGCTTGTGACTAAAACTCTGGTCATCAGGCTCCCCAGCCGTGGAAAGAAGCGAACCACGCCGTAGGCCGCCAGGGAAGAAATGATAACGGCGATGACAGTAGTGCAGGCCGCAATGATCAGGCTGTTTCGAATATTGATGATGAAATTCAGAGTGATCAGAACGGTTCTGAAGTTTTCCAGCGTCCATCGAATAGGCCAGATCCTGGTAGGATTATTCAGCATCTCGCTGCTGCTTTTAAAAGCGGAGACCAAAAGCCACAAGAGCGGAAAGACAGCTATAATCAGCAAAAGGATAAGGTAGAGATTGGAAATAATATCGCCGAAGCGCCTTCCTTTTTTCATCCCTGATCCTCCTTTTCCCAATACGTGATGATCGTGAAGTAGATCAGGCAGAGCGCGATCAGAAACAAAAGCAAAATGATGGAGGCGGCAGACGCACGGCCGACCAGCTTATTGGTCCAGCCTAAGTCGTAAATGTAGAGCGGCATGGTGGTTGTCATACCGGCAGGACCGCCGGCCGTCGTCATATAGATGATGTCAAAATTATTGAAGACCCAGATCGTCCGCAGGACAAGCAGCAGACCTACGACAACCTTGATGTGCGGGACTGTGATGTGAAGAAAGGACTGCCAGCTGCTTGCGCCGTCGATACAGGCGGCCTCATACTGATCCTGCGGAACGGTCTGAAGGGCGGCATAGACATTGACCATGATCATGGGGGCACCAAACCAGATATTGATAAAAACCAGAGTGGGCAAAACAAGTCCGGGGTCACTGAGGAACTGCAGCATACCCTTTGACAACCCCAGCTTCATCAGCAGAGTTGGAATATAACCCTGGATCCCGTTAAGCATCCATTTCCATACCAGAGCAATAGCGATGGAGGGAAAGGCCCAGGGGATAATCATACAAATACGGTAGATCGGCCGCATGACGGGATTTCCAACCCGTTTCAGTGCCAGAGCAGCACTGAATCCCACCAAAATCTGAGCGAAAAGACTGAAAAAGGTCCAAAGCAAGGTCGTCAGGAATGCCCTTCCGAATGCCGGATCAGCGAGAACCTTGATATAGTTGTCAAGGCCACGGAAAGACCAGCTCTGTTTGATCAAGGTCTTATTGGTAAAGCTGTAAAGCACGGTGGAGCACAACGGATAAAACAAGAGGCAAAGGACAACCAGCATGGCGGGCGCCACAAAGAGCCAGCGTACCAGCCTGTTCCCCCTGTCCGTTGGCACAGACCTCTGGCCGTGCGCGATTTCTTTCAGCATCCTATCCTCCCACATATTTTATCGGAAAGAGAGCAAAGAATCTGCTCTCCCGCTTATGGAAAGCGATCAATCAATCATAGTATCGAAAATATCATTGAGCCTTTTTTCGGCGGCGGCAGCGGCGGCTTCGACATCGGTTCCATTCGTAATGATGTCCTGGAACATCTCCTCAATAACCCCCTGAGAGCTCAAAAAGCCCGCCTGTGCGCAGGGACCGTGCTCGAATCCGATGGCATGGCCTTCTTCTACCGCAGTCTGGATCACATCGATGCAGTCGGAATACTCTTTGAGCGTTTCATTATCCAGATAAGCAGGATCTGCGGCGATATCATTCAAAGAAGGCAGCATGCCGACGGGGACGGAATGGATAAAATCGATGTAATTCTCCTTCCGATACAGATATTCGATGAAAGCCTTGCAAATCTCAGGGTGCTTGGAGCTCTTCCACACAACCAGTGGAATGTGAGAGGCCTCGGCGCTGTAAACGGGATCACTCTCCTTCATGCGGGGCAGTGCTGCACAGCGCACATACTTGGCAATCTCCGGAGTATTGTTTTGAACTCCGCTGATCATAAAACCGGAATTGAAATCGAAGGCAGTTTTCCCCTGATAAAAGAGAGTAGCATGGTCGTTGACTGTGTAATTTATCGTCTCGGCAGGAGAGCAATTTCTGTAGACCTTCAGCCAGAACTTGATCCCGTCGATTGCCTCCTTACTCGTCAGATCGGCGCTCAGGTCATCCTTCAGCAAACTGCCGCCGGCACTCCTGACATAGTAATTCAGGTAACGGGTGCTCAGCAGGTCATTGGGACTGCATGAGAAAGCCGCTCCGTACTGACCGTCCTTTGTGAGAGCCACAGCGGCATCATAGAATTCATCCCAGGTCCTTGGCAGTTTCAGCCCCGCACTCTCCAGCAAATCGCTGCGGTACCACATGACCTGTGCATGAGAGTAATAAGGCAGTCCATAGACAGATCCCTTCTTGCTCATATCGGACAGCGCATTGGCAGAGAAACGGCTTCGGCCGATCTTATCGGCCACATCATCCAGAGAAGTCAGAACATCGGCATTCAGCATCTCAATGAGCTCTCCGCTTCCCTGCGCGGTGCTCATATCCGGAAGATCTGCTGTGGTCAGTCCGGCATTCCATTTCGTATTAAAATCTCCCCAGGAATAGGTCTCAATCTTGATTTTAACGCCGGGATTTTCCTGCATGAACTCATCCGCTGCTTTCTGTACGGCCTCCATGCGGGCTCCCTGTGTAAAGGAATGCCAAAAGCTGATTTCTCCCTTCAGCTGGGTCTCGGAGCCCGCAGCGGAAGAAGCCTTATCAGCGTCAGCGCTGCTTTGCGCCGTAGAAGAAGCGGTCCCGCCGCATCCGCCGAGTAGAGAAGCAGCCATAACGGCGGCGAGTAGAGAAGCAATTGCATTTTTCATACTTATGACCTCCTGTCATCCAGCCAAGCGTCGGGGAAAAAGACTTCTCTTCTTGCGATCTGGCCGTTTACATTGATTTTATTCCCATTCCTGAGCTCTCTTATGCAAAAAGGGACGAATTGCTGATCTATGCACCCCTAATGCCCACCGGCGTTTGCCCTTAACTCTTCTATTTTCCCACTCCGCATATATATTATTTTCGGTATTGAAATCGGCTTGAATGCAGCCTGAGATTATTATATGGCTTCTTTCTGCCATGCACCAGAGTAAAAAATACGCAAAAATAAAATAATACGCTTATATATGTAGCATATTATCTTATTACATAAAAATATTCGATTATATTTTACTGTATAATCCCATTTCAATCGACAGAGTGGACGCCATAGCCGAATTAGGAAATCCAAGTTCCGGTTCGCAAAGTTAAATGCCTGATAGCAAAATTCCTTGCAAGAGTAAGTTCCGTCCCTCATAAAGTGCCTATTCCGGTAAGATGACGCATTGATTCAGCAGCATAGCTGTGAGCTTGATCTGATCCGAAGGAATTTCTGAGTTCCCCAAGGATTGAAGAGTTCCCTCAGCATGTAAAAAGCGGATCGGCGGACCGGTTGCTCAGCTTTTTTCCTTTGCAGGAATCAATATAGCTCATTATCAGAACCACATCCGCCTGTGTAAGGGGATCAAAAAAGGCCCCATTGGACAGCACTCTGCGAATGAATTCATGGGCAACTTCCATGCCGCCCTTCCGGTCTGAGCGCTGAGGATCACAGTAAAACACTTTGGTTCTGCGTTCACCGTCCTTGTTGAATTCAATGGCAGGCGGGTCTGTGAACTCACTGCCGTGCTCAATCAGGATTACAGGAAACAAGGCGGTAAACGTTTTATGCAGCTGCACGAAAGCGGATACAGAGCTTTATGATTCACATTTCCCGGGAGGTGCGGCGGTATTCCTGAGGCGTAATGCCGAAAACCTCCCTAAAACATTTCGAAAAATAGCTTGGTGCCTCATAGCCCAGCTTATAGGCGATGGAGGATACCGGTTCATTGCTCACAAGCAGCTTCCTGGCCGCGTTTGTCATCTTGGTGTCCTTTATAAAGTCATATAGTGTCTTCCCTGTCTGTTCTTTAAACAGACGCCGCAGCGTGCTCTCACTGATCTCTGCCATCTCACAAAGCTCTCTGGTACTGAAGTTCTTTTCCGGATAAGTAATGATGGCATCCAGAACCATGGTAATCCGCGGGTCATTCTTTCGGGCAGAGGATTTCATAGCGCGTCTCCGTATATTTTCCACGTCAAACCGCGCCTCCATCTGTCTGCGCTCTTCCTCCGGCGCAGCGTCCTTATCGAAGTCATCCGGAGACACCCGCGCCAGCCGGGCGCAGATCAGATTCAGATAGCCGCGGATCTCCAGATTCTTAAAGCTCGTCCTGCTCAAAGCACTGGAATATGCATTCTCAAAATAGCTGCGCATATCCGGCACATTGGAAAAGTTGTGAATGATCGGGACATTCCATAATGCCCGCAGCATATCCGTGTCATCCAACTGCACAGAGCCGACAAAGCGAATGCTGATAAACACAATCTCTTCCTTTGCGGCACAGGATAAAATACTCCCCTGCGGGATATAAAATACATCTCCGGGCCCCACATCATAGGCGCTCTCCCCCAGCGAGAAGACCGCGGTTCCGGAAATGACGTAGCGAATGAGTGAATATGGCACTGTGGCGGCAGGATAAACCCAGTTTTTGGAAAAGCGATATTTATCAATATATAAGAAGACAGGAGAATAGTTGGAATAAATCGCATCCATTGCGGATTCCTCCTTTTTCTTTGCAGAACCGGTTTTCCATTTGCAGGCAAGCAGCTCGGATTAGCATCCAGTCTCCAGCCTTGCCGTATACAGTCATATTATAACAGTTTTTTTATATTTATCAAAATTATCCATATAAATTATAATCGTATAATTATATATTTGAATATTTCTTCTGGTTTACTTCGATATTTTGCCTGCTATACTTAGCATAAAAACCGGAGGCACTCGACTTTTTTCTGTTCCGCACATCTGCACTTTGGAGAAATCATTATGAAGGATATCCGTAAATACCGCGGCATTCTGCCCGCATTCTACGCCTGCTATGCACCGGACGGCTCCGTCTCCGCAAAGGGAGCCAAGGCCCTGACCCGTCACCTGATCTCTAAGGGCGTCAAAGGTCTCTATGTGGGAGGCTCCTCCGGAGAATGCATCTACCAAAATCCGGAGGAACGAAAAACCATTCTGGAAGCCGTCATGGATGAAGCAAGGGGAAAAATCACCGTCATCGCTCATGTCGCCTGCATCAATACCGCAGACTCCATCGAGCTTGCCGCTCACGCGGAAAGCTGTGGTGTAGATGCCATCGCAGCCATCCCTCCGATCTACTTTCATCTGCCCGAGCACGCCATAGCTGCATACTGGAATGCCATAAGCTCTGCCGCAGCAAATACTGAATTCGTGATCTACAATATTCCGCAGCTGGCCGGTTCCGCTCTGACGATATCTCTCTTGCAGGAGATGCTGAAAAATCCAAATCTTATCGCCGTCAAAAACTCCTCCATGCCGACCCAGGATATTCAGATCTTTAAGGATGCCGGAATTTCCGCCCGCGGTGCGGATGGCTTCGCTGTCTTCAACGGACCCGATGAGCAATTCGTCTCCGGCCGTGCCATGGGAGCCGATGGCGGAATCGGCGGCACCTACGCCGTTATGCCTGAGCTCTTTCTCCGAATGGATGCATTGATTGAGGAAGGAGATATCCCCGCCGCCCGCAGTATCCAGTATGAGGTCAACCGCATCATTTATAAAATCTGTGAGGCCCGCGGAAGCCTGTATGCCGTGCAAAAGGAGATCCTTCGCCGCATGTATGGTCTGGAGCTGGGGGGCGTACGATCCCCTTTGCCAAATCTCGCCCCCGGAGATGAAAAAATCACGGCAGAAGCACAGCATATGATCGAGACCGCCGCCAAAAATCTAAACGAAAGAGGCAGAAAATAATGGTTGTGGATTCTCTTTCTCATATCACCCGTTACAAGGGCCTGCATCCCAATCTGGACACTGCCATCGAATGGCTGAGCCGTTATACTCCGGCCGAACTGGAAAACGGCAGGAATGCCATAGACGGAGACAGGGTTTTTCTCAGCATTATGGATGCCGAGCTGCGGGATGCCGAGACCGCAGCCTTTGAATACCACCGCCGCTATGCGGATTTACAGTTTGTCCTAAGCGGAAGTGAGCATTGGGGCTTCACGGAAGAAGCGGAGTCGAAGGGCGATTTCCATTTCACCGAGGACTGCGGCTTCGCCTCCGGTACGGAGAACGCCGGGGGCATTCTGAAGAAAGGATACTTTGTCCTCTTCTTTCCCGGTGAGCTGCATAAGCCAGGCTGCAGAACCCCTTCCTGCACCCGCGTTCGAAAAGCAGTCATCAAAATTCTGATGGAATAATCGAAAATTTCAGCGGATAATATTTCGAATATATGAAAGCGGGAACGTCAGTCCATCGGATGCATTTTTTCCCACTTCTCCATGTTTTCCCTATATTTCTTCCTGAGCTTATCGCACAGCCAAACAATCATGTCAAGAACGAACAGCCCTGCCGCCGCACGAAGCACAGTGCCGATGAGCAGTGGGCCCAAGAAGCCGGAAGGAATATCCGTATCGAGAAAGATGTCATGTAACGCATATATCGTAATAAGGGCCGCAAGTACTGCGTCTGTACACGCAAAAATCACATAGGCAGAAGCGTTCGCTTTGATCTCTTTCACAATAGCGATCATGATAAGGCAAAGGCCTAAAATATACAGCACGGGGATTAAAAACATAGACCAGAAGCTGAATATGCCCCATAAAGGTTCCGCAAACTTCGATAGCTTTATGATCTTCATCATCCCCGCCACGGCACAGGTACATGAAATGGCTATCGCGAATGAAGCGAATGCTCTGTACCAATATTTCGGCATGTCTTTTCCTTTCTGTCATAGACACCAAGCTCGAAAAACGAGCTGCCCAAGCTTCTCTTCAAAATTTTTTACGCTTCCCTGGGCATAGATCATTTTTCTATCATTTTGATTTTCGCATGGCCTCACTGTGAGGGAAGAGGAGAATCCGGCTTCAGATAATCCTCCAGTCTGCGCATATTTCCTGCGCCGTTTGAAAGCAGCGCGGGGCATTTTTACAAAAGGCGGTATTTAGGAGATTAGAGGCATTGGCGGTGGGCCGCGGATATTCCAAAGATCATGTCGCTGTCGATCTGATCCCGGGAGCTGAGAAGAGCGGAGCTTCCGCTGTCTGCATAGGCTCCGTGATCCGGATAGAGAATCTGAACGGAATGGGTTTTCGTCTGGATATATTTTCGTCTGGATATAATGAGCTCTGAAAATGCACAGGGCGGCCCCCCGGGTGGGATAGAAATCCTGAGCTCCTGCCGCCCTGTGCAAAAGAAAGAATAATTTTAAGCAATCGGGAAAGCGGCTTCCTCGCTCTCCGAAGATCTCGAGGAGACGCGCCCCGAAGCTCGGCCGGGAAGACGGAAAAACTCCGTCTGTTTTGGGACTTTCAGACTGTCCCGAAGGAAAGCCGATATCAAAAAACAAGGGGGAAGCGGCAAAGGACCGGATGGAAAAGGGCCGTACCGGAGACCCCGGCATTACAGATCGGAAAGCTTTAAGAAAGCTCCCGGAAGATATCGGCTCCAAAAGCTGCCGTCGACAGTGAAAAACGAATTCGTTGTCCCTAGTATAAGGGATGGGAAGTACTAAAGCAAGTGCTGATATTATTTTCGTGAAAACAGCGTTTTTTCGGGTATTTTGCCATGGGAAAAGCACAACTTCTCTTCCGAAGTGGTAGAAAATCACCAGCATCGGCACAGACGATAAACCAATCTGTCAGTTCTACAGAATCTATGTCTTCCTCAAACTCCGCTTTATCGTCATACCAGAATGCAAGCTTACGGGCATCACACATAAGCTCAGCACTTAGCCGGTCTATGATTTTCTTTAAATCAAGTTCTGCCATCCGACATTACTCCTCTTTCTTCAGCACTTCCCACTTCCCTCCTCGCGCAGGTCCATGTCTGATCAGCGCACCTTCTTCGCGCAGATCCTTTATATATCGCTCAACTGTACGCTGTGCTACTGATAATGTTTTGGCAATGCTGGCCGCAGATGTCTTATTGTCGGCCTTAATCAAACAAAGAATTGTATTCTTAATATCACCGTCAGTCTCCATCTTTTCATCGACAGTTTCTCCGACATTTCCGACAGTTTCTCCGTCTTCCCTGACATCAGCATCACTTTTTGCCCCACCAGCCTCAGAATTGCCCCCGTTGGAACGATAAACTATCACCTTAATACCGTCACCAAATTCTTCGAATTTCGGTTTCGGAAGTCCCATCTCTTTACAACGTTTAAAGAGGCGCGGCAAACCCGTTCCCCACCCTTCCATTAGCTTCATATATTGGAAGGCCTCTGCGATTGCCTTATTTCGGCACTTTGATTTACCGCTCATAGCCTCCGCTGCGCTTAATCCCGCGTACAACATCCCGGGAGAATCTATTTCCATACGATCATCAAAAATCGACACCTGAATACTTGCCGGATCTACATAACTGCGATGCAGAACTGCATTTGTAATGATTTCACGAATGGCACTTGTTGGAAGCTCGTAATAATCTAAGGAGATATTGGGATAATCAGCATACACTAGCTATTTCCGCATTCCAGCGCTGCAAAAAGCCATAAAAAAGATGGCGGAGCCGCACGGGAAAGATAAAAGTCCTGCCTTCCCTGTCGTAAAAACAGGACCCGAAGGCAGGACTCGATTCTTATTCTGCAGTAATGTTACATGGCTTCACCGCTTCAAGGCAGGGCGGCATTCTCAGTCGACGACTCCTTTTTGCAGGATGACATTGGCATAGAGAGCCCGCTCGGAGCTTGCGATGATGAGGTAGGCCTCTGATGCTTCTTTATAGAAGCGGAAGCGCTCAAGATGTCCGATCCTTTCTTCTCCCCCCGCACTCCCCTTGGGGCCGGCTGGATTCGCTCCCCGCGTTTCTCCCTCATGCTTCTCCACAATCCTTCGGAAGCTTTCCCAGATCGGCGTCTCCGCCTTGTCTCCCGGGACCTTTTCCATGAGGAGCACCGGCTTTTCTACATAGTGGTCCAGCGGGAAGAGCGCGAGCACCGCGTCCAAAAGCTCTTCCGCCCCGCAGCCGTCCATGCGGATCACCCTGGCATTCTTCCCGACGGACTCCGCGGGAAAGTTTCCGTCCGCTATGACAAGTCTGTCGGAATGCCCCATCTCGCAGAGCGCCTTCAGAAGCTCCGGCGACAGTATTTTCGGAATTCCTTTCAGCATCACTCCTCCTAAAAACCACTGTCCGCTCTACTCGTAAAGACAGGGCTTGATCTCGCTGTCCTCCATGTTATTCTTGTCATACCACTTCGCCCCGGTGTCCACGTCACTTACCGCCTTTCCGTCCGCGGCTTCCACGGCGAGCTTCACGGCCTGATAGCCGATCTGCACCGGGTCCTGTGTGACAGCGCCGGCGAAGAGTCCGGAGCGGACCGCATCCAGAAGCTTTGCGCCTGCGTCGAAGCCGACCGCCACGACCTTTCCCTCTCCGATCTTATCCAGGCCCTCGTTTGCGGTAATGATGGCATTGCTCGCAAACTCATTGGAGCCGTAGACCGCGATCAGGTCCTCCTTTTCCAGGATGGCGGATGCCACCGCCGCTGCGTCCGCATCCTTGACCTCAGCGGGGATTCCGACGTCGAGGATGAGCTTCGCGCCGCTCTTTTCCTTTTTCAGGCTGTCATGTCCCTCGACGGATACCTTGTCCTCTCCGACCTTCTTCGTCATCTCATCCACGAAGCCCTTCGTCCTCGCCACGATGGACTGAGAATTTGACTCCTGGGCGATGACGCCGATCCGCACCGGCTTTTCCCCGTCCAGCTTGTCCTTTATGAGCTCGTAAAGCTGATCGGCCGCGAGGGCACCCGCCGCCGTATTGTCGGTCGCCGCGTTTGCCTTGATCGCTCCCGAAGGGGCATCCGGTACGCCGGAGTCAAAGCCTATGATCGGGATATCCGCGTTCATCGCATTCTCGATGGAGGAGAGGCAGGCCTTGGTGTCCAGCGCCGCGAGGCAGATCGCAGTCGGCTTCTTCGCGATCGCGGCATCCAAATACTCGATCTGCTGCGCGATGTTGGATTCCGTATCCGGCCCCTGGAAGGTCACATCGACATTGAATTCCTCCGCCGCCTTCTTCGAGCCCTGCTCCACGGCCTTCCAGAACTGGTGCTGGAAGCCCTTTGCGATCACGTCGATATGCCGCTTTCCGCCGGTTGCCTCACTCCCCGAGCTTCCCTCCTCCGAGCTCTTTTCGGAGCTGTCCGCCGCTGCCTTCGTGCTCCCCGCATCGCTTCCCGAGGTGGAGGCGCCGCTCCCGCCGCAGGCCGCAAGCACTACGGCTGCCGCTGTCATCATTGCCAAAATACTTTTTTTCATCACTTTTCCTCCTGATATAATCCTGCCGATGATATCGGCAATGCCATGCTTACCGTGTAAGTGTATCAGTCCGACGTTTTCCGGTTTATCAACAGGCCATCCGCTCCCCGATGTTCAGAGATTTGAGAGCTCAAAATCGCTTGCGCGCCTCCGAACGCGACAGTCGGTGTGAAACGCCGGATAAAGCATCCATACCGATTGCGAATCCCCCTCAGACGACACGCAACGGAATGCTCCTATCCTCTCTTTCTGTTCAGGATGTCCATATAGACCGCAAAGATCAGGATCATCCCCGTGATGAAGAGCTGGTAGTGCGACTGCACGCCGATGTAGGGGAAACCGATCTTTAAGACGGTCATGATAAATACGCCGATAATCGTGCCGAAGATGGAACCCACACCCCCCGATAGGGAGGTCCCGCCGATCACAATGCCCGCGATGGCGTCCAGCTCAAAGCCGTTTCCGGTATTCGGCTGGGCCGTCGTAAAGACCGCCACATAGGCGATGCCGGCCAGGGCCGCGAAAATGCCGGAGAGGACATAGGCCAGCGTCTCATACCTTGCGATATTGATGCCGGAGAGACGGGTCGCCTCCTTGTTCGATCCGATGGAGAGGATATATCTCCCGGCCTTCGTCTTATTCAGCACGAGCGCCATGACGGCGGAGAGCAGGGCGAGAAGGATGAAGCCGGTCGGGAAATTCTTCGGCAGCACGCCTCCCTCCCTTGTGATCATGAAAAATTCCCGAAACCACGCGCCCGGCGCGTCCCCCTGCGGGAAGGAGATGGTCTTCGTCTTCGATACGATAGATCCCAGGCCCCGGGACATCATCATGGTCCCGAGCGTCGCGATGAAAGCGGGAAGTCCCATTCGAGAGACCATAATGCCGTTCAAAAGGCCAAAGAGCGCCCCGGTGAGCAGCATCACAAGGAGTACAGCCCCCATCGGGAGTCCCCTCTCCATAAGCGTCCCGCCGATCAGGGCAGAGCAGATCGCGACGGTGCCGATCGAGAGGTCGATGCCCCCGGTCGAGATCACAAAGGTCGTCCCGATCGCCATAAAAGCGACATAGTAAGCGGATTTTGCGATATTGGTGAAGGTCGTCGCCTTCATGAATTTCGGAGTGATCAGCGAGAAGGCGATACAGATGACGAAAAGCGCAAGCAGCACTACCGCCTGTTGATTGGACCAAAGCTTTTTCATTTTCTCATTCATTCTTTATCTCCTTCGCGCCTGGTCGCGGATTCCATGATGATCTCCTGGTTCACCTCGGAGATGTCCAGCACCCCCGTCACCCGTCCCTCGCACATCACAATGACGCGGTCGCTCATTCTCAGGATCTCGGGAAGCTCTGAGGAAATCATGATGATGGATTTCCCCTCCTCCGCGAGATTTTCCATGAGCCGGTAGATCTCGCTCTTCGCCCCGATATCGATGCCGCGAGTCGGCTCATCGAAAATAAGGATATCGCAGTTTCTGACGAGCCACTTCGCGATGACGACCTTCTGCTGATTCCCCCCCGAGAGCTTCCGGACGAGCTGGGAGGCAGAGGGCGTCCTGGTCTTAAGCTTACTCACATAATGCTCCGCGCAGCTTACGGATTTCTTTCTGTCGATGAAAATCCCCCTCATGAAGCGGTCCAGACTCGCGATCACCGTGTTTTCCTCCACAGACTGATCGACGATCAGTCCGAAGCGCTTCCGGTCCTCTGAGAGATAGCCGATTCCGGCTCTGACAGCGTCCTCCGGTGTCCGGATCTCCGTCTCCTTTCCGTTTACGAAGATCCTTCCGGAGTCCCTGCGGTCCGCCCCGAAGAGAAGCCTCGCCACCTCGGTCCTGCCGGCCCCCATCAGGCCGGAGAATCCCAGAATCTCCCCCTTTCGGAGAGAAAAGCTCACATCTCTCACATACTTTCCGCGGTTCAGATGCTCCGCCCGGAGTACCTCCGGCGCATCCTTTCCGACTCTCGACTCTGTCTTTGGCTCACTGAATATGGTGCGGCCGACCATAAGCCTTATAATATCATTTTTTCCACAGCTCTCCGTCTCGAGCGTCCCGACGAATTCCCCGTCCCGCATGACTGTAACCCGGTCTGAGATTCGCCGGATCTCATCCATTCGATGCGAGATATAGATCATCCCGGTCCCCTTTTCCCTCAGGTCCCGGATCACCTTAAAGAGCTCCTCGATCTCGGACTCTGTGAGCGCCGCCGTCGGCTCGTCGAAGACGATGATCTTCGCTTTTTTGGAGATCGCCTTCGCGATTTCCACCATCTGCTGCTTTCCGACCGTGAGATTTCCGATCTTTTCCGCCGGATCGATCGAGATATTGAGGAGCGAGAAAAGCTCCGCCGCCTTCCTCTTCATGCTCTGATCGTCGATCAGGGCTCCCTTCATGATCTCCTTTCCGATGAAGAGGTTCTGCGCCACCGTGAGATCATTCATCATATTGAGCTCCTGATGCACGATGACGATCCCCGCCTCTTCGGACTCCGCCGGTCCCCGGTACTCGACCTCACGCCCCAGATAGCGGATCTCCCCCGCATCCTTCCGGTAGATTCCGGTCAGTATTTTCATAAGCGTCGATTTCCCGGCGCCGTTTTCCCCCATCAGTGCGACGACTTCACCGCTCCGCAATTCGAGCTCGGCATTCCGAAGCGCCGCGACTCCCGAAAAGGACTTCGTAATATTTTTCATCGTGAGTATTACTTCGCCCATATAAACTCCTCTGCCCGCTCCCCGGCCACACTTTCCTCCCGGAAGAGGCCGGCAAGCATCGACTCAGCCCCTCGCCTCTTCCGTCTCCCGGCGGATGCTTTTCTTCTGCCCGTAGCTCTTGAATTTCTCCGCCATTTTCTTCATCTCCTGCTCGGAGAGCAGCACCGGGTCTCCGATGCTCTTCGCCTTGACATAGATTTCCGAGCAGTACTCTACCTCTTCGATGATGTTAAAGGCATTCAGGAGGTCTTTCGCTCCGGCGAGGATCCCGTGATTTGCCAGGATCACGGCCTTCCTGCCGGCCATGGCCTTCGCCGCATTCACCGCGAGCTCATGCGTCCCATAGGTCGCATACTCCGCGCAGCGCACTGTGGGTCCGGCCACCGCGATCATATAATGTGTCGCCGGAAGCTCCCAGTGCAGACAGGCAAGCACCGTCGAATACATCGTGTGTGCGTGGATCACCGCGTCGATGTCCTCTCTCTCCCGGTAGGACAGAAGGTGCATCTCCCACTCGGAGGAGGGCGTCCGTTCTCCCTCCACGACCTTTCCCGAAAGATCCAAAATCACGATGTCCTCCGGCCGGATCTCATAGAAGTCGATCCCGCTCGGAGTGAGGGCCACCTGCCCGTTTTTCCGATCGAGGATACTGAGATTTCCCCCCGTGCCCTTCGTAAGCCCCGCCTCACAGAGCTTCCTCCCGTACCGGACCAGCTCCTCTCTCTCTTTTTCCATCCGCATAGTTCTGTCCTCTTCCTCCTCTTCCCCTCTCCCGCCCCAAAAGAAGGGGAGCGGGAGAGGTCCTGCCGCGGGAATTTCTCCTCGTTTTCCGCTTTAGTGATAGAGCGGCCCGTAATAGGCGCACGCCCTGAAATCCTGCCCCTCCGGATCGGAGCTTCCGAAGCCGTTGAAGGAATGCGGGCGGAAGATGCGCTCTCTCTCCACATTATGGAAGCTGACGGGGATCCGAAGCATGGATGCGAGAGTGATAAGCTCCGCTCCGATGTGTCCGTAGACTGTCGCGCCGTGATTTGCTCCCCACTTCGCCATGACCTCATAGACGGAGCCCGCCGCTTCACCGCAGAGCTTTGGCGCAAACCAGGTGGTCGGCCAGGTGCGGTCTGTGCGCTCATCCAGGATGCGGTGCACCTTTGGATCGAGCACGCAGGTATAGCCCTCCGCAAGCTGCAGGCTTGGCCCGACTCCCTCCACGATATTCACGCGGATCATCGTGACCGGCATCTCCGCCTCTGTCTTGAAATGAGAGGAATATCCGCCGCCCCGGAAGTATTCGTAGTTCGCCCGGCACCAGTCCGTCTTCTCGAGGAGGGCCTGCATATCTTCGGCACTGAGCTTCCACCACTCCTTCATGCAGCCCTCTCCGGCCTCATTTTTCGCCGCGGCGCTTCCGTCCAGGCAGCTCGCTCCGGAATTGATGAGGTGAATAATGCCGTTTTTCGCCCTCCCCGTGAGCTCCTTTCCGCTGACCCTCTTCACAGACTCCGGGGACCAGTAGGTTCTGACATCGCTGAAAATCGGGGCCTTATTCGTCAAAAGCCAGCCGAACATCATCGCGATGCCGTTTAAGGTATCGTTCTCCGTCGCAAAGGGAATCGGCTGCTTCGGGCCGTTCCAGTCCAGGCTGGAGGCCATGATCGCCTCCGTGAAGTCCGCGTTCGGAAGCCAGTCCGTCCACATTCTCTGGCCCTGGAAGCCTCCGGCGAGTCCATTCCTCCCAAGAGCCTCTTCCTCCCAGCCGAGCTCCTTAAGCCTCGGATTTCCCTTCAGGATGTCCCGGACCACGAGGGCATGCTTTACGCAGAAGCTCCACTGCTCCTCCTCCGGGATAAAGCGGGATCTTTGGATAATCTCCGGGAAGTCCTTTCCCGCATTGCAGTCGAAGCCCTCTTTGCAGTTTTTCCTGACCCAGGCGATGGCCTTCTCGTATTCCTCCGGATCGTAGATCGAAAGCTGGATGCGCCGGAGGATCTCCGTCATATCGACCCACTCTGTCCGCATGCCGAGATACTTCTGGAGGAAGTCCACATTGACGACGGAGCCGGCGATCCCCATCGAGACAGAGCCCAGATTGACGTAGGACTGATTCCTCATACTTCCGACCGCGACAGCAGCCCTCGCAAAGCGGAGGATCTTCTCCCGCACATCCTCCGGGATCTCTCTGTCATCCTTTTCCTGTACCTCATGGCCATAGATGGAAAACGCGGGCAGCCCCCTCTGCGCGTAGGCCGCCATCACCGCCGCAAGATAAACCGCGCCGGGTCGCTCTGTACCGTTGAAGCCCCAGACAGCCTTTATGGTGAGCGGATTTAAGTCCATGGTCTCCGTGCCATAGCACCAGCAGGGAGTGACCGTCAGAGTGGCACAGACATTCTGCGTCGAAAAATATTCCTCGCAGCGCGCGGCCTCCGCTCCTCCCCCGATGGTGCAGGGCGAGAGCACGCATTGAACAGGGCTTCCATCCGGATAAAAGAGCTCAGACTCAATCAGGCGCTTTGCGCTCTCCGCCATGGCTCTGCACTGCGCTTCCAGCGATTCTCTGACACCGCCCCAGCGTCCGTCGATCGTAGGTCTGATTCCGATTTTTCCGTACATTTTTATCTCCCTTCCTCATAGCTGAAAGCTTCGCTTCTCCCCCGGGCGGTAATGCCGCATCCCGGATTCCGCAAGAATCCGCAGCGCGCCCTGCTCCGCACTCTCGATCTCTCCCAGCGCCTGAAGCTGAAGCAGGACATTGCCAAGAGCACTGGCTTCCACGGGACCCGCGAGAAGCTCCAATCCGAGCCGCTCCGCGATGAGTTCACAGAGAAGAGGGGAGCAGGTCCCGCCTCCAATCATGTGGAGCCTCTCATAGCGCCTTCCGCTTCTTTTCTCGACGGCCTCCCTGCAGCTTCGGTATTTCTCCGTGAGGCTCTCATAGATCAGTCGGAAGTACGCGCCCTCTTCCTCCGGGAGCGCCTCTCCCCTCTCTAAAAGCCAGCTGTCGATGCTCTCCTTTGCCCCTCTCTCCCCCGCTCCAAATCTCGGGTCGGAGAGATCGACAAGCACTCCCCTCCCCGGTCTTTTCCGGAAGGATTCTGCCGCTTCCTCTGTGATTCTCTCATAGGACAGCTTTCCCGCACCATCCTCCCTCTCCGACTTATACTTTTCCAGGAGGTAGAGACCCGTGATATTCTGAAAGAGGAGCTTGGAATCCCGATATCCAAGCTCATTGGTGAGGCCGAGCCGGCAGGCCTCCCTGCTTCGGTCCGAATGCTCGAGTCTGGCCCCCATCAAGGACCAGGTCCCGCAGCTCAGAAAAAGCGTGTCCTCCCGCCTCGCGGCCTCGGTGATAAAGATCGCGGATGCGGTGTCGTGTCCCATGACGCTGATCACCGGGATGTCCAGAGTCCGAAGCTCCGGTATCCTGGAGTTTTTCGTGCTTCCCAGCACGGTTCCGGCTTCCCGAAGCTCCGGAAAGAGCGAAGGAGGGAGGGAAAATCGCTCCGCGATCTCAGCGCTGATTTCTCCGCTCTCGACATCCAGAAGCTGGGAAGTGGACCAGATCGTCCTCTCCCCCGATATCTCCCCGGAGAGAAAATAGAGGAGAAGATCCGGCAGCATGAGAATCCTTCGGGCTCTCTTAAACTGCTCCGGCTCTATCTTCCGGAGGCTGAGAAGCTGAAAGAGTGTGTTGATCGGCATGGGCTCCGCGCCGCTTTTTCGGAAGAGCTCCTCTTGATCCATCCGAAGGAGCGCTTCCCGATATCCCTCGATATGCCGCTCGTCCCGGTAGGAGATCGGCTCCCCGATGAGCTCTCCCTCTTCATCCAAAAGTCCGAAGTCCACTCCCCAGCTGTCGATCCCGACGGAGGAGATCTCTTCCTGATGCTGCACTATGGTATCCCGAATCGAGGAAAGGATTCTGTCCCATTCCCAGCGCTTCCTCCCATTCTTCTCCACAATCCGATGCTTGAGCCGAAGAACCTCCTTAAAGTGAAAGCGCTCTCCCTCGATCCAGCTGAGAATTCCCCGAATGGAGGTCGCTCCCATATCGATCGCCAGCACCTTTTTCATCTCCGCACTTTTCCTCCCTCCGGTCCTGCCCCTTTGCCCCCGCCGTTTTCCATCCGGCACAAAGCTCTCTTTTTTATCGCCATAAGGGACACGCATACCGAATCCTCTGTATCGTTGATACCGCCCTCTAAGCTTTATGCCTTTTGACATGGATGTTTATAAGCCGAGTCTAGCACAGTGATATATTGTTTAAAATATCTTGCCAATCTCTTGGCTTATATTCTTAAATCATGCTATAATCGTTCGTAATTGTTCAAATCCGTTCACATTTTTATACATAATCACAGGAGGAACAGTATCGTGGATCACTACGAGCGAAGAAGGGAGATCCTGAATCTGCTCAATCAAAGCGGAGGGCAGTGCAGCGTGAGTTCCCTCTGCAAAAAGCTCTATCTCTCCCGTTCCACGCTTCGGAGGGATCTCCTTCATATGGAAGAAAACGGCCTCATCCTCCGTCACCACGGCGGGATCAGCCTCGCGGAAAACCGAAATACAGAAAATTCTCTGCCCCTTCGCAAAATGAAAAATCCGGAGGCAAAGCTCCGGATCTCTCGTCTCTGCCGGAGCTTCCTCCGGGATCATATGGTTCTCTTTCTGGACTCCTCTTCGACCGTGAGCTACTTAAGCCCGATTCTCCTGGAATTTCAGGATCTTACCGTCATCACAAACGGGATCCATATCGCAGCCGCTCTGAATACCGCGAGCAATATCCGCTGCTATATCTGCCCGGGACTTCTGAAGCAAAAAAGCCTCTCCATCCTGGGAGAGTATTCGACGGAATTCCTGGCGCAGTTCCACGCGGACGCCGCCTTCTTCTCCGTAAAGGCACTCCGGAAAAACGGAGTCTTTGAGGGGGACGACTCTCAGGCTCTTTGTAAGCGCGCCATGCTCAGAAATGCGGAGCAGCGGATCCTGCTCTCCGACCACTCAAAGGAGGAAGCGGTCGGCTATTTCAAGCTCTGCGACTATACGGAGATCAATGAAATCGTGAGCGACGCCCCCTTCCGTCCGGATCTCACGGAGCAGATCGAAAGATCCGGCTGCCGCATCCTCTTTCCCGGAGCAAAAAAGGCTCGGTAAAGCTCTAAGCCCGAGAAAAAAGCCCGCCGGGCCGTAAAGGAAAAGGGCCTGACGGGCGGTAAAGCTCAGGGCAGAATCTCCAGACTTCCCGATGCGATTCTCCTCCCCGATTTCCGATCAAAGAGCAGGATATCCTTCCCGTGGATGCGGATAGACTTCTCCTCTCCGATCCGGTATTCCGTCTTTCCAAAGATCACGGAGGTCAGAAGGTAGCCGCCCAGGCGAAGCTTCAGGGTCGACTCCATGCCGGTCGGCATCGCGCCGTAGATCACGGCCGGGAGCTCTCCGCTCTCCTCGATCCCGATCGCCTCCGGGCGGACGGCGAGAATGAGATCCTCATTGCTGAGGACCGGGTCCTCCCGGATCGATTGGTCCTCCTCTTCCACCCTCTGGATGTGGCAGCGGAAGACCTCATCCTTATTGAGCTTCTCCACCGCCCGCTTTTCCTTAAGCCTCTCGTTCTCTCTCCGAAGGGATTCCTCGGCCTCCTCATCCCTCTTCTTAAACCAGTCTTCGAGAACAAGCGGCTCCTCCGGATGGAAGAGGGCTCTTTTCCCGTCCAGGATCGAGAGCTCCACGGCGCCCTCCATGTTCTGACTCCCCTTCGCTTCGATGAAGTTGATGGAAGGATTTCCGACGAAGTCCGCCGCAAAGAGATTCTCCGGCAGCCGGTAAACCGTGAGCGGAGGCGCGTACTGCTGCAGTACCCCGTTGTTGATGAGGCAGATCCTCGTCGCGAGCGTCATGGCCTCCATCTGATCGTGCGTCACATAGACGAAGGTGCTCCCGGTCTCGACATGGAGCCTCTGGAGCTCATAGCGCATCTCGAGGCGCAGCTTCGCGTCGAGATTGGAGAGCGGCTCATCCATGAAGAGGACCTCCGGCTCCGGCGCAAGTGTCCGGGCGATCGCGACTCTCTGCTGCTGCCCCCCGGAGAGCTCCGCGGGATAGCGGTCCATGAACATGCCGATGTTTACGATGCGGGCGACCTCCCGCACCCTGGCGTCAATCTCCTCCGTGCAGAGCTTCCGCTTCTCTAGGATCGGCTTTCCGTCCTTTAGGATCTCAAAGCTCTGTCCGAGCTTCTGCCCCCTGTCCTCATAGCCCTTTCGAATCTCCGAGAGCTTCGCCTCATACTCCGCCCTCTTCCCCTCCGCGGCGGCATCGGCGTCCGCGGCTTCATGGATCCGAAGCGCATAGAGCTCCTTTGCCGTCTGCATGGAGAGCCCGAAGCTGTCGATCAGCTTCACATAGACCTTCTCCAGGTTCAGCCTCCCGCTTTTGTCCCGGCAGTCCTCCACAAGATCCCGGATCTTCTTCCCCCTTCTCAGGGCACGGGAGAGGTCGGAGAGGACCTTCGCCTCGATATCCCTCTTCGGGAGCTCCTCCTTCACATTTTTCAGTCCGAAGGAAATGTTCTGATAGACCGTCATGTTCGGCCAGAGCGCATAGTTTTGAAAGAGGAAGCCCACTCTCCTTTTATTGGCCGGCACGTTGATTCCCGCCTCGCTGTCGAAGACGACTCTCTCCCCGATTTGAATCCTCCCCTCCGTCGGCGTCTCAAGGCCCGCGATCATGCGGAGAATGGTGGTCTTTCCGCAGCCGGAGGGCCCGAGCAGAGTGATGAAGGAATTGTCCGGAATCTCGAGGCTCAGGTCGTCTACGCCAAAATAGTTGTTCCAGCGCTTTGTGATGTGACTTAAAATGATTTTTGGCATATCAACCTCCGATTCCGTTGTCCAGGCTTGCGCCGGTCAGTTTGTTGACAAGAGTATTGAAGAACAGGATCGTGACGATAAGGATCAGGTTGATCGCGCTGGAAAACGCGTACAGCCCCATCTCGTCGAAGTAGTCGAGGGTCGTGGACAGGATAAAGCCCTGGGTACAGAGCAGGAGGAAGAGAGAGAGCTCCCGGAGACAGGTCATAAACGGCAGACTGAAGCCGCTGATGATCGAGCTCTTCTGAATCGGGATGATGATCTGAAGCATCCTCTTCCACCAGGGAATATTCTGGATGATCGCCGCCTCCTCGATCTCATTGCTCAGCTGCAGCATCGAGTTTAAGGAGCTCCGGGAGGCAAAGGGGATGTACTTGATCACACCGGCGATGATCAGAAGCGTATAGGTATTGAAGAGATTCAGGTGCTTATTGGAAAAGAGGATGAAGAAGGCCGCACCCACCGCGAGGGAGGGCATCAGGTAGGGGAGGAAGGCCATATTGTTCACATAGTTTGCCCAGCGGGACCTCCGGTTCTTCGCCACCGCATAGCCGATCAGGGTTCCAATGCTCCCGGCGATCAGCGCACAGGCGAAGGCCAGGTAGAGCGTCCCGAAGAAGGCCTTCCAGATGGTCGGATTGTAGAGGATGCCGAGCTGTCCGTACATTCCGTTTTCCGTGATATTTTCATGTGTGATCCACCACTTCGCAGTGAGATTCGCGCTGTCTCCCGTATAGAGGAAGCTGTAATCCCCGGGATTTGGCAGGAAGGTCTCCAGCGCAAAGAGAAGGATCGGCCAGATGGAGGTCAGGAAGGTCAGAATGAGGAAAACAAAGCCGATGCCGTATCTTCCGCCCTTTCCGAGGTGTATCTTCGAGAGCTGGCCTGACTTTCCGGTGACAGTCGTATAGTTCGCACGGCTCCTCAGAGAGAGCTGGTTCACAGCGAGGATCAGGATGCCGAAGAGCATCATGATGATCGCCAGAATGCTGGCCTCCCCCGTATATTTTGAGTTCAGGGAAATATACTTCGTGGAGAGCGTCGTAAGTCCCAGATAATGAGGAACCGGATAGGAGCCCATGGAGGAGCCGAAGACCAGAAGGATTGTGCTCAGGATCGCGGGCTTAATCATCGGAAGCGTGATCCGAAACAGGATCTTCCACTTCGGTGTGTCGAGAATCGTCGCCGCCTCCTCGAGGTTTGCGTCCATATTCTTGAAGATCCCCCCGATCAGGATATAGGCGAAGGGAGCGTAGTGGAGGCCGAGCACCACAGCGCTCGGAAAGAGCCCGAGGCAGAACCATTTCGGCATATAGATATGAAAGAGCGTCGCGAGGAGACCGTCCGAGGTCCCGAGAATCCGGTTCGAATTGAACATATTCTGCCAGACGACGGCCAGCGTCCACTGCGGCATGATGTAGGGAAAGATGAAGATCGCGCTCAGATATTTCCGAAAGCTCATGTCGGTTCTCGTCACCAAAAAGGCGAAGAAACCCCCGTAGAAGATCGAGACCGCGCAGGAGAGCATGGCGAGGAGCAGCGTATTGATAAGCGGTCTCCAGAGATTTGCCGCCGCAAGTCTGCTCGTGAAAAGATCCACATAATTGACGAGGCTGAAGCCGCTCGCCTTCCCGGTCAGGTGCTGATCAATCGTACCGGGATGGATCACAAGGGTATCCCGGATGATGGCAGCAACCGGCGCGATCGTAGTGATACTCAAAAGAATTCCGAAAATAAGAAGAATCAGGTTCTGCGGCTTCGAAAAAAATCCTCTGATCTGATTTCGAAAAGCGACGCCGCCTCCCCCTCCGAGTCTGATGTTCTCTGTCATAGCGTCTCCCTGTCCTCTCCGCGGGCTTTCTTCCCATCCCTCTCCCCGGTGCCGCATCCGCTTCCCCGGAGCAAAGGGCAGGCTCCCGCAGCTCTTTCTCCGGCGCTCCCCTGGAAAAGGGGGCCCGCCCTCCGGCGCGCCCCCGAAAACTGCCTCTCACGGACTGATCCCGCGCTGTCTGTCCTATTTCGCGCTTTGCTTATCCGCGTTCTTATTCAGAAGCTCGATCCAGGAGCCGACGGTAAAAGCGGCATCCGCGCAGTACTTCGGATCCTCCAGCACGAGCTCGCCCTTTGTGGTCCACCACTCATAGCCCCGGTCATTTTTCGCGTCGTAGACATTCTCTCCGGCCTCGTTATAACCGCCCTTTGCGTGGTTATAGGTCTTTTCCGTCGCCTCCGCGACCACAGGGTTCATGGAGTAGCCTCCCATATCCTTCCCCCAGGCGGAGAATCCCTCCTCGGTGCAGGTCATATAGGCGATGAAAGCGCAGGCCGTCCAGGGAAGGGGACTGTTCTTTGTGAGGAAGAGGTAGTGGTCATAGCCAAAGCCTCCGATACCCGTGTAGTCATCCTGATAGGCCGCGACCGTGATATTGTTGACGGAGACAGAGGAGGATTCCTCGACGGAGCGGAGCTTGGAGTAGACCAGGAGTCCGGACTGCCCCGCCGCGGAGGTATCCACCAGGGTGTTGCAGATCGGACCGTCATCGGTCTGCTCGTTGTAATTCTCCACCCAGCACTTGATCCACGCGAGAGCGTATTTTCCGTTCTCCCCGAGGTTCAGATCCTTCGCATCTCCCTCGACTCCCTTCAGGATCGGATCAAAGTAGGCCTTCTTCTGATCGTCCAGCTTCTCATAGGCATCCTTCAGAAGTCCCGCGTACTTGTCCTCCGTCAGCATATAGAGGAAGTTCTTCCCGACGAGCTCGGAATCCACATCCATGAAAAGCGGATGCTGTCCCTCCGCGACGAAATCCCAGCAGTTTGTGAACTTCGCGTCCCCTGTGTTATTGAACATGAAGACCTTGTTCAGGACCTGAAGGGGGAGAAAGCCCTTGTAGTCCTCGGCGCTGGTCTTATTGGCCTCCGCCCACTCCTTCGGGATATAGGTCCTGAGAATTCCGGTGTCGACCATCTTCGTCTGGATCTGGTTCCCATCCTGGATGAGCGTCATGGCGAAGGTCCCGCTGGGCTTCAGAGAATCCGCGGTGAGCTGCTCAAAGATCTTATTGTTCTTTGGCTGCTGCCACTCGAATTCCATGTTATAGCTCGGATCCACGCTCTTCAGATAATCGATGAAGAGCGGGAGCGCCGACTTTCCGCGGCTGGAATTGCCCACGCCGTAGAAGGTCTTGCCGTTTGACTCCTCTATGGCCTTCTTTGCGAGCTCCTCCATGCTCATGGTCTGCGCTTCCTTGATGACGGCATCGACAGCACTCGAATCTCCTCCCTTGGCGTCCGCCGCCTTCTCTCCGGACTGGGAAGCGTCCTCAGACTGCGCCGCCGCGCTCCCGTCCGTCTTCGCCTCCGTCCCCTTCTGCTCTCCCCCTGTCTGAGAGCCGCCGCAGGCGGAAAGCGCCGTCAGGAGCAAGGTCCCCGCGAGCAGTAAAGAAATGCCTCTCTTTTTCATAATTACCTCCCTATTCTCGTAAGTCCACATCCGGTCCTGTTCTTTCCCCGTCATTTTCGTGGGCGTTCTTCTAATGTTTCCATTATACTTTGTCTGTTTTTTTCTTAAAACAGGGCTAGTCTGCTATTTTTTCGAGAATTCTGACTAGTCCCGGGGTCTCGCCTGATATTCCGAGGGAAGGAGCCCCGTGAGCTTCCGAAAGGTCTGGGAAAAATAGCCAAGATCATGATAGCCTACGAGCTCCGCGACCTCATAGACCCGGTAGTGGAGATCCCGCAGGAGGCGAAGTGAGACGCGGATCCGATACATCGTAAGATAGGAGCTCAGACTTATCCCCATATCCTTCTTGAAGAGGCGGCTCAGATGCCCCTCGGAGACGCCGAGCTCGCCCGCGATCAGGGAGATCCCGATCTCCCGCTCCCGGTATCGCTCCCGGATCCGAAGGACCGCCTCCTTTACATAGCGGTTCGCATTCTCCGGAAGAGCCGGAAGCGAAAGCCTCCTCTCCTCCTCTCCCTCCTGGATGAGGCTTCCTCTCCCCAGCACTCTCCGGACCGCATTTTCCAGCTCCCCGTCCGAAAAGGGCTTCAGGATATAGTCGGAGGCCCCGAGCTTCAGAGCCCTCTGCGCATAATGAAAATCGCTGTGCGCCGTGAGAAAGATCACCTTGATCCCGGAGTTCTCCCTCCGAAGCTCCTCCAGCATCTCAAGGCCCGAGAGCTTCGGCATTCTGATATCGCTGATGATGAGCCCCGGACGGAGGAGCTTCGCAAGACGCGAGGCCTCCTCCCCGTCGGATGCTGTGCCCAGAAGCTCACAGCCAAGGCCTTCCCAGTCCGTATGCTCTGCGATGCCCTCCCGGACAATTTTCTCATCATCCACTACCAAGACCCGAACCATCTCTCTCCCCCCTCTCCTCTCCCTCCGGATTCCCGCGCGCCTCCGGCATGGAGGCAGCGCTCTCCTCCCTCTCCTCCTGATAAGGAAGGAGAAGCGTCACGAGACTCCCCCCCTCCGGGAGCTCCTTCGCAAAGATTCCATAGCGCTCCCCGTAGTGGAGCCGCAGCATCCGATCCACATTCAAAAGTCCGAGATGCCCTGTAAAGCGCTGCAGCTCGCGTCGCTCAATCAGCTGGAGAATCCTGGGATCCATCCCCTTGCCGTCGTCCTGTACGGAGATCGAAAGCTCCTCTCCTTCGCGCACTGCCCGGAGCAGTATCATGCCATCCTTTGCACCGTCCAGGCCGTGAATGACGGCGTTCTCGACGATCGGCTGGAGCAAAAGCTTCGGGATCCTGGCCCGCATGAGCTCCTCCGGCACCTCGACCTCAAAGGAAAAGCTCCCCTCAAAGCGGAGCTCCTGGATCTCACAGTACTCCTCAAGGAGCTCCAGCTCCTCGGAGAGGCGGTAAAAGCGCGGCGCGGAGATGCTTTTTCGGAGAATCCTCGAGAGATTCCCGGAGAGAAGCGCGATTTCCTCCGCGCCCTCCCGCTTCGCAAGCCACTTGATGCTGTCCAGGGTATTATAGAGGAAATGCGGATTGAGCTGCGCCTGCATCATCGCAATCTCCGTCTCATTGAGCTTTTTCTGCTGGGCCAGGCGCTCCGAAAGATAATCCGACAATTTCCGCACCGTCCGGTTAAAGCCCTCCGAGAGCTCCCGGAATTCATCCTCCCTCTCCAGACGGATCTGGACCGAGAGATCTCCGTGGCGGAGCCTCCGCATCGCAGCGGAGAGGCGGGCCAGAGGCGATGCCATATAACCGCTGAAGAAACGGGATGCCAGGACCGAGAGGAGGGCGGAGAAGAAGGCGATCCAGAGGAGGATCCGGCCCATCGCCCGCCGGATCTCTCCGGAGAGCGGAGGCCTCGTCAGATAAAAGAGCTTTAATCCGCTCTCTCCGATCTCCTCCCGGTAGAGTCTCCCCGTCACATCCCTCATGAGCTCCCGCCCCGCGAGGAGGTTCTCCCGGAGAAGGGGAAGCTCCGCCGCCTTCTCTCCGTCCATATAGACCGGCTCCCAGGCGGGATTTACGATCAGGATACTGTTCTCTCTCCCATAGGAGCCAAGGAGGAGCTTCGAGAAGGACTCATCGTTCAGACGAACGAGCACTGTGCCCGGGATGTCCTCCATTTTCTCCCCGATCAAAAGCTCCGTTATTTTTCTGGGGACTCCGGTATAGGAGAGACAGAAGACAGGGCTCCCCGGCTTCTCCAGAGCCTCCCTCATGAAGCCGAAGTAAGAGGGAAGCCTTCCCTCCCTCGTGCCGCTCTCTGTCGAGCAGAGAAGTCTCTCCCCGGAATAGACCTCAACAAGGGCAAAGTCCCTGACCTTTCGGCTCTCCTCATAGAGGACATGGTAGGACTCGGCACCAGGACTGCCGCTGAGGATCCCGCTCCGAAGACCGTCGCTCTCGGAAAGCCGTGCGATCATCTCGGAGATCTCACGAAATCCCGCTTCCAACTTACCGGCGATCTGCTTCGCCTCCTGCTGATTTCTGATCCGGTAGTCCCGCTCCACCCGGCGCTGAAAGAGCTGATAGATCAAAATATCGGAGAGGAGGATCGGAAGGAGGGAGATCAGAAGGCTCCAGAAAAAAAGCTCCCTCCGAAAGGATTGTCCGATCCAGCGCCTCATTCTCCCCCTCCTTTGGAGAGCTCCGCCCAGCGCTCCAAAAGCGCATTCTTCTCCCTGCCCATCTTCTCGATCGAAAGCGGCAGGACGGGAAAGTCCTCCCCGCCGGGCCCCGGGATATCCGTCCGGACCGGACGCCGGTAGAGCTCATCTACGGCATAACGCTGCACCTCGTCGCTCACACAGAAATCCACAAAGCGCCTCGCATTTTCCGGGTGAGGCGCATTTTTTGCGATGGCGACTCCGTCCGGGACCGCACTGCTCCCCTCCTCCGGATAGACAAGCGAAAGGTCCTCTCCCCTTGCGATCTCCTTCCAGGCGCTCTCCTCCAGGGTGATCCCCATGAGCTTCTCCCCGCTCTCGACTTCGCTGAGGACCTCCCCCGATCCTCCGGCGGACTCCCCGGAGAGAGCGCGGGCGAAATCCTCCAGTGCCTCATCCTCCCGGCCGGGGCAGAGAGAGAGGATTGTCTGAAGGATCGTATAGCTGGTCCCGGAGCGCTCCGGATCCGCAAAGGCGATCCTTCCCCTCCAGCGCTCTGTCAAAAGCTCCCTCCAGCTCTTCGGCGCTTCCCCCTCCGAGAGAAGCTTATTATTATAGATAAATACCAGCGGAAGCTCTGTAAAGGCGGTCCAGCTGTCGTCCGATGACAGAAATCTCCCGGCGATCTGATCCGCATAGGAAGAGCGATAGGGCTCCAGGAATTCTTTATCCGCCTCGAGAAGCTCCACCCCTCCGCCAAACATGATGTCACACTCCGAATAGCCGGAATCCTCCTCCAGCTTCTTCAGCATCTCCGTGCTTCCTCCCGCGTGAAGCTCGACAAAGATCCCGGTCTTCGCCTCGAATTCCAGGATCAGGGGACGGTAGACCTCCTCCTTGTGGGAGGTATAGACAATGAGCTTCTGCTCCTCCGGCAGCGTCTCTCCTCTCCTTTCGGCGTCTCCCCTCCCGCAGGAAAGGAGGAGCGAGGCAGAGAAAAAAAGGGAGAGAACGAGAAAGAGGAGGCAAAGCCTCCTCTCCGCTCCCTCAGAATCTGGCGGCCGCAAGGATCACTCCGATCAGTCCGAAAAGAATGATGATGGGAAGCGCCAGAAGGCTCAGACTAAAACAAAAGACCGCGAGCACCGCGAGGAGGGTGAAGGAGAGAATCCCCAGTATGACTCCGAAAAGCTTTCCCAGGCTCCGAAGGAAAAATACGGTGAGTCTCAGCAAAAGCCCCATCAGGATCAGTAAAATAATTATCGGCATCTTTCCGCCTCCCTTCGGGAAATTCCACCCCTTTTGATCCGTGCTCTCCGCTCCCACGGCTCTGGTCTTCCAGGGTCGGGCGCTTTCCCCGTTCGTTCCATGGCCGCCGCAGCCTGCCTGTCCCGGTGAAGAAGCGAAGGAAAGCCGCATGCCCTGTCCTCTATGTACCGTCTGAATCCTGCCTCATGCGGATCCCTTCTCTCTCAGAGATTTCCCGCTATCTTGTCCTTTGCGAGCGCAAGACTCTCCCGGAGCATGTTATTGAGAAGATAAAGCCTGTTTGAGCGGGCCGATACCGCAAAGACCTCCCGGTATCCCGCCTTTTTCGCGATCGCCTTCCCCCTGTATACATGGAAGTCGCTGCTCAGAATCCCCACTCTGTCTCTCTCCGGATTCAGGAGACGCGCGCTGTTTGCGATATTCTCCCTCGTGTTCTTCGACTGGTCCTCCAGAAGGATCCGCTCCGCAGAAATCCCCCTTCGCAGGAGGTAATCCCGCATCGCCTCCGCCTCGGAGCAGGGCTCATTCTGTCCTTTCCCGCCGGAGACGATGCAGAGCGTCTCCGGATTTTCCGAAAGATAGGCGAAGGCCCGGTCCAGACGAAGGCGAAGCACCGCGGCGGGGCCGGACGGGCGGACCTGCGCGCCGAGAACCACGAGATAGTCCAGCTTCTCCTCCCCCCGGGAAAAAAATTCTGTCCCGATCAGGCTCCAGCTTACAAGGAAAAAGAGGAGCCCAGTAAAAATCCCCAGAAGACAGGTCCCGCGAAGAAGCGGAAAGCGACGCCAGATACCATGGCGGATCAGCTCCTCCAAAAAGAGAAAGGAGACGGAGAGGAAGAACCAGAAAAGGTAAAAGCGGCTCCCCGAGGCGGCAAGAAAGATGAGCCAGCCATAGAAAAAGGCAAAAAGCGATAAAACGATAAGAAAAAAGATTCCCATCCTCCGTTTCAAGCCCTCCCCTCCCTTCCGTTCCTCCCCGGCCATTCCGTTTGCATTCCGTTTGAAATCAGTCGTTCTCGTTCAGCCAGTCGATCAGGATTCTGTTGTACTTCTCCGGTTCCTCGACAAAGCACATATGCCGGGAGTAGGGGAAGAGCTCCCATCTCGCGTTCGGAATCGCATCAAACATCAACTTTGCGATGTAGGGGGAGCACAGATCCTCCTCCCCGTCGATGATCAGGCAGGGTCTCCGGAATCCCTTCAGCTTTTCCATGTAGTCATAATCCCGGAGGGAGCCTGTCGGCGTGAACTCATTGGGCCCCCAGCCATAGATATAGGCTTCCGATCCGGCTTTCTTCTCACGGGTCAGACATTCCGGGGCATTCTCATCGAAAGGCCCGGAGCAGTACCTTCTCATAAATTCTCCGATCGCCCTCTCATAGGCCTCTCCGCTGTAGTTCTCCGTCCTCTCCGCCTCCGCGATCGCCTCCTGCATATCCTCCGGGAGGAAGGCCACTCTCCGCTTCTGCTCCGTCTCCCAGATTTTATTGTAGGGAAGGGTGCTGGAAAGGACATAGCTCCTCACTCCCTCCGGCTTATAATCGCATTCATAGATAATGCTCATCATGCCGCCCCAGGACTGACCGAGGAGATGCACCTCGTCCAGCTCCAGCTGTCTGCGGAGTTCGACCAGCTCATTCAGCCAGGTCTCCTTCGTCCAAAGCTCCGGGCAGCCGTCCAGATACGAATTTCCGCAGCCGATCTGATCGTACATGACAAGCTGCCGTCCGTCGAGATCCGCGATCTTATCCAAAACCTCGAAGTAATTATGTGTAGAGCCGGGTCCGCCGTGCAAAAGCAAAAGCGGCTTCTTATCTCCCTTCCTCTCTCCTACGATTCTGTAATATGTCTGATGCCCCAGATAGGGCATATAGCCCTCTCTAATCTTTGCCATCGCGCTCTGCCTCCTGATTCCTATCGCCGCTCTCCAGAAAAAGCTCCCTCTTATACGCCCTTCCGCCCGGGGCAAAGCCCGGGCGGAAGGGCCGTTCTCTCCTTCTTTCTTCTATCTATCAGCTCTCTATCAGCTCTCCGGAACGACGATAATATCCTTCGTATACTCGTTCAGCACCTTGCATCCGTCCTCTGTGATCAGGACGAGATCCTCGATCCTCACACCGATTCCCTCCTCCGCGATATAGATGCCCGGCTCTACGGAGAAGCACTGTCCGACCTCGATGACCTCCTCATTGACGGAGGAGACATCGCCGACCTCGTGATCCTCGAGTCCGATCGAGTGCCCGGTTCTGTGGGTAAAGTACTTCCCGTAGCCCTTTTCCTCGATATAATTTCTCGCGGCGAGATCCACATCCTTCATCTTTGCGCCCGGCTTCGCCGCGGCGATACCGCGGAGATTCGCCTCCTTGACGATATTATAGATCTCCTTCTGTCTCTCGCTCACCTCTCCGATGAAGACCGTCCTCGTCATGTCAGAGGCATAGTCCTTATAGAAGCCGCCGATGTCGAGAATGACGCAGTCTCCCCTCTTTCCCTTTGAATCATCCGTGACATGGTGCGGATCCGCGGCGCCCTTCGCATAGGCCGTGATCGGGTCGAAGGAAACCCGCTCTATCCCGTGCTTTCTGTAGATCTCTCTGGTCTTTTCATTCAGCTCCTTCTCCGTGAGTCCCTTCCCGGCCCAGGGGATCAGCTCCGCCATGACCTGATCGTTGATCCTTGAGGACTCGATCATGAGCTCCTGCTCCTTCTTGTCCTTGATCTGACGGATCTTGTCCACGATTACAGAGCCGTTCAGGAAGCGGCTGCCCGCGCCGAGCTCCTGAAGCCTCAGAAGGAATCTCGCCGGCCAGGCCTTATCGATGCCGATCGGCTTGTCCTTGTCTACCACACGGGAGAGAAGCTCTACGCTGTCGTCGATATCGTCGAAATAGCTGATCTCCACTCCGAGGTCCTTTTCCTGCGGAAGCATCTTATTGACGAAGAGATTGCTCCTTCCGTCGATATTGATATATAGAGCGAGCATTCTCTCCCCCGGGAAGATCCACTTCCCCGTAAGGTAGAAAATAGCCACAGGATCCGTAATGATCATCTGCGGCATGCTCTGCTCCTTCATTCTCTCTAAAATCCGATTCAGCTTGCCTTTGTCCATGCTCAGCTCCTCCATTCTGCTTGAAAAAGAATCCCCTAAGGATTCCCCTGTTAATGTACGTATTTTAGCACATTGGCAGGGGATCTTCAATTCTTTATTCCGCAAATTGCCATGCTGAATCGGAATCCGGAATGGCTCTTTTGTACAGAAGCTCCGAAGACGGGAAGGCTCTCTTTTGGCCCCGGAAGCAGATGCCCTTATCTGTCTCTGTCTGTCTCTGTCTATCCTATGGTCTTCGTCTATCCCCTTCCTGCTTCCCGAAGTCTTCTCCGCGCCTCCCGATAGGCCTCCTCCGGGATTCCGATCTCCGCCAGCCTGACTTCTCCGCTGTAATGCTTTCCTTCCCCATAAAGAAGGCCTGTCTTCCATTTCCCAAAGCTTATCGTGATATCCGCCGGGACCGCGGCACCCATCTTCTCCCCGTTGTCCCCACAGATGCCGGAGGGGATATCGATCGCGAGCACCCTTCTCTCTTTAAGCTCTTCCACCCGCCCGATCAATTCCCGGAAGTCCCCCCGCAGCTCCCTCCGCAGACCGATCCCGAAGATCCCGTCCAGGATGAGTTCCGCTTTTGGGAGATCCACAGTGCTCTCATAATACAAAGGCTTCCCGCCAATCCGGTAGAAGCAGCTCAGCTGATAGAGGAATTCCCAGCTCCCCTTTTTCAGGTCCCCGACGATGAGGACCGTCGGAGAATATGCGTCCTCCTTAAGGAGAGAAGCGGCGCAGAGAGCATCCCCTCCATTATTTCCCACGCCGGAGAGCACTAAAAGCGGAGAGCTCCTGTCCGGAAGAAGCGAAGCGGCGAGCTCTGCGACGGCCTTTCCGGCTCGCTCCATAAGCTTAAGCGTCGGAATCCCCAACTCCTGAATCGCGATCTGATCCGCAAGCTTTGCCTCCTCCGCACTGATGCAGTCCATCATCTCCCGTCCCCCTTCCCCGCATCTCCTCTTATCTTCCATCGATCTTCCTCCTCCGTGCTTTTCCTGTTCTTTATACTGTGCTTTTACTGTTCTTTTACTGTTCTTTTCATGTGTTTTTTCTGTTCTTTTTCAGTTCTTTTACCGTGATTCTTTCCGTGCTTCTTCCCTTACTTCTCTCTCCCCGCTGATAAGGGGGCGGTATTTTTTATATCATAGCACGGATACCCGCTAAGCAGCCGATGAAATCCAAGTTTTTTCCGACCATTTTCTATTCTTCCCTTCCCCGGGATGCGCTATCCTTATTCCATCCAAAGAAAAATTGAAAGGAGTCCTTATGGGAAATCATCTCTTTTTATCGGGAACGGTCTTTGCGGCGGGCTTTCTGTCCTTTTTCGCCCCCTGCACCTTCCCTTTGATTCCGGTCTACCTCGGCATACTCTCTGATCGGGAGCAACGGTACCGGAGAATACAGCTTGGAAGCTATAGCCTTGACACCGGCGGAATTCTGAAAACCCTGGCCTTCGTTCTCGGAATCTCCATGAGCTTTGTCCTCTTAGGTTTCGGAGCCGGATTCCTGGGATCCTTCCTCTCCAATCGCTGGCTCCCCTTTTTCGCCGGTCTTCTGGTCATCCTCCTGGGGATTCATCAAACGGAGCTCATCCGGCTGAAGGCCCTGGACCGGCTGAGCGGCATATCCCTCCGCACAGAAAGAGGCGGGGTCCTCGGCTCCTTCCTCACCGGGATCGCCTTCAGCCTCGGCTGGACTCCCTGCGTCGGCCCCATCCTGGGAGCGGTGCTCACACTGGCCGCCGCCAAAGGGACCGCATATTACGGGGCGCTTCTGATGCTTCTCTACGCGCTGGGACTCGCGCTCCCCTTCCTCATCATGATGCTTGCCTCCGACTTCGTCATGCGGAGCTTTCCCTTCCTTAAGAAACAGCTTCTGAAACTGAAAAAGGCGGGCGGAGTCCTGCTCATTCTCATGGGCCTTCTCCTGATGGGGAACCAGCTGAATAGCATCAGCGCATTTTTGCACTAGGCTTCTATGGAAGGAGAAAAATATGAGAAAAAGAATCAAGAGCAGCATTTTGGCACTGGGACTTACGGCGCTTCTCTTTTCGTCCTGCGCTTCCCCCTCAGCCCTGAGGCAGGAAAAAATGGATGGAACGGGCTCTGCCTTGGAGGAAGATGCGGGGCTTTCGAAAGGGGAAGCGGGAAGCGCGGAGGGAAAGCCGATGGCCTCCGGAAAGGATGAAATGGCCGCGCAGGGGGAAAAGGCCGAAATGCCCGAGGAAAGGATGAAAGAGGGGGAAAGGAAGGAAGAAAACGGAATGCAGGAGGACAGCGGAATGCAGCAAAATAGGGAAAAAGGGATGTTGGAAGAGCACGGAGAAAAAGTCGACGCGAAGAAGCTCTCCGGAAAGGAAAAGCAGGGAATGGAGGGCGAGGAGGAAGCCTTCCTCGAGGATCTCTCCGGGACCAAGCACAGCTTAAGCGAGTGGAAGGGAAAGAAGGTCTACCTCAAGTTCTGGGCCTCCTGGTGCTCGATCTGTCTCGCGGGACTGGATGAGCTGGACGAGCTCTCCGGAAATCCGGATAAGGATTTCGAGGTGATCAGCGTGGTCAGCCCCGGTCTGAACGGGGAAAAGGATAAGGAGCAGTTTCGGAAGTGGTTCGAGAAGCTCGGCTATCAGAACATGAAGGTACTCCTGGACGAAAAGGGAGAGCTCGTCCGAAGATACGGAGTGCGGGCCTATCCGAGCTCTGCCTTCATCGGATCTGACGGAAGTATGAAGCCCATCGTGCCCGGCCATAAATCAAAGGAAGACATTCTCACGGAAATGAAAAAGCTGAGCTGATATTTCGAGAAAAGGAGTGCTCATAAGATGAAATGGTACGGAAAATTACTGCGCTTCTCTCCTATTTTGCTCCTGACTCTGCTTCTGATCGCCTCTCTTCTCTCCGGAAAAAAGGCGGCGGATGAGAGAGAGGGGGGGAGAGACAGGCAGGTGGAGAATATGGTAAAATATGGAGGAGAAAGCAGCGGAGCAGAAGAGACGGAGAACAATAAAGAGGAGGAGAGGGAGAGCATGGGAAAAGACGAACAGAAAGCTGCGGAGGGTCGGCAGAAAAGCATCTATCTTGCGGGAGGATGCTTCTGGGGACTGGAAGCCTATATGCAAAGGATCGATGGCGTCATTGACGCCGTGAGCGGCTACGCAAATGGAAAGACAGAAAATCCGAGCTACCGGGATTTAAAGGAGAGCGGTCATGCCGAGACGGTGAAGATCAGCTATGATCCGGATAAAATCAGTCTGGAAAAGCTTCTCCACTATTATCTCCGGGTGGTGGACCCCACAAGTCTCTATAAGCAGGGAAATGATGTGGGAAGCCAGTACCGAAGCGGAATCTATTATACCGAGGATTCCGACCGGGACATCGCCCGGGAGGTCCTGGACAAAGAGCAGGAAAACTACGAGAAGAAAATCGTGGTGGAGCTTCTCCCCCTCGAAAACTTCTCTGAGGCGGAGGAATATCACCAGGATTATCTGGAGAAAAATCCCGGGGGCTACTGCCATATCGACCTGAAGAAGGCCGAAGAGCCCTTCATCGACGAAAAGGACTATCCGAAGCCGGAGAAGGAGGAGCTCCGGAAAAAGCTCACGGAGGTCCAGTACAAGGTGGCCGTGGAGAACGACACGGAACACGCCTTCTCCAACGAATACTGGGATCAGTTTGAGCCCGGAATCTATGTGGATGTCGCATCGGGAGAGCCCCTCTTCTCCTCCAGAGATAAATTCTCTTCCGGCTGCGGCTGGCCCAGCTTCTCCAAGCCCATCGCAAAGGAGCTCGTCCGCTATCGGGAGGACCGGAGCTTCCATATGCTTCGGACGGAGGTGAGAAGCCGGAGCGCAGACATCCACCTCGGCCATGTATTCCGAGACGGCCCAAAGGAGCTCGGCGGTCTCCGCTACTGCATCAACTCCGCCTCGATCCGCTTCATTCCCTATGAGAAGATGGAGGAGGAGGGTTACGCCTATCTGAAGTCCGTCGTAAAGCAGCCGTAGCGCATCCGCGGGGAGGGAAGCCATGTACAGGCTTATGATTGTAGATGATGAACCGATTATCCGCCGGGGGATCCGCTCCCTCGCATCCCTCCCCGAAATCGGGATTTCGGAGCTTTTGGAGGCGGGAGGAGGGGCGGAGGCCCTGCGGCTCATGAAGGAAAGCCCGGCAGACATCGTGATGCTGGATATCAATATGCCGGATATGGACGGTCTGAGCCTCGCCGCGCTCCTGAAGGAAGGATGGCCGGACTGCCGTCTCATCATGGTGACGGGCTACGATTATTTTGAATATACGCAGTCCGCCATCCGCACGGGCGTGGATGATTATCTCTTAAAGCCCGTGAGCCGGGCCGAGATCGAGATGGTTCTTAAGCGGGTCATGGAAAAGGCCGCGAGGAGACACAGCGAAAAAAAGCTGGAGGAGCTCGGAGCAGGGCAGGAGGACATTGCCCTCTCAGAATCCGGGGATCAGGAGCTCTCCCCCTTCTCCGGGCTCAGCTCCTATCTCAGGGAGCATCTCTTTGATCCGGATCTCTCCCTTACGAAAGCCGCGCAGGAGCTTGGCTTCAACAAAAGCTATCTGAGTGAAATCATCCGGCAGCTCTATGGGGTTCCGTTTCAGGACTATGTCGGGAGAAAGCGGATGGAGAGAGCAAAGCTCCTCCTTCTCAGCACGGAGATGAAAAACCAGGAGATCGCGGAGGCCCTGGGCTATGATGATGTCAACTATTTCATCACCAAATTCAAAAAAAGCTATCGCATCACCCCAAAACAATATCGCCGGGGAGTGAGGGAGCATGAAATCTGATAAGACTTTTTTCGAAAGACTCGATACCAGGATCGCCCTGGCCTTTCTCCTCCTCTCCCTTCTTTCTATCTCGCTTTTCGCCTTCGTGATGTATCGGCTGAGCGGCTCGCTCTTTGCCAGGGAGGACATGAGGCGGACCCGGGCCTCTCTCGAGCAAAGCTCGGAGTATATCTCTTCCTATCTGGAGAAGCTGAAATCCTTCAGCTCCCTGATCGCCATGCACCCCGATATCCGGAGCGCTCTCGCAAAGTCCGACAAAAAATCCCTGGAATCCATCTCAGCGCTCACTGCCCTGGCCGAAAACAGCGACCCCAGGATCCGCTCCGTCGCCGTCATCTCAAAGGAGGGCTTCCTGATCACAAGCGGCAGCTCGATGGCCATGCCTCTTTCCGGCGATATGATGCAGGAGAAGTGGTATCAGGACGCGCTTTCCTCCGCGCAGATGCCGACCCTCGCCTCCACCGGACACGGGGTATTCACCATGGACCGGGAGGACTGGATCATCAGCGTCTGCCAGGAGATCCGGGGAGAGGGAGGGGAGCATCTCGGACTCGTCCTGATCGATGTCTCCTACCGCTTCATCGAGGACTATCTCTCCAGTCTGGATCTGGGAAAGGATGGATATTCCTTCATCCTCTCCGACGAGGGAAGCCTCATTTATCATCCGGACCCTGAGATCTTCGAGGATGAGGAGCGAAAAAGCTCCCTGCTTTCCCTCGCGGGGGCGGGCGGGGCCGAAGCTAAGGGCGGAGGACGTCTGTACCGGGTCCCGATCCCCGGCTCCTCCTGGACACTGTATGGCATATGCTCCGCAGACAATGCGAGGCTTCTCCGAAGCCGCCTCCTTCGCTCTGTCTCCGTCTTTGCCGCGGCCCTCGTTCTCCTGAGCATCGCGCTCGCTTCGCTCCTCTCCCGCACCCTCGCCTCTCCCATACGAAAGCTCAGCCTCGCCATGAGCCGGGCGGACAAGACCTGGGAGGAGATCGAAATCCCCTCCGGCTCTCCCGGAGAGGTGCGCGCGCTCTCTTTGGAATACAACCGCCTCCTGCACCGGATCAGGGCTCTCACGGAAAATATTCGGAGAAAGGAGGAGGCGAGGAGGCTCTTTGAATTAAGGGCCCTGCAAAGCCAGATCAACCCCCACTTTCTCTACAATACCCTGGACACCATTCTCTGGCTCTCAGAGCTCGGGGAAAACCAGCAGGCGGCGAGAGTCTGCGGAGAGCTCGGGCGGATGCTCCGGGTATCTCTGAATATCGACCAGGCCTTCATCCCGCTCGGGCGGGAGCTGGAGCACTGCAGGAGCTATCTGGAGATTCAGAAGACGCGCTACGAGGATATGTTCTCCTACTGCATAGAGGGAGAGGAAAGTCTCCTCTCTCTCTACGTGCCAAAGCTCATTTTACAGCCGATCGCGGAGAACGCGATCTATCATGGGATCCGAAGCTCCGGGAAGAGGGGGAAGATATCGATCCTTTTCCAAATCGAGGGGGATGCCCTGATCCTGGAGATAAAGGACGACGGAATCGGATTCTCGAAGAAAGGCGGAGAGGAAAATGCGGGAGACGCTCTCCCCGGCGAGGAGGGAGCCGGGAGCTCTGCGGCCGCCCCGAAAAAGCGCCCGGGCCAGGGCGGAATCGGACTTTCCAATGTCGGGCAAAGAATCCGCCTTCTGTGCGGGGAATCCTATGGCCTCTTTGTCCGCTCCTCCCCGGGAAAGGGAACGAGAGTCCGAATCCGCCTTCCGCTCCGCTTCTCCGCCGGCTAAGACCCCCTTCCGGAAGGATTCTTTTCCAATTGCAAATCCTTCGTCAGGAAGGGTCTCTTTTTTGCTCAGGCTCTTCCGTTTCCTTTATTCGGCTTTGATCTTTGCTCTAAGATAGGGATTATAATCCCAGATCGAGAAGGGCATACTCCGTTGATTTTTGTGGATTTTTTTTCATCCTCTTGCTAAAATCAAAAGAAAAGAAGATATCGGAAAGGATGCGGAAGGGACTTTTTGCGCGTGATGCCGCGCCCGCTCCGATCTGAAAAAACAGAAGAAAGCCGCAGAAGAAAATGCGGGAAGGGGAGGAGCTTCAATGCAGGCGGTCTTTAACGTAATCAACTCGGTATGCGAAAGGATTCAGACGGTTTCCGATCTTTTCTGGGACTTCCCCACCAATCTGACCGCCTACTCGAATATCCCGGTCCTCGGGAATTTCTCTCTCGCGATCATCCTCCTCATCGGGAGCGGAATCTACTTTTCCGTGCGGCTTCGCTTCATCCAGCTCCGAAAATTCCGCCGCGGCATAGAAATCCTGAAATCCGGCGGGAAGTCAAAGTCCGGCATCTCCCCGCTCGCGGCCTTTTTCCTGTCCACAGCCATGCGGGTCGGCCCCGGCAACATCCTCGGCGTCACAGGAGCGATCTCCGTGGGAGGCCCGGGCGCACTGCTCTGGATGTGGATCTCCGCCTTCTTCGGCATGGCGACCGCCTATACGGAATCCACCCTCGCCCAGATCTTTAAGGAGAGAAAGGGGGATGAGTATGTGGGCGGCCTCTCCTTCTACGGAAGGAGACTGCTGGGCGGCTCCGTCGCGGCGGGTATCTTTCTCTCCCTCCTCTACATCATCTATGCCTTTCTCTGCTTCCCGGCGCAGGGCTTCAACACCATCTCCGCCGTGGGACAGGTCGCAGAGATTCTGAGCGGACGAGTAATCGCGACGAACTCCGCGCTCTACTGGCTCAGCTTCGCTCTCCTTCTGGTCCTGGTCTCCCTGATCTCCTTCGGCGGCATCCGGAAGCTCACCCGCGTCACCGATGTGATCGTCCCCGTGATGGCGGTGATCTATGTCCTCACCGTCATCTCACTTCTGCTCTTTAATCTGGACCGCATTCCCTGGTTCTTCTACTCTGTATTCACGGAGGCCTTCCGCCCGGAGGCAGTCTTTGGCGGCGCCTTCGGGACGGCGCTCTCGCAGGGCGTGCGGCGCGGACTCATGAGCAATGAAGCCGGTCAGGGTACGATCACCATGCCGGCCGCAGCCAGCGATGCGGCTCACCCCTGCGATCAGGGCTGCGTGCAGGCGATCGGTGTCTTCCTGGACACCATCGTGATCTGCACCCTGACGAGCTTTGTCATCATCATGGGAAGAGTCTGGCTGACCGATCAGGCCTCCTCCTGGTTCGAGCTCGGAAAGCTCCCGAAGTTTGTGGCCTCTGCGGCGGAGCTCGCCCCGGGGAAGGGCTTCCACAGCGTGGTCTCCCTCCTGGTTTCTGTCTGCTTCGGCCTCTTTGCCTTCTCCACGCTTCTCGGCTTCCTCTCCTTCACAGAGATCTGCGCGAACCGAATCTCGGAGCGGCGGAGCTTCATCATGCTGATCCGTGTCCTCTGCCTCCTGGTGATCGCGTTCGGCGGCATGACCAGCATTGCCGGTCTGGATCTCGGCGCCCTGTGGAATCTGTCGGATTTCGCAAATATCCTCATCGCCTACTGCAATATCCCGCTCCTCTATCTGGGCTTCCGGCACGTCCTTCTCGCGACCCGGCAGTACGAAAGAGACGGCGGAAGAGGTTATTGCTCAAAGGAAGCCGGGCTCTCTCTCCCTGTCTGGGATGAGAAGCTGAAGGAAAACCGGGATGAAGATGAATGACGCTTTCGCCTATATGGTCCTGTCCGCGGTCGAGGAAATTCCCGAGGGGTGTGTGGCGACCTACTCTCAGATCGCCCGCCTGGTCGGAGCCGATCAAAATGCCCGCCTGGTGGCGCGGGTGCTCTCCTGTGCAGAATACTACGGACACTACCCCTGCCACCGGGTCGTAAACGCATCGGGCCGCCTCGCTCCGGGCTGGGCGGAGCAGGCATCCCTTCTGGAAGAAGAAGGCGTATCCCTGGAGGCGTCCGGCCGCGTCTCCCTGAAAAAATATCAATGGAAGCCGTGAAGGCCAGCGCCTTGCCTTAAGAACCCTGCTCCCGGGACTTCTCGTGATCCAGGACCTTTCTCTCCTTCCGCTTTCCGCAGATCTCCTCCGCGCAGAGCTTATAGACCAAAGTGCGCGGAATCGCGGCCGGATTAAATCCCGCCTCTTTCCCCGGGTGATAATGATCCATCAGGAGTCTGAGCGCGGCGGCCTTTTCCTCCTCCGGAAGGATCGAAATCCGCCCTCTTCCGATGACGCTCTCGTAGGCATAGGTACAATACCCTCTCTCCGCAAAGTACTGCAGTTCATGCCCGCAGTCCATCTCAAAGGAGGCCCGGCTGTCCTCCTCCATGAGTCCCCTCTTATACCCCTCCAGGGCGCTGTGAAAGTAAAGCGTGATTCTCCCGTCTTCCGAGAGTTCCATCCCGAAATTCAGGGGAATGATATAGGGATAGCCGTGATCGTTCAGCGCGATCCGGCAGACATCGCATCTCCTCATGATCTCCGCGATCTCCCGGATATCCCTGATCTCTCTGTCCTTCCGTCTCATCCTTTTCCTCCCATCCCGCGTTCTTCCGTCTCCCCTTTTGCCGTTCGTTGATCCGACTGCCGCAGCCTGCCTTCGCCTCGCCCGGAAAAGGAAAAAAAGGGAAGCAGGGCAAATCCCGCAGCGCCCCTGATTCCGGCTTTCTCCTTCATCAGAGCTCGTTCAAAATCAAAGCGAAAAGCCTGCATCATTTCCGATGCAGGCGAGGCGCTGCCCCATATCCTTATGAAAGCTCTTTTTCGTATTCCCGGACGTACTCGGCAAAATACTGCACCCCCAGCTTCAATGCAGCTTCATCGATATCAAAGTAGGGGCTGTGCTGCGGATAACGGCGCTCCTCCTCGCTCCAGCCTCCCCCCAGGAGCAAGAGGCACTTCGGGGCCTTGTACTTTGCGAAATCCTCTCCGCCCATCTGAAGCTCCCAGTCCACCAGATGATCCTTTCCGAATACCTTCTCCGCCGCCCTCCTTCCCGTATCCACGCAGGCGTCATCATTGATCGTTGGAGGCGGCCCGAAGTGATAATCCAGCTGAATATCGGTCCTTGTGGACGCAGCGACACCATCGGCGATACGCCGAATCATCTCCGGGAACTGATCGCGGAGCTCATTATTAAAGGTTCTCGCCGTTCCCATGAGATGCGCTTCTCCGGGGATGACATTGGAAGTCGTTCCGGAGATAAACGCCGTCACACTGACGACAGCCGGTTCCAGCGGATTTACCTCTCTCGAGACAAGACGCTGGAGCGACATCACAAGCTCTGAGCCCGCGACGACAGGATCGATCGTCTGCTGCGGCAAAGCTCCGTGTCCTCCCTTTCCCTTCACATAGATATCAAAAGTATCCGCCGCGGACATGACAGGCCCATAGCGAAGAGAAGCATAGCCCGCCGGAATCTTGCTCCAAATATGCATCGCTATCAGGCGGTCGCATTCCAGCACCTCCGCCTCATCCTTCATCCGGGCCGCACCGCTGTTCTCGATGCACTCCTCCGCCGGCTGGAATAAAAGCCTCACCGTGATAGTCAGCTCATCCTCCATCTTCTTCAGAAGCTTCGCCGTGCCAAGCAGCATCGTAATATGCGTATCATGCCCGCAGGCGTGCATCGTGCCTTCCCTCCGCGACTTCCAGGCGACATCCGAAAGCTCTGTAATTGGTAGGGCATCAATATCCGCACGAATTCCAAGAACCTTGTCCGAAGAATGCTTTCCCCGGATGGTCGCAATCACACCGGTCCCGCAGGACTCGATGTACGGAATTCCGAGCTGATCCAGGTATTCCATAATCTTCTTCTGTGTATTCTTCTCCTCCCATGATCTCTCCGGATTCTCATGGAAATAACGGCGGAGCTTAAGCAGCTCATCCTGCATCGCATTCCCCTCTGCAATGATATCGATATCCATCTCGAATTGATCCCTCCCAATACATTTACTCCGTGAAGAACGAAGCTCTCCCGCACTCTTTCAATTCCCGTCGATTCGGAAAGCCGTCCTATTGTCTCATACCCTGTTATTGCTCGATCAGAATGGGCCGTACCTAATCTTTGTCGCTATAATCAGTGAAACGACACAGACGAGAAACAGCATCGTGATCAACGGCGTGACGAACTTCCACCATTTCTTCAGCGGAATCCCCGCGATCGTCAGGAAGATCAGCAAGGTTCCGCTCGTAAACCAGAGCGAATTGGTAAGGCCATCGCCAAACTGGAATGCCAGAATCATGGTCTGACGCGTCATGCCGATGATATCCGCAAGAGGAATCAGAATCGGCATAAGCGCCATGGCTTTGGCAGAGCCGGATGTGATCAGGCCGTTAAACAACGCGATCACGAACATTACGGCAATGGCCGCAATGGAGCCTGGAAGACTCTTCAAGGGCCTCGATATACTGTAGATAATCGGGTCAATGATGCCGGACTCTGTGAGAATCCACTGAATTCCCCTCGCAAGTCCGATGACAAGCGCGGGTACAAGCCCATCCTTGGCGCCGGCACAGATCGCGTTCACGAGATCGTTCGGAGCCATCCGGTTGATAAGCCCCGCCATAACTGCCGTAAAGAGGAAGCAGGCGGAGAGGTCATTCATGGACCAGCCGAACTTGGCGACCCCGACGATCGCGCAGATAAATACCACGATAAAGAAAAGCAGTGACAGGCTCTGCCCCTTCGTCAGCGCTTCCTTCATCTCCTCCGAATAATCCACACGGAACTTATCCGAATCCAGATCCGCCGTGATGGACCGGATCTTTCCGCTTCGGACCCCGCGCGCATAGCGAAGCACATAGAGGATGATGATGAGATCCGCCACACAGAGAAGGATAAAGCGGAACAAAAAGCCGGAAAACATCGGGAGCTCCGCAATCTCATCCGAGATGCCAACCGTATACACACTGGTCGGCGAAAAGGAGAAGCTGATCATATCGATCATCGCGGAGCAGGCAATCCCGGTCATAAGATCATAGCCCAGTGCCAGGCAAAGGGAGAGGACAATGGGAATAAACGGAACAATCTGCTCATTCCAGCCGAGGAAGCCTCCCAGAGCGCCGAAGATAATCATAATCAACACGAGGATCTTCTCATGCCCAAAGCTCTCCGACTTTGCGAGAATCCGCGCAACCCCCTTATTCAGCGCTCCGGTTCTCTTATAGACCTCGATACATCCGGCAACCAGCATAACCAGGAACATCATGCCGGCGGAGGAAACGAGCCCGTTCGGCACGGCCTGGAAAATCGCCTGCGGTCCCAGATATCTTTTCTCCGTGCTGTGATAGGAATCCGCAATGACCACCGTGCGCCCATTCAGCTCCTGACGGTCAAACGCGCCCGGTCTGATAAACAGCGACAGGATATAGCAGCCTACGATAACGAGAAACACGATGACAAACGCATTGATCGAGCCTCGTTTCTTCTCTCTCCTTGCTTTTTCTTCCATCTCACACCCCCATGCCTTACTGTCCGGATTCCGCATCAGTCCCGTCAAGCATTCCCTTCAGGATTTTCCCATACCGCAAAAATCGGACATCAGGGATCCGCTCACATTCCCGCAGAATGTACGGGAAAAACCGTATAAAAACCGGCCGCGCAGCACGACGCAACGCAGCTTATTTCAGCATATACAATTTATCCCATAGCCGCAATAGTATTACTGCCTATTTTAACCAAAAATCTTTGTCGCTTATTTTCTAGGCCAGCTCCATGCATCTGTGATCCAGATCGGGAAGCGACCCCTCTTATCCCTTATCCTCTTAGCCCTTGCGGGCATCAAGCGGCATCAAGCCGGGAACGCTTGAAACTTTGGAGACCATGCTGCTCTTATCTCTTGCGGGCCCCCAGCTCCATCAAGCGTTAGGATCGGATTTCAGAGCTGCTGCTTTCTTATAGGCGATTTCCAGGAGGCAGATATTCAGAAGAGCAAAGAAGAGAAGATAGAACGGCATGATTCCGATTCCGACCGCCTGCTGGAGATTCCCGAAAAGCATTGGCATCAGGGTACTTCCGATGTAGGCAGAGGCCATCTGAAGTCCGATGACCGCCGCGCTGTAATACTTCCCGAAGTTGGAGGGGGCCATATGCTGAATCGCGGGGTAGATCGGCCCCATACCGCTCCCAATGATTACAAATCCCAAAGCAGCGGCGATATAAGCTTTCATCGGCAATAATACCAGCAGGATACCAAGCAGCTCCACGGCGACGCCGAGGCGGATCAGCCGTCTGTCCCCCAATCTATTGGAGATAAAAGCGGAAATCAGGCGCCCTAGCATCAAGCCGCCGAAGATCAGCGCGCCAAAGGACGCAATCCTCTCATCGCTGAGCCCCGCTTTCGTAGCGGCAAAGTAGCTGGGTGTCCATAAAAAGCAGGTGGCTTCCCCGGAGCAATAGGCGAAGAAGGCGATAAGCGTCGGCAAAACGCCGGGGACTTTGATGCTTTCCGCAATGCCCGCACCGTCCTGATTCTCCTCATCCGCCGGATTCTCATTCCGCTTCCAAAGCGGCAGGGAGAGGATGCAGACCAGAAGAATCAAAAGCTGAATATAAGCGGTCCAGCGATAGCCCTCGTTCCACCTGGCGATCTTCAGGGCCAGCGCCATAATGTAAGGACTGATAACCGCTCCAACACCGTAAAAGCAATGCAGAAAGTTCATCACGGATGACGGATAATGGTTTGCGACATAATGATTGACCGCCGCGTCGATGGAACCGGCTCCGAGACCGTAGGGGAGCGCAAAGATAAACAGCATCCAGTATTCTCTGGAAATGGAGAAGCCCAATAATCCCAGCACTGTCAGTGCGATAGACAGGATCACGATCCATTTGACGCGGAGCTTCCGGATCATCCGGGGACTGAGCAATGCCGAGATAACCGTCATGCAGGAAATCGACATGGATACATAGCCGGCATAGGCCGACGGAACGCCGAAAGCCATCTGCATTTTGGGCCATCCCGACCCAAGCAGAGAATCGGGAAGGCCAAGACTGATAAAAATCAGATAGATTACCGCAAGCAGTAAAGAACCCATTGAAATCTCCTCCGCTTTTATCAGACAGACAGAGCAGCACAGCGGCACGCCCGGGAACAATCCACAAGAGGCCGGGCTATTCCTCACGAAAAACCATGCCCTCGGCTTTGTTTACACTCTCTTCTTCAGGACGCGGTAGTCCTGCATCATCTTGTCATTTTCCATGAGGAAGCAGCGCGCCGTCGGCTGATTCTCATCGATATCATAAAGCTCCATCAGGTAGGCATTCAGTCCTGCGCGGTCCTTAAAGCGCAGCGCTCGGTACTGCTTTTGAAAGGCGAGCTTCTCGATAAAAAGAAGTTTTCCGCTCTCTTCCTGAAGTAAGACGCCCACATGCCCCGGAAAGAGAATATTGTCCTCCGGCTCAAGCTTCGAATGAAGCCATACCGTGACGATGCTTGCCTTTCCGCCCGAAAACGAGATTCCTCTCTCCCGCCACGCCTTTTGAACCTGTTCGCACTGCACGGCCGTGTCCGTGCTGTCCGCCGCCGCAATTTCGGCGAAAAGCCGCGTGAAGGCGTCATTTTCACTGCCGTCCCAGAGCGCCTCCGGCGCGCCTTTAATTGCCTCCAGATCGAAAGAGAGGTTTTCCTCGGAGGCCTCCGGTACGGCCTCTCCTCCCTCCACCTTCACCAGGGAACGCGCGAGCATAAAGGCCGTGATGCGGCAGTTGGTACCGATAAAATCAGGGTAGGCTTTCTCCCAGCGGTCCGCCATCTCATCCTCGGTCGAGGCATCGCCGACCGCCGTGTTAAAGCGCTCCACTTCGCGGAAAAATTCCCGGCTGTCCGCATCCGGGATGCCTGCCGCGCTGAGCGCCTTCTTTACTTCCTCCTGCCCGCCGCTCTCCCGCAGATTGATCTCCTCCGGCGCCCCCGCGCTCCCTCCCTTACGAAAAGAGCCGCAGGCCATGAGGCAAAAAAGCCCCAGGAAACCTGCAGCCGCAAGATAAAGCGCCCTCTTTCCCGCCCGCATCAGGCCTGGTGGGATGCGATGATCTCTTTGATCTTCGCAATCAGCGTATTCACATCAATGCCCGAGGTCTGGGACACCTGAGCGAGATCCACCTGACTCACAACGGCCTTTGCGAGCGGATTATTTAACGCCGTAAACTTGTCACTGAATTTAATGAGCTCATCCTTCAGAAACGGATACTGCTTAAAGAGCTCCGCGAGCTTGGTCACACTGCTGATATCCATAGTATTCTCCATTCCGAGGCAGCCTTCCGCCTCTTTCAAAAGCAATGTCGGCAGGGCTAATGCCCTGCCGCTATAGTATAACAAATCCGCTCCGCTTTTTTCTATGAATTTTGCGCTAAGAAAATATGTTGTATCTTGGAATATGTTGGATCCCGGAATCCACCCCTCCTCCGCGCTCAGAGCGTCTTATACTCCGCAGACCAGAACTGCTCCGCAATCAGCTTTTCGACATCGCCCTCGACACGGTTCAGGTTCTGCCTGATCACACACTGCGCGACCACTGAAGCTATCGTATGCGAAAACTCCGTGAGGCGTGAAACCGGCGGAATCACAGCTGCCCCCGGCGCATCCACCGTGAGGAAGGAGCCGAGTGCATGCGCCGCCGCAGAAATCATCTCGTCGCTCATGCGGCTGCTGTTCACAGCGATGCTGCCAAGCCCCAGTCCCGGATAGATCAGCGCATTGTTCGCCTGTCCGATCTCATAGCGGACGCCGTTATAATCCACCGGATCCGCCGGGATTCCCGTCGCAACCATTGCTCTGCCCTCTGACCAAGCGATCAGATCCTCCGCCTTCGCCTCTGCGAGCTCGGTCGGATTGCTGAGCGGGAAGATAATGGGATGCGCGCACCAGGAGCTCATACCGCGCACAATCTTCTCGCTGAAAGTACCGGGCTGCGTCGATGTTCCAACCAGAATCGTGGGACGCACCGCAAAGACCGCCGCTTCCAGATTCGTAAGCTCTGCCGCATTCGCGAACTCCGCGCGCTTTCTGGCAAACGGGCGCTGCTCCGGCGTAAGGTCCGTCATATCCTCAAAAAGCAGTCCCTGCTTATCCACCAGATAGAAACGCTGTCTCGCCTCTTCCTCAGATAAGCCCTGTGCGATCATCTCCCTGAACACACGATCCGCAATGCCGGCTCCCGCAGTTCCCGCTCCAAAGCAAAGATATCTCTGATCGGTGATTTTCTCCTTGTTGATGCGCATTGCGCCGAGTATTCCCGCCAATGTGATAATTCCGGTCCCCTGCACATCGTCGTTGAATACTGGAAAACTGTCGCGGTAACGCTTCAACACCGCTGCCGCATCGGCTCTTCCGAAATCTTCAAAGTGCAGATAGAGTTTCGGGAACATCCTCTCCGCGGTCCGCACAAAGTGGTCCACAAATGCATTGTACTGCTCGCCGTAAATTCTCGCGTGGCGGTTTCCGAGATAAAGCTCGTCCCTAAGGAGTGACTCTCGGTTTGTGCCGCAGTCCAGCACTACAGGCAGCACGCAGGCCGGATCAATGCCCGCCGCAGCGGTGTAGACCATGAGCTTTCCGACCGCGATATCCACGCCATTGCTTCCCCAGTCCCCAATGCCGAGAATTCCCTCTGCGTCTGTTGCGACGATCAATCGGATATCGCGCCCATCCGCCGCATTGCGAAGAGAGGCCTCAATCTCTTCCGGACGGTCAATCGAGAGGTAGCAGGCATTTTGTGTATCCGTAAACTGCTCGCTGTACTTCTCAATGCTCTCTGCAATGACCGGATCGTAGACGATGGGCATGAGCTCCGCCAGATGCTCGCGGAACACATGGAAAAAGAGCGTCCGATTGTGATTAAACACTTCCATGAGGAAACGCCTCTCCTCGATTCCGGAGCTCTTTCGCTTCATCTCGGCGTAGACACGCTCCGCCTGCAGTTCAATGCTCTCAACCGCAGGCGGCAGCAGTCCCTCCAATTGATATGCCCGGCGCTCCTCCCGCGTGAATGCCGTTCCCTTGTTCATGAATGGATCCTTTAAAAGTTCGCAGCCTGATTTCTTCATCGTCAGCCTCCAATCAAACCATTTCCAGTAACTTAGCCGGTGCCATGCATGATGGCGTATTTGTTCTGAGTGCGCGCCCTATCGTAAGCCCGGGTCTCCGCCTCCGTTTCCTCCCGCCCGAATGCCAGGATATTTTGACTCCCTTTTATTCTAATCTTTTCACGCCGTTCCTCCCTTCATCTTTTTCTGCCCCTCCCGCAGAACGATTGACATCACCGTGAAATAATCCACTGCCAACATCTGCGCTGATATGCCATTTGTTATATGATTTTTCTTGCATGATCGACGGCGTAAGTTTACTGTAGGATTTGATTGTGTGAGAGCCACCGATGATGCGAAAGAGTATCCGCATTTCGTCTATAAATATAGTCCTGCGATGCAGCCCATGTCAAATCAGATTATTAAAATAATAAGCTCTTAAATGAGCCATCCGGTTCGCCCCGTCTCTGCACCATCCAAGTGGTCTGGATCTCATTCTGTCAGACAGCACATGGCTTACATGTCCCTCTGCGCTGCAGCCAATCAGATGCTCATCATGACACAGCCTTGTTCCGGCAGGCATCCGGTTATGGAAAAGGTAATTCGCACTTTCTGCGATACGTTCCTGCGCACTTGCTGATTCCGTTACGGACAGGATATGCTCTGTTACATGCCCAAATTCCTCCTGCGTACCATGTTTGATCTGATACACCAGTTCCCGTCCTGCATCGCCGGCACTGTCCAGAAGGCCACCGGTCATACAAAGAAGATACTTGTTCAGATGGAACTCATCCAGCACTCGCGTGAGCCCGTGCAGTCGCCTCTTTGCTCCCTGCATCCAGCTTCCGCCGTCTGCATTCAAGAAGACTTTCTTTCCCTTCGTGAGATCATAGGTTTCATCAAGATAATCGTATACTTCCCGCCAAAGCTTATCATTATCTTTGCCATCATACACACCACAGAAATAGTGCGGATGGATCAGTCTATGACGTTTGCTTTCCGGCGCTTCCGGCTCGATTCCTTCGTACACATAGACCATCCTGGCGAACTCACAGTTGTCCTTACAATGCGGAGCATTCGATAACGTAAAATAAGTTGCGCAAATTCAAAAACGGAATACCAAAAATGACATAGTCCAAAGTTCCTTGTAGAATAAAGTCATCACACCAAATCCAAATCAAGGAGGCCTGAACTGAAGCTAGCATATAAATAGTGACAGCTAAATAACTCTATGATATCTTTCTCAAAGACTTTTTCTCTTGTTT
>ERZ772772.97-NODE-97-length-50433-cov-6.057307_pt1 | contig 50433 bp, 42 predicted proteins | sample MGYA00511484_ERZ772772 | MGnify/ENA primary metagenome ERZ772772 (study PRJEB29015, sample SAMEA2737913) | human oral metagenome | biome: human oral; feature: human-associated habitat; material: dental | place: China | collected 2088 ... | reverse complement strand
ACGTGCGCGATACGCGCAGTGCCGCCGGGTTGCATCTCGATGAGCCGACGCAAGGTGGCAGCCGAACCGGTGTCACAACAAAAGAACTGCCCGCCAGCCTGGAAATCCTCGACGGCGAAACGATACGCGAGCGCGGCGACACGCAGATGCGGGACACGCTCAGCCGGACAGTCGGCCTGACCGACACCGGCCGCCTGTCATTTTCAAGCCGCGGCTTTACCGGGGAGACCTCTGTCGGTATCGCCGACGACGGCATACGCGTCACGCCAGGCGCTCAGACCTACCCAGGCAACACTTGGGGCTATGAGCGTTTCGATATTTCCCGCGGTCCAGCCTCTGTCGTCTATGGCACAGGAACGGTCGGCGCGATGATCAACGCCATCCGCAAAGAGCCGAGCCGGACACGCAGCTATGAATTGATGGCGGGACTGGGTACCGATGGCTACAAACAGATCGGCGTCGGCGGCGCCGGGCCGATCGGAGAGATCGCCAGCTACCGGATCGACGCTTACGGACACAATGACAGAGGCTTCCGCGAGCTGGGCGATTCGCGCGGCGGCAAGCTGATGAGCCGGCTGCGGCTGCAACCCACGGCCAATCTGCGCATCGACCTGACCGCCGACTACAGCCTCGAACATCCCGAGCGCTACTGGGGCACTCCCTATGGGCCTGACGGCCAGGTCCCCAGGGCATTGCGCAAAAAGAATTACAACATCAACGACGCGCAAATGCGTTACGAGGACACGCGGCTGCGCGCCAAAGTCGACTGGCAGGTCAATGACTGGCTGGGGCTGAGCAACGAAGTCTATTTCCTCGAGTCGGACCGTCTCTGGAAAAACGTAGAAAACTACAAGCTCGACCTGAGTACCGATACCGTGACGCGGACAAGTTACGTTTATGCCCACCACGACCACGATCAGCGCGGCAACCGGCTGGAAGCGAGGCTCAACACGGCCGGCCATCGCGCCGTCCTCGGCTGGGAAATGACCAAGGTCGATTTTCGCCATACGAACAGTTCACCCTATGGCGGTTCCTCGATCGTTTCAGCCAGTAATCCGGACCACGGCGTCTGGAACAGCCCCGATCCAATCCGCCCTGTTTTCGACACCAGTACGGATATCGACTCCGTCTATACCGAAGACGCCTGGCAGATCAACGATCGCTGGCTGCTGATGGCCGGCATCCGCCGCGACTTCATCCGCATTTTGCGTCATGAACTGGCTACGGGCAGCGATTTCCCGCATTCGCTCAATGGCACCGCCTGGCGGCTCGGTCTCACCCACCATCTGACGCGCGACACCAGTCTTTATGGTCAGGTGAGCGTCGGCCACGACCCGACCACGACCCTATCCTACATGGGCAGAACAAAATATCGCCTGACTACGGGGCGGCAGGCCGAAGTCGGCATCAAGCAGACGCTGGGCGGCGGCCTCGGCGAATGGACGGCGGCGCTCTACCGCATCGAGAAGGACGACATCATCACGCGCGACCCGAACAATTCGGCGCTCTCCGTCCAGGGCGGCAGTATGCATTCGCAGGGCGTTGAGTTGTCAGCGAGCCTTTCACCCACCAAAAACTGGCGCTTCGACGGCAACTACACCTACCTCGTCGCGGAATATGATGAGCTGAACGAAGCCGTCGGCGGCCGCAGCGTTTCACGCGCGGGCAACACGCCATCCAACGTGCCACAACACGTCGCCAATCTATGGGGGCATTACCGCTTCGGGCAATGGCAGGCTTCGCTCGGCCTGCGCCACGTCGGCAAACGCTATAGCGACAACGCCAATACCCTCAAGCTGAAGCCCTATACCGTCGCCGACGCCAGCCTGGCCTGGCATTACGACAGCAGAACCACGTTCCGCCTGCTCGCCCGCAATTTGGCCGACAAGATGTATGTAAAAACCGGATCCGGAATCCGAGGCTCGTTGGGAAGCCCGCGCCGCTTTGATCTAATCGCCGAAATGAAGTTTTAACCCATCCAGCCCTAAAGAAAGGCATTTCCATGAACCCCTCAATTCTTTCCAGTCATCATTCTTATCCGCCCTTTTGTAGCTCATTACTGGTCGGTGCACTGCTTGCCGCATTCGGCCCGCTCTCCCATGCAGAAGAAACGATGCTGGGGACGGTCAACGTGCGCGATACGCGCAGTGCCGCCGGGTTGCATCTCGATGAGCCGACGCAAGGCGGCAGCCGCACCGGCGTCACGGCAAAAGAACTGCCCGCCAGCCTGGAAATTCTCGACGGCGAAACAATACGCGAGCGCGGCGATACACAGATTCAGGATGCCATCACCCGCACTCTCGGCCTAACCGATATGAGCAAAGCAAGTAGCGGCGGCCTGTCGCTTTCCAGTCGCGGTTTTGCCGGGTCAGTAGGCGTCGCCGAGGAAGGGGTTCGCATTATCTCTGGATCAAACAGTTACCCGGCAAGTTCATGGGGCTATGAACGGATTGAGGTTCTGCGCGGCCCCGCGTCCATCGTTTATGGCACCGGCACGATCGGCGCGACGATCAACGCCATCCGTAAGGAACCGAGCCGGAAGCGCAGTTACGAATTCATGGCCGGGCTGGGCACCGAAGGTCATAAACAGCTCGGTGTCGGCGCTGCCGGGCCAATTGGCGAAATTGCCAGCTATCGTGTCGATGCCTACGGTTTCCACCACGACGGACACCGTGAGCTAGGTGATTCGCGCGGCGGCAAGCTGATGAGCCGCTTGCGCCTGCAACCGAATTCCGACCTGCGTTTCGACCTGACCGCCGACTACAGCCTGACACATCCCGAACGCTACTGGGGAACGCCCACCGCCCCCGGCGGACGCATTATCAAGTCAATGCTCGGTTATAACTACAACGTCGCCGACTCAAAAATCCGCTACGAGGATGCCCGCCTGCGCGCCAAGGCCGACTGGCAGGCAAACGACTGGCTGAAGCTGAGCAACGAACTCCATTATTTCAAAATGGATCGGGTCTGGAAAAATGCCGAACGGTACGCGTTGAACCCAACAACAAATACCGTCGCACGCAGCACCTATCTCTACATCGGGCATGAGCATAAACAGACCGGGAACCGGCTGGAAGCAACGCTTACGGGCGGCGGCCATCGTGCCGTCGCCGGCTGGGAAATCACCCGGATCGATTTCACGCACATCAATAATTCGCCCTATCGCGGCTCGTCGGTAGTCTCTGCCCATAGTCCGGTGCATGGTTCGTGGCACAGCCCCGATCCGATCCTGCCAAAATACAAGGCAATCTGGCGTTTCAACAGCCTGTATGCCGAGGACGCCTGGCAATTTCATGACCGCTGGCTGCTGATGGTCGGTCTGCGCCGCGATTTTTCCAAGATTTCGCGTGATGAGTTCGTCTCCGGAGGCGACTTTTCACGCAAACTGAATGGCACCGCCTGGCGGCTCGGCCTCACCCACCATCTGACGCGCGACACCAGCGTGTACGGGCAAATCAGCGCCGGACACGATCCGGTCACCAATCTGGTGACCATGAATCTGAGCAATGCCCGCTTCAAGCTGACGACCGGACGGCAGGTCGAAATCGGCCTCAAGCAAAACCTGGGGAACGGCTTGGGCGAATGGACGGCGGCGCTCTTCCGCATTGAGAAGGATGACATCATCACGCGCGACCCGAACAATTCGGCGCTCTCCGTCCAGGGCGGCAGTATGCATTCGCAGGGGGTCGAGCTGTCGGCAAGTATCTCGCCAACCAGAAACTGGCGCTTCGACGGCAACTACACCTACCTCACCGCCAAGTTCGACGAACTGAACGAATCCGTCGGCGGCCGCAGCGTTTCACGTGCCGGCAACACGCCATCCAATGTGCCGCAGCAGGTCGCCAACCTGTGGGGGCATTACCGCTTCGGGCAATGGCAATCTTCGCTGGGTCTGCGCCACGTCGGCAAACGCTATAGCGACAACGCCAATACGATCACACTGAAAGGTTACACCGCAGTCGATGCCAGCATCGCCTGGCATTACAACAAAAACACGATTTTCCGTCTGCTTGGACGCAATCTGACCGACAGAGTCTATGCCACGTCGAGTTACGGCAATCAGTTCATCCTGAGCGAACCGCGTCGCTTTGATCTGATTGCCGAAATGAAGTTTTAAAAAATGTTCAAGACACCGGCCGCATTGCTGCGCATCCTCCATCTCTTCCATCGTTGGTCAGGCATCGCACTGGGCGCCTTGGTATTAGCCTGGTTCGTTTCCGGAATCATCATGGTATTCGTAGCACGCCCGCGCTGGAGCGAGGAGGAGCGTCTGGCGGCGCTGCCTTTGCTGACAGCCGACCTCACGCAGACGGCACACGCCGCATGGCAGCCACCCATGCCGCCCTGGGAGGCCTGGCGCGCGTTTGGGCGGGATGACCTGCCCGAAAGCGTGCGCCTGCACCGGATCGGCGAACGCAGTGTGTACCGTTTCCAGACCCGCGACCCCGCCTGGCTGACGGTCGATGCCGCGGACGGACGCCGCCTGACGGTGGAAGACTTTACCGCCGAAGCCGCCATCCGTCGTGCGCTTGAAGCCAGCGCCGCAAAAACCGGTCGCCATGCAGACGCCTCCAATGCAGCCGGCCTCGGCAGCCCGGCGCCCGCCGTTACGCTCATCACGCGCGATCAATGGACGGTCACGGCGCGCTTTGATCCGCTGCGCCCGTTTTACCGCGTCGAGCTCAATGATGCCGACGGCCAGACCTTCTACGTATCAAGCCAAACCGGCGAAGTCGTTCTCGACATGACACGCGCCGAACGCCTTTGGAACTGGTTCGGCACGACCGTCCACTGGATTTACATCACCCCGCTGCGCGCCGCGCCGAAAGTCTGGCGGCAAGTCGTCATCTGGCTGAGCTTCGCCGCCCTACTGATGGCGATTTCCGGTCTCTGGCTGGGCATCCAGCGCCTGCGCATCCGACAACCTTATCCGGGCGGGCGCTTTTCGCCCTATCGTGACGGCTGGAAACTCTGGCACCACTGGCTGGGGCTGGTCGGCAGCGTTTTCCTGATCGCCTGGTTGTTCAGCGGCTGGATTTCGATGGCGCCATTGGGTCTGCTTCGGGGCGGACAACTATCCATTGAGGAAAGGCAGTGGCTGACTGGCGGCGCGCTCGATGCCGAGCTTTTGCAACATGCCCCACCGCATGAATTGCCCGCAGATGTGCGGGAAATCCGCTGGCTGCGTTTTGCCGGTCAACCGCTCATCCTGCTGCAAAGCACGGAAACATCGCGCCTGGTCGCCCTCGGCACAGACAAACCACCATTTGCCAGGCTTTCACTGGAAGAAATTACCAAGCGCGCAGCCGGCTTATTGCCGGATGCCCGCATCCACACGGCCGAGTGGCTGGAAAAACCAGACAGCGAATACTACCCGCGCCGGCATCGGGCGCCCACACTACCTGTCGTGCGCATCCGTTTTGATGATGCCAACGGGACGGCCTACTACATCAATCCGGCCAACGGCAGCGTCGTGCGCAAGATCGACGATAACAGTCGGCGCTACCGCTGGCTGTTCAGCGCGCTGCACCGCTTTGATTTTCCGCCGCTCGATTTTTGGGAAAACGGGCGCATCGCCCTCATTCTCGTCACCTCGGCGATCGGCATCGCACTTTGCATCGGCGCAGGCGTGCTCGCCTGGAAACGTTTCCGGCGATGATCCTGCGCTGCAAAACAGGCGAACACAGCATTCAATCGATTTCACAATTTTTACCAACCAGCAGGGAGAATTCAGCATGCAACGCATACCGAAATACCACCGCATTTTCACCAGGCACCTGCCAGTGAGCACCCTCGCCGTGTCGCTGGCACTTGCCTATTTTCCCGCCCAAGCGGCCGAAGAGAGCGAAATTACGCTTGGCGACGTCGTCGTCACGGCCACCGGCAAACCCGAACAGCGCGCGCAGATCGCCGGCACGGTGCAGGTCATCGACGCCCGCCGCATCGAGGAATCTTCCGCCCGTTCGGTGACCGAACTGCTGGCCGAAAACGCCGTCGGCTTCTTCAGTCAATGGACGCCAGCGCAGACCTCGATCAATATCCGCGGCGGCGCTTCCGACGGGCAAGGGAAAGACTTTCGCAGCCAGGTGCTGGTGCTCGTCAACGGCCGCCGCGCCGGTACCGCCAATCTTTCCAAGCTCTCGCCCTCGGATGTCGAGCGCGTCGAAATCGTGCGCGGCCCCTCCTCCGTCGTCTATGGCAGCCAGAATATCGGCGGCATCATCAACATCATCATGAAGAACGGGCGCACGGCGCCAGGCACGCTGCTCGAAGCCTCAGCCGGTTCCTGGGGGCTGTGGCAAGGGCGCGCGCAGACCGGCGGACAAAGCGGCGCGTTCGACTGGTACGCCGGCGTCACGGCTGGCGCGAGCGGCAATTATCACTCCGGCTCCGGCGGCAGCAAGCTGGCCAATACCGACTGGGATCGCCACGGCGTGGCCGCCGGGTTGGGCTGGCAGGTCAACGATAACCACCGGCTGGATCTGTCGCTGCGCGCCGATGGCATCTACGATGCAGGCTTCCGTGGATCGGGCGCCAACATCCACAGCAAGGATGACCGCAGCAACCGTTCCGCCGACCTCGTCTATTCCGGCAAGTTGCCGGACAACCGCGTGCGCTGGCTGACGCATGCCTACGCCATTCGCGACATCGACGACTTCAAATGGGCCTCGCCCGTCATCCGCAGCAGCACGGGCAAACCGGCGCGCGGCACCCGGGTCGACCACAACACGCGCACGCTCGACATCGAAGGCCTGCGCGTGCAGCCCGGCGCAACGCTCTGGCATGGCAACGACCTGCTCATCGGCTGGGACTGGGAACACAGCCGCCTGCGTTCCGACCGCTTCCGCCTGGGCGTGCCCGGCAACAATCTCGCGCAGGTCGCGCCGCAGGACATCAACCAGAGCGAAACGGTCAATGCGCTGTATTTCGAGGATTCGCAAAAACTGTTTGACGACCGCCTGGTCATTCGCGGCGGCGTGCGCCGGACCTTCGGCAAGACTTCGCTCGAAAAAACGCCGAACCTTTCCGCGCTGCGGCCGCGTAGCCAGAACTATCGCCAGACGACGTACTCCTTCGGCAGCACGTTCAAGGCGACGCAGGCCCTGACGCTGCGCGCCGGCATCTCGACCGGCTTCCGCGCGCCGACGGCCTCCGAGCTGGCGGCCGATTTCGTCACGCTCGGCGGCGGCCGCATTTTCGGCAACCCCGGCATCAAGCCGGAAAGCAGCCGCCAGTTCGAAGTCGGCGCAGCCTACGCGGCGCGCGACTGGCAAGTCGACCTCGCCCTGTTCCAGAACACGATCCGGGATCGCATCATCTCGCGCCTGCGCCCTGGCGTCGCCAACACCTCCGACTACATCAACAACAGCGGCGACATTTTCATCCGCGGCATCGAAATCCAGGCCAACGCCAACCTGCTGCCGCTGCTCGGCCACCAGAACACATCCTGGCGCTGGTCGGTCTTTGCCAACGGTGGCTACAACTTCAAGATGCAAGACAAGGGCGTGAGCGCAACGGCGAACTCCGACAAACCGCAGCGCGCCTACCAGTACCAAGCTGCGCTGGGAACGCGCATCGGACAAAGCGGCATCGCGCATCCCTGGTCGCTGCTCGTCGAAGGCGTTCTGCGCGGGCCGATGTGGTACGACACCGAAGAGAACCTGCACGCCTGGGCGGAACCGAGCCGCAGTTACATCTACCGCAAATCACCGTTCACCGTGGTCAATCTGCGTGGTGAATTCGGACTGACGCCCAACGTCAAGCTCTTCGCCGCCGTCAACAACCTGTTCAACGTCAACGAACACCCGATCTTCCTCGGTCTCGACGAGCAGCCGTACAAGCTCAACGCCGCGCTGGCCAACGGCGGCTACGGCACCTCGATGCCGGGCCGGATGTTCCGCGTCGGCGTGCGCGCGCTGTTCTGAGGGTTCGGAGGGGATTCCGGGGCATGTATCCGGTGACTAGAAAGCCGACCGACTCTCCAGACAGGCGGCCGGAAGCCCGCGTCCCTTGTGCGTTTCAGACAGGGCGTCGCCAGAACCCGCGCCAATTGGGCGTTTCCAGGCAGGCACCCTGGAAACCCTTATTCCACGCGGGCTCCCGGCCTGCCCACCATCGCAACCGGCGTCTGACTGCACGTAGCGCAGTAGCGGCTGCACGCGGCCGACTGAACGCCCGCGCTGACTGCCCGGTAAGCAATATTCCTGACAAGGGATGCCGGGCCGCCGCGGATATTGCCAGGCAATGTGCCCTATATTATCGTGCGCTGCCCCATTTCTTTTGCCGGGGCTGCCGCGTTGCATCGCCGGGCCAAACCCACGGCTCGGCCACATACCTGCCAATCTGCAAGGAGTGATGAACTGATGAGAACCATTGATCACGCGCATTTTTCTCGAACCGGACTGACGCGTTTGTCCATCGGGCTGTTCGCCGGCCTGGCCTTGTTACTGCCGGCCTGCGCCCCCATCGGCACACACGCCGGCACGGACCAGCCGCCTGCGTCGCAGCTTACGGAAGCCGCCGCACCAAGCCCGATCACCGCACCGCCCCTACCCGCCATACTGCAGGCCGAAGCCGAAATCGTGCGTAGTGAACGCGATGGGCATTGGGAAAAAACCCTGCTCGTCCGCTTTCCCCAACGCCGAACGACCCTATCCACCTCCGACGGCCTGGTCAATGCCGCGGCAGTCGCCAACCATGCGGCCTCACCGGCGCTTTGGGCCAGCCTGCCGGGCGACGAAGGGCGCACCTATCTTGATCGCGTGCAGGCGCGCATGGCCACACGCTTGGGCGTGCGTACGGACGACGTGGTGAAAACGGGCACCGCCGCTGACATGGACAATCTATCCTTCGTCACCTTGAAACAAGGGCCGTTTATAGTCGCTGCGCTGGTCACGGCCGGCGCCAAAACCAATGCCCTGCGCGCCGGCACGGATATGAGCGATTACGTCGAAGGACAAGAACCGCGCGGTACGATCAACATCATCCTGTTGACCAATGCGCGCCTGAGCGTCGGCGCCATGGCGCAGGCGATGGTCGTGCTGACCGAAGGCAAAACGGCCGCGCTCGAAGACCTCAAGGTGCCGAGCAGCTATACGAAAAACGCACAGGCGACGGGCACTGGCACCGACAGCATCATCGTTGTTTCCGGCGCCAGCGACCAGAGTGCCCCGCACGCCACGTATGTGGGCGGCCACAGCATGCTGGGCAGCCTGATCGGCAAGGCGGCGTATGTCGCCGTCGTCGATGCGCTGGGTAAACAGAACGGCTTCTTCCTGCCGCAGAAGCAGGCGCAATGAAGGTCATGAAACGCCGCCGCGTTGTTTTGAGCGTCGCTGCGCTTTGCCTGGCAGCGCCGGCTAGCGGCGGTGCACCCGCCGCGCCTGCGCCGACCCCAGGCGACATTGCCGCCAAGCCGCCCGGCGCGATCCGGATTGCGCTGCTGCACATGGACGCCCGTCCGGGCGAAGTCGCCCATAACCGCCGTCTCATCGAACACGCCGTCGAACACGCCGCCGCCGCGCAGGCTGATTGGCTGGCCACGCCCGAGTTGGCTGAAAGCGGTTACGGTTTCGCCAAGCGCATCGGCCTGGAGTGGATCGATGCCTTTCCCAGCGCCTGGTTGCAAAGACTTGCGCGACGCGCGCGCCATCACCGTATGGCCTTGTTCATCGGGCTGCCGGAAAAAAACCTGGCCGGCAACATGCTGCACAACAGCGTCGCGGTCATCGACCGCCAGGGCAAAATTCTTGGTACGCACCGCAAATACCAGGTGGTCGGCGGGCAAATCGAACGCTGGGCTACGCCGGGCGTGCGCAATACGCCTTTCACATTAGACGGGATTTCTGTCGGCGTGCTCGTCTGCGCCGACGCCTACCGCCCGGAACTGGCGGGACGCCTGCGGGCGCTGGGCGCGCAAATCCTGATTTCTCCCGCCAACTGGCCGCCTGTGCCCGGCATGGGGCCGGAGGGTTACTGGGAAGCGCGCACGGCCGAAACCGGCGTGCCGCTGATCGTTAACAACCGCACCGGCAACGAACCCGACCTGGATTTCCGCCTTGGCGAAAGCGTTGTCGCACAGGATGGCAAGCGCCTGTTTTCCTTCACTTTTCCGGAAACGCGGCTGATTTTTCTCGACTGGGACGGTGCGCGTGGCTTTACTGCGGCGGGAGACATGCCGCTGTCCACACAGCGGCCAATACCCACGCCATCCGCGCCCACGGCTGTCGCGCGCCCCGAAGCGCAATGACGCAAGCGCCGGACAGCACAATAACCGCGCCCACGCCTGCGCTAAGCGGCTGGCGTTGGGATTCTCCCGCCGCGCGCAAGGTCGGCGACGTTAGCGCGCACGCGCGCCTCTACCTGCGCATGATGGCACAGTCCGACTATGCCGCACGCCTGGCGCCGGCCGTCGGCAAGAATTACGTCGACGTGCTCGACATCGGCGCTGGCGGCGGCAGCGTGACGCGCCATTGCCTGGCCGACGGCGCACGCTGGTGCGCCGTCGAGCCGAATCCGGCGATGGGTGAGGCGCTGGCCGCGCAAGCGCCCGCATTGGCGGTGCGTGGCATCCGTCTCGAACATATCGCCGCGCGTTGGCAGGATTTGCCGAAGTCAGTCCATGCCGATGCTGTGTTCGCCTTCAACATCGGTGATAACCACCATGCCGCCGATGCATTGTTCGATGCGCTGGCACCGCGCGCACGGCGTGAGATGGTCTGGATCATCCCGGCGCAGGCCGCGCCAGCTTCGTTCTGCCTGGCTGGTTTTTTACCTGCTGATTTTTATGGTGACAATGCCGTGAACCGGCAGCCAGCAGTCGAGCGAACGCTCGAACAGCTGGGGCAATCGCGCCAGCCGGCGCAAATCGACTATATCGACTGGCAATGCCGTTTCAATTTCGCCACCCAGCAGGAAGCCGCACAGCATTTTCTCGAACGTCTCGATTGTTCCGCCGACAGCACGCAGGGCCGCGCGCTGCGGGCTTATCTCGACCACGCGCTGCAAGCTGCCGGAGATTTTGCCGGAAATACCACCAGGTTTGCCGCCAGCAATCGCCAAAATGGCGAGAATGGTGGGAATGGCTGGCTGGCGGCCTGCGCCAAGCGCAGTGCGGTCGTTCGCTGGTTTTTTTCATAACCCTTCAGGGAGATTTTCATCATGACTTTGAACCGTTTTCTATTTTCTCTTCACCCACCGCTACGCTGCCCGCGCGCCCTGCCGGCATTATCGGCAATTCCGTTGGCGCTGCTGGCCGCCACGCACGCCATGGCGGCGGAAGAAACGGCCTTGAAGCCGGTCGCCGTGACCGGCAAGCGCATCATCTCGACCGCGACGCGGCTCGACGAAGATCCCTTGCGGCTACCATTTTCGGCCGCCACCGTCGAGCGCCGCGAGCTGGATGCGGCCGGCGCCATCACGCTGGAAGACAGCCTGCGCAGCGTACCTGGCCTGCAGCACGGGACGCAGGGCAATTACTATTCGCGCTTTGAAACGCGCGGGCTGCGCGATACGCAGGACGTTCTGGTGCTCATCGACGGCGTGCCGCTGCGCGTTTTGCAGGGCAATGCCGATGTGACGCTGATTGCGCCGGATCTCGTCGAGCGCGTCGAATTTATCAAGGGGCCAGCCTCGGCGCTCTACGGCAAGAACGCGATCGGCGGCGTCGCCCAGTTCTTCATGAAGCCGGAAAAAGAAGGCGGGAGCGCCAGCTTGACCGCTGGCAGTTTCGGCCGGATCGGCGGCGCTTACCGGCAACGCTTCGACTACGACCGCGGCAATTTCTTCGTCGGCCTCGCCTACAGCCACAGCGACGGTTTCCAGAACGGCACCGATCGCGATCAGCCGAGCGGGGTATTTGGCATCGATCATGCGATGACTTCAAACTGGACGACCGGCCTGCAGTACCTGGCAACGCGCGTCAAAGCCAAGCGCGGTTCGATCGTTCCCCTGCAAAACGGCCGGACGATGTATGGCATCACGCAGCGCGACAATTATGCGATCCCCGGCGTCGCGATCGAGGGCAATTATCAGTCGATATCCTGGAAAAACGACGTGCGCCTGACCAATGGCTGGTCGCTAAAGCATCTGAGCAGCTTTGCCGCGTATAACCGCCAGTTTCAGGGCGGCGTGACCATCGTGCCGGGGCCGGCCGCCGTCAGCAAGGGGTTTTCGCAAACCGATACGCGCGACCGCGGCGTTTTCCACGACCTGGCGCTAATCCATCGCCACGCCGGCAAGGGCTGGAACAACACGTTTCAGGCGGGTGCCAGTTTTGAAGACGACTGGCAGAATCAGGAATCGCCGTCATACACCAACGCGCCGACGTATCGCGGCCCCCATTACAACACGCCGGTGAGCAATGTGAGAAATGACCCACGCGGCATTCGCGGCAAGGCGACCTACTCGCGCTTTGACCAGACGGTGCGCAGTCTCTACGTGCAGGATCGCCTCGAAATCGGTGATTTCGGATTCGTTGCTGGCCTGCGGCACGACAGCTTTAAACAGCATCTGAAGCGTTCCAATACGCCGGTGCAGTCAACCCAGAGTGCGTCGCGCCTGAGTCCGCGTTTTGGCGCCGACTGGGTGTATGCCCGCCGCGACGACAGTGCGCATTCGCTGTTCGCCAACTGGTCCGAAGGCTTTCGCCCGCAGGCCGTGGCGCTGAATACGCGCAACGGCGTCGTCGTGCCGTCGATTCTGCGCCCGGAGCGAACCCGCAGCATTGAGTTTGGCGTCAAAGGGCAACTGGACAATGAACGCTGGTTTTACCAGCTCAGCCTTTTCCGCGCGGACAAAATCGACGGACAGCGTTCATTCCGCAACGGCCCGGACAGCTTCATTTTCAGCAACGCCACTTCGCGTACCGAAGGGGTCGAATCGCTTCTGCACTGGCGGCTTGCCCGCGAATGGAGCGGTTACGCGCATTACACCTGGCAGAATGCGCGCCTGCGTGATTTCCAGACTTACAGCAATGCCGGCCTGCCAACACAGAACTTCGGCGGCAAGCGCGTGCGCATGTCGGCGCGGCACATCGCCGGCCTCGGCGTGACGTTCGAGCGTGGTCCCTGGTTGTGGAACGCTTCGGCCAGCTACGTCGGCACGCGCTATCTGCGCGACAACGTTGCCCACCCGCAGAAGCTGCCCGCCTATACGTTGATCAACACGTCCGTCAGCTACCGCGTGACACCGAAGCTAACGATACAGGCCGGCGTCAATAACCTGGGCGATGTCTATTACATCAACGACGACATGTCTTCGCAGGAAGCGGGCAACGCCGGCGCGCCGCGCAATTTCTTCGCCCGCGTGCGTCAGGAGTTCTGAGTGGGCGACGACACGATGGTGCAATCGCTGTCAAGGCGGGCACTGCTCAGGCGCCTGTTGGCGCTGGCGGGCGCAGGCGCGCTGCCGGCGGGGGCGCTGTCCGCAGGAACGCTGGGGATACCGGCTTCGTCGGCTGCATCTTCTTCCCCACTTTCGATGCCGGCATTCTCGGCTCCGGACAGCCCCGCGCTTTGCCAGACCTCCGGCGCCTTTCCGCGCCAGGTCGTCGATACGCTGGGCCGGACGTTGAGCATTGCCCGCCCGCCGCAGCGCATCGTCGTCATTTTCCCGAGCAATGTCGAAATCGTCTTCGCGCTTGGGCTGGAAGCGCGCGTCGCCGCCGTCGGCGGTTTGGTCGGCTGGCCGGCCGCCGCGCTGGCAAAGCCTTCGGTCGGCAGATCGCTGGGCTTTTCCGCCGAGGCGGTCGCCGCACACCAGCCCGACCTCATCGCCGTCACCCCGGCGCAGCACAGCGCACTGGCGCTGATCGACCCTTTCGGCCGCATTGGCGTGCCGGTACTGGTGCTGCAACACCCCGATCTGCCCGCCATCCTGCGCAATATCCGCCTGGTCGGCTGGGCGACCGGGCACGAGGCGCAGGCCGAGGCCGTGCTCGGCCAGATGCGGGCGCAGCTCGACCGTATTGGCGATCGTCTCCACGGCGCGCCGCGTCGCCGCGTGTTTTTGGAAACCAGCGCCGCCGGCAATGCCGGCTTCCAGACCGTCGGGCAAGGGCACTACGCCAACGATGCGCTGGCCTGGGCGGGTGGCGAGAACGTATTTGGCGATCTGGTCGGTTCGCAGCAGGTCAGCGGCGAAGCGATCTTTCTGCGCGACCCGGACGTGATCATTTCCCTGCAACGGATTCCGGATGTCAGCGCCGCGCCAGAGGCGGCCCGCCAGATTGCGCGGCGTCCGGGCTGGTCGGCGCTACGCGCCGCGCGCGAAGGGCGCATCGTCGTCCTGCAACGCAACCACAAGCTGATTCCCGGCCCGCGCCAGATCGAAGCCGTTGCCGATTACGCACGTGCCATCCATCCGGAGCGCTTCAATGCATAGTCATCCATCTCCCTCACATTCGCGCGCATGGCCGTTCATCGCGCTGACAGGCGCGCTGTGCCTGGCGATTCTCGCCGGCCTGATCTTTGGCGCCGATACCGTCTGGCCGACGCGCTGGTTCGACGGTAGCCAACAGGCCGCACTGGTCTTCGTCTGGCGCGCACCGCGCGTTGCTACGGCATTCGTCGTCGGCGCCTGCCTCGGCCTCTCCGGCCTGATTTTCCAGGGCGTTTTCCGCAACCCGCTGGCCGAACCGTACCTGCTCGGCAGCGCCGCCGGCGCCAGTCTGGGCGCCGCCTGTGCGCTGCTGCTGCCGGAACTGCTGCCACGCGGCGTGGGCCTGCCACTGATGGCCTTCCTCGGCGCTTGGGGCAGCAGCCTGCTGGTATTGCTGCTCGGCGGCGGTGGCGGTCATAGCGCGCAGACCGGGCGCCTACTGCTTGCCGGCGTGGCGCTGGCGGCGATCTTGTCGGCACTGCGCAGCCTGATCCTGATGGTCTTCGGCGATGAGTCGAGCAACCTGCGCGCGGTGATTTCCTGGCAACTGGGCGGCATCCAGTCACCCGCCTGGGAGGAATGGGCGCTGCTGTTTCTGGGGACGCTGGCGGCGCTCGCCGCGGCGATACGACTGGCGCCCGGTCTGGATGCGCTCGGACTGGGCGAGGAAACGGCGCACAGCATGGGCGTGCGCGTGCGTCGTTTTTCGATGCAGGCGATCGCGCTGGCGGCGCTGGCTACGGCGCTGGCGGTGGCTTTCGGTGGCTTGATTGGCTTCGTCGGCTTGATTGCGCCGCATGTACTGCGCTGGTGGGTCGGCCCGCTGCACACCCGCCTGGCGCCGGCTGTCGCACTGGGCGGCGGCATTCTGCTGGTGCTCGTCGATACCGTCGCGCGCAGCGCCATCCCACCCAGCGAAATTCCGGTCGGTCTGATGACTTCGCTGATCGGCGGCCCATTCTTCCTGTTCCTGCTGCTGAGACAAAAATCATGAGTACCTCATCGCCCATGCTGGTTTTCCGCAATGTGTCGGTACGCACAGAGCGGAAAAAACTGCTGCTCGACGGTATTGATCTGGATATTCCCGGGCAGGGACTGTACGGCATCATCGGCCCCAACGGGGCCGGCAAATCAAGCCTGGTGCGCACGGCCATCGGGCTGCTCAAGACGACCTCCGGTGAGGTCGTTTTAGGCGGGCATCCGCTGTCCTCCTGGCCGGCACACGCGCTGGCCGCCCACATCGGCTATGTGCCGCAACAGATCCTCAGTTACTGGAACCTGAGCGTGGCCGAAATGCTGCATCTGCGCGTTGCCCGGATTCCTGGCGATTTGATCGAACACTGCCAGATCGGCCACCTGCTCGAACGGCGTTTCACGACGCTTTCCGGCGGCGAACAGGCACGTGTCGCCATCGCCCGAGCCTTGGCGCACCGGCCGCGCATCGTTTTTGCCGATGAACCGGCCGCACATCTGGATATGCCGCATCAACACCTGGTTTTGCGCCTGTTGCGCGAATATGCAAGAACGCAGACTGTACTCATCGTTTTGCATGATTTACATCTGGCCAGCCGTTATTGTGATCGCCTCGCCCTGTTCGCGGGCGGCAAGCTCGTCGCCGCCGACACGCCTGCACGCGTCTTGACGCCAGAAATACTCGACCCGGTATATGGCGTCTCGACCATCCAGGCACACGTCGATGGTTGGACGTTCTACACGGTGCGCGACGATATCGCTTGTCCCTGATTTTTTTACCTGATTAACCGGAAGTATTCTGTCAGGCAGAAAGGTTCCGCCCAAGAAAAAGCTCGCCGGAGCGAGCTTTAATCAATGAATCAACTATGTATTTTTTACAAAAAATTCTGGTAGGGCGTATAGGGATCGAACCTATGACAAACGGATTAAGAGTCCGCTGCTCTACCAACTGAGCTAACGCCCCACTGTTTGCGCCATTTTACACCGACAGAATCCTTAGAAGGATCGCAAAGACGGCTAATGGTAGGTCGGGGGAGATTCGAACTCCCGACCAACGGATTAAAAGTCCGCTGCTCTACCGACTGAGCTACCGACCCAAAAACAAGCGTGGGATTGTAGAGACTCCGCCTATCTCTGTCAACGGATAGCCCCTATTGACACCGGCTGCCAAGGACTTCGCCAGCGTACTCACGGTAAACGGTATGGTTTTCCACTCTGGCACAGGTCTGTACCGAGAGATTCGTCAAACCCGATAGACTGTTGGATCAGCCACGCCTGCCGCGATAAAACCCTTATGGCGCAAGCAGCAGGCATCACAGCGGCCGCAGGCACGGCCAACGTCATCGGCCTGATAGCAGGAAACCGTCAATGCATAATCGACGCCGAGATCGATGCCACGGCGAATAATTTCCGCCTTTGAAAGATTGACCAGAGGCGCATGAATATGCAATTTGGCGCCTTCAACGGCGGCCTTGGTCGCCAGATTGGCCATACGTTCAAACGCTCCGACAAACTCTGGCCGACAATCAGGATAGCCGGAATAGTCAACGGCATTGACCCCAATGAAAATATCCCGGCTACCCAACACTTCGGCCCAGGCCAGCGCCAGTGAGAGCATGATGGTGTTGCGCGCGGGTACGTAAGTCACCGGGATGCCGGCTTGCACGCCATCCGTCGGCACGGCAATAGCATCGTCGGTCAGCGCGGACCCGCCAAAACTGGCCAGATCAAGCCGCAAGGTACGATGCTCACGTGCGCCAAAATACTTGGCTACCCGCCCGGCAGCTTCCAGTTCAGCGCGATGCCGCTGACCATAATCAAGCGACAGGCAATAACAGTCGTAGCCTTGATGTCGGGCAATGGCCAGAGACGTCGCGGAATCAAGGCCGCCGGAAAGCAAGATGACAGCCGGCGGCGAAATGGATGGATTCATGGGTTTCGGTAATAGACGATGGGTTGGGAAGTATAAAGATGTATGGTGATGAGTCAGACGATTTTTTACTTACCCGGCGCCTCACCCCACAGCAGGCGATGAAGCTGAACCTGCAAACGCACGGGTAGCCGGTCGGCAAGAATCCACTCTGCCAGGGTTTGTGGCGACAGCGTATTCTGTACCGGAGAAAGCAGGATGGGGCAACAGCCGGCAAGCTGGTGTTCAACGACGATACGGCGCATCCAGTCGTAATCTGCCCGATCGGCAATGACAAATTTAAGCTCATCGTCCTGCCTGAGCAGGCGCAGATTTTCCCAGCAATTTTTTGTACTTTCTCCGGAAGACGGCGGCTTAAGATCGACGATGCGGGAAACGCGCGCATCAACTTCGCCGACAGGCAACGCCCCGGAAGTTTCTAGCGAAACATCGTAACCGGCATCACACAAAGCGGTGAGCAGCTTCAGGCAATTTTTTTGTGCCAGGGGTTCGCCGCCCGTCACGCACACGTAGCGCGGTGCATAAGCGGCAACTTGTGCCAGAATTTCTTCTAATGAGAATGTTCTGCCACCAGTAAATGCGTACGTGGTATCACACCAAGAACAGCGCAGCGGGCAACCGGTCAGACGCACAAAAACTGTCGGCAACCCGATACGCGTCGTTTCCCCTTGCAGAGAATAGAAGATCTCGCTGATCCTCAGTGTCAACGCCTTGTTGTGCCGCACTACAAAGCACCAGGCTATTTTTTCAGGCTTTGTCTGGCCGTACCCGCTGCCGCACTGCTCGGATATCTGGCAACGAGGCTTTCAAGCGTTGCCCTGGCACTTTTAGTATCGCCCAATTCCTGCTGGCAGGTCGCTACGCCGAGCAATGAATCCGGTGCTTTTGCATGTTTTGGCCATTTCGCGGCAACCTGCTTATGCACCTCAATCGCTTTCCGGCAATTATGTAGCGTGTAGTAGGCATTGCCGAGCCAGTAACGCGCGCTCGGCGCTAAGGTGCTATCTGGATATTTTTTACCAAACGCTTCAAAAGCGTTGGCGGCTTCCTTAACCTTATTGGCACGGAAATGATTCAGCGCGGCTTCATATTCACGCGACTCGGCTATAGGATCGCCCCCCCCAGACTGTGCTCTTGTTCGTTCGCCGCCCGCAGGCGTACTGGCACGCGGCGCAGGAGGAATTTCTTCTTCTCCCGGAGCCCCCGGAACAGCGCCGGCGTCGCCGCCTTCACTCGTGCCCTCGAACTTGCGCAGGCGCCCGTCCAGATCGACATAGAAATCCTGCTGACGTTTCTTGGTCGCATCCAGTTCATACGTCAGCGTTTCAATTTCCCCGCGCAAAGCAGCGTTTTCTTCGCGCAGCATCTGGATCTGGTTGGCCAGCTCAATCTGCGCCTTGGACAGGACTTCGACACGCTCATTGGTCTGAATTGACAGATCCTTGACTTGGCGACGCGCTTCGTCATCATCAAACAGGCCAGCATACGCGGGCTGCGCCAGCATGGCGGCCACCATCAGGCAGCCCGCCAAACTGGAGCGCATGCGCCGTCTTGCCTGCAAATCAGGATGAGGCAGGCGCATCGGCATCTCAGAACTCACCGCTATAAAGCATGTCGCTACGGCGGTTTTCTGCCCATGCCGCTTCATCGTGCCCTTCACTTCTCGGTTTTTCCTCGCCCAGGCTGACCGATTCGACTTGATCTTCACGAACGCCGAGCATCACCAGCATCCGTTTGACGGCATCGGCACGCTTCTGGCCGAGCGCCAGATTGTATTCACGACTGCCCCGCTCGTCGGTATTGCCTTGAATGAGCATCTTAAACTGGCGGTTGTTGGACAGGAAGCGAGCATGCGCAGTCACCAATTCACGGTACTCATCCTTGACATCGAATCTGTCATAGTCGAAGAAAATGCTGCGTCGCGACAAAATACTTTTCGGGTCGGTCAGTTCGCGCGGCAGTTTGGAGCCATTGACATTACCCGCTTCGACTGTCGCCACCTTACCGCGACCATCTTCGACCGGCGCATTGGCCTGATCCGCATCAGGTGTCGATGAGCAACCAGCAATGAGCAGCGCAAGCAGCGCAGGAATAACGAGTTGTTTCATAATGAGGTACTCCCTTTGCGTCAAAAAAACAAATCCAGGCCTATTTATTGAATGGCCCCCAGGCGGGTTCACGCACATCGCCCGCCGAAATCGACAGTCGCTGTTTGACCCGACCGTCAATGGAAACCGCAGACAACACGCCGCGTCCTCCCATTTCGGTTGCTATCAGAATCATCCGGCTATTGGGCGCAAAAGACGGCGATTCGTCCTTGCGCGAATCGGTTAGAACCTGAACCTGACGACTGGCAAGATCCATGACGGCAAGACGGAAGCCGCCATCGCGTCGCGAAATAAAGGCCAATGTCTTGCCATCCGGCGAAATACGCGGCGACACGTTATAACTGCCTTCAAAAGTCACGCGCTGGGCATCGCCACCATTAACGCCGGAGCGGTAAATCTGCGGACTGCCTCCACGGTCGGAGGTAAAGTAAATCGACTGCCCATCCGGTGAAAATACCGGCTCGGTATTGATGCTGGCCCCGGAAGTCACGCGCCGCACACCGGAACCATTGGCATTGACCATAAAGATTTGCGAGCCGCCATCCTTGGAAAGCACGACCGCCAGACGCGAACCGTCAGGCGACCAGGCGGGCGCTGAATTCGACCCCTTAAAATTGGCAACGACTGTGCGTTGGCCGCTGGCCAGCGAGTGCACGTAGATAATCGGCTTCTTATTTTCAAACGAAACATAAGCCAAGCGTGAACCATCAGGCGACCAGACCGGCGAAATGATCGGTTCGCGCGAACGTAGAGCGACCTGGGCATTCTGCCCGTCAACATCAGCGATGAACAGCTCGTAGCGATGCTTGCCGCTCCTAACCACATAAGCAATACGCGTAGCAAAAAACCCCGGTTCGCCCGTCAGCGCCTCATAAATGGCATCAGCAATACGGTGGCCGGTCGCCCGCAGCATTGATGGCGAAGCGACAAACGCTGCGCCGGTCAGCGCCGATTCCTTATTGATGTCATACAAGCGGAAGCGCGCCTCCTGACGGCCATCCGCACTGCCGCCGATGCTACCCGCCGCCAAAGCGTCCGCACCACGGCCTTTCCAGTCGGCAAAATTGGGCGGTGTCGTTTCAGTCATTGAAACGCCGCTCGCATTAATCATCTGGAATAACCCGCAACGTTCCAGATCAGCTCTCACAACCCCCGTGAGCGTTTGCGATGCCCGCGCATCACCACCAAAATCGGCAATGGCAACGGGAATTTTATTGCCGCCGCCGCCGGTAATTTCAATACTTAACTGCGCCGAAGCCGGTACATGAAAAGACAACACGGCGGCATAACACGCCATTGCCGCAGCACTCCGGAGACGCGCACCAAATCTTTGCATCAAAAGCATAGTCAAGGATACGAAATAATGTGCAAAAAAACTAAAAGATGGCCGATTATAGCTTTCTGGTATGACAAATGTCCGTAACGAAGCGTAATCTTTGCGCACACTCCCTGATCCAAAGCCATGACGGCCGACCAAAGCCTAATCGAGCGGCCGGAATCTGAGCTCCAGTTCGCGCTGGAACAGGCTTGGATCATCGGGCTTGGGCAGCGGCGAGGATTTTTTGATCGCACGCACAATGGCTTCATCGTAGGCCCGGTGGCCGCTGGAACGAACCATGCGCGGCTCACCAACAATATCGCCGCTCGGCAACTGCCTGACGATAAAAATGGCCTCCGGATTACCCGGAATATTCGGCGGCAGCACGATGTTGCCGCGGACTTTAATACGAACCTTGTCAATATAGCTCGCCATCCCGCGTGCGTTACCGCGCCCGCCGGCAGCCCCTCCTGCCGCACCGCCTGAGGGCGAACCATCATGAGCGCCCGACTCAGCGCCAAGCTGAGCCGCAATGCGGTCACTGGCCGCCGCGCGCGCATCCTGGGCAGCACGCTGCCGCGACCGTTGCTGGGACTGTTTAAGCTCGCGACCAAGTTCATCGGAGAAATTACGGGGTTTCAGCAGCGGCTCAGGTTTTTTAGGCTCTGGCTTAGGCTCCGGTTTCGGTTCTGGCTTGGGTTCCGGCTTCGGATCGGGTTTCTTCGGTTCCGGAACAGGCTTTTTCTCATCCTTGACAGCAATATCCGGCTTCACCGGCTCGACCCTGGGCTCGGGTTTAGGTTCCGGCTTCGGCGTCGGTTTGGGTTCCGGCTTCGGTTCGGAGACGGGTTCAGGTTTTGGCGCAGGTGGCACCGACGACCGGGATCCCGACGTAGCGGCCGGCAGAGAACCGCCCCACAATTCGACGGCCACGGCTGACGGCGCCTGCCGCTTCCATTGCACGCCAAAAAACAGGGCGCCCGCCAGCAGAAGATGCACAAGCGCGGCCAGCGCCAGCGCTGCCGGGCTGAAACGTTCTTCTTCGGGGCGGGAGAAATACATATCCACGGCGTTTCACCCGATGCGGTAGCCCGCCAAAATCATTGACCCGTCGGCTGCACGAGCAGGCCGACACGCTTGACCTGCTGGCGTTGCAGTTCGTCCATCACGCTGAGCACGGCTTCGTATTTGACGCGCTTGTCACCGACGATCAGCACCGGCTGTTCCGGATTATCGCGCTGCACAGCGACGATGGCCTGCGTCAGCTCCTGGCGGCTCATCGCCTGCTCGGATTTGCCCGGCAACGTCAGCGACAAGGCGCCATCCTCGCGGATATTTACCTGCACGGCTTTATCCGGCGCCTGTGCGGCCTTGCCCACCGAAGGCACGTCGATGCTGGCGGTCGTCATCATCGGCGCCGTCACCATAAAAATGACGAGCAATACAAGCATCACGTCGATATACGGGACGACGTTGATTTCATTTTTCAGGCGGCGTTCGCGCATCGCGTGTACTCCTCAGCGCATCTGCCGTTGCAGAATATTGGAAAACTCTTCCATAAACGATTCGAAGCGCGTCGCCAGGCGATCGATCTCGTGTGAAAAGCGGTTATAAGCGACTACGGCCGGAATTGCGGCAAACAGGCCGATCGCCGTCGCCACAAGCGCTTCGGCAATGCCAGGCGCAACCGCCGACAGCGTGGCCTGTCCGACATTGGAAAGACCACGGAAAGCATGCATGATGCCCCACACCGTCCCGAACAGGCCGACGTAAGGGCTGACCGACCCCGCCGAAGCGAGAAAAGCCAGATGCGCGTCGATCGCGTCGACCTCGCGCTGGTACGTGGCGCGCATGGCGCGGCGCGAACCGTCGATCACATCTTTCGGGTCGAGATTTTTCTGGCTCCGGAGCTTGGTGAATTCGCGGAAGCCCGCTTCAAAGATGCGTTCCATACTGCCGATGTCATGCCGGTGATTGATGGCGCTCTGATACAGGGTATTGAGGTCGCCGCCGCTCCAGAAATCGCGCTCAAACTCCTCGGTCTGCACGCGCGCTTTTTTAACGGCGAACCATTTGCGGAAAATGTAGTACCAGGAAATAAAGGACACCCCCGCCAGCAGTAGCATAACCGCCTGAACGACGGCACTGGCATTGAGGATCAGGTGGAGAATCGAGAGGTCTTGCGAAACGTTCATTGGCAGGCTTCCAACTGAGCGCGCATCGGCGCGGGGATAGAGATGATCTTCATCTTTGCGGCATTGACACAGACAACTTGGGTTCTGGCGGTGAGTAACAACGCCTCGGACGCACTTGAATCTTCGGCCAGATCGTCCGGGTTACGCTGCGGGTCGATACGGCGAATGCGCTGGCGCAAGAACAGCTGGGCGCGCGTGACCTTTTCCAGCATAAGGTCGACCGACAGGATATCGTCGAGCCGCGCCGGCTTCAGATAATCCAGGCTGACGCTGCGCACGACGAAGGCGATGCCCGGCGCGCGCAGCAGCGCGCTCTGATCGTAGCCGAGCGCGCGCAGCCACTCGGTACGGCAACGCTCAAGAAACTTCAGGTAGTTCGCGTAATAGACGACGCCCCCGGCATCAGTATCCTCGTAATACACACGAACCGCCACGGAAAACCTCTCCGGAGCGGGCAGACCAGAAGATGGCGCGGAACATGAGCGGGAAAGCGGCCCGGGAAGCGGTGTGGACAATAGCTTCTCACCTGCAGACAACATCATGGGGGCGGATTTTATCGTACACCGCAGCGTCCTGCTGTTTGCCGCCTGTGTAGTTCATGCCGCAGCAATACGCCACAGACCGATTATTGATTTGTGTTAGGCTTGCGCCATCGTTTACGCATCCTGCGGATTCGCTGCAAGACTGCCACAGAACAGAAAGGGGGATCTTGTGCCGTCACAGATATTTCCCGCCTGGCCGCCGGCAATCGACCCGCTCGCCGTCGCCGCGCTCTCGCTTCTGGGCGCCATTATCATCGGGGAACTGTTCGCCCGCTTCCTGTCGTTGCCGCGCATCACCGGTTATTCCTTGACCGGCCTCGTCTGCGGCCCTGCCCTGCTCGGCTGGATCAGCGTGCACGAACTCGCTGGTCTGCGCCTGCTGATTGACCTTGTGCTCGCCATGTTGCTGTTCGAAATCGGCATCCGCGTCAATCTGCGCTGGCTGCGCCATAACCCGCTGGTGCTGGTCAGCGGACTGCTCGAATCCTTGCTTGCTTTTGTCGCCGTATTTCTCGTCGTCCATTATCTCGGCTACACCCTGGAAACCGGCCTGGTTGCCGCGACCGTCGGGATGGCGACCTCGCCCGCCGTGGTGATGGCGATGATCGGACAGATCAAGGCGCGCGGCCAGGTGACGAATCGCCTGCTGATGCTGACCGCCCTCAATGTCACGCTGACCGTGCTGACGGCTCACGCCGTGCTTGGTTTCATCCACCACAGTTATGGCAACGACTGGATCACCGCCATCTGCCACCCGCTTTACCAGTTTTCCGGCTCGCTGCTGGTCGCTTACCTGCTCGCCAAAAGTTTTTACTGGCTGCGCCGTTGTTTCGACCCGGCGCGCGAGCAGTCGGCACTGATGCTGTTCATTTTTCTCGCGCTCGCCATGACACTGCTGCAAGCCCTCAAGCTGCCCGCGCTGCTAGCGCCGCTGCTGGCCGGCATCATCGTTAAGCACAGCGACCCTCGGCCGCATCTCTGGCCGCAGCATTTCGGCTCGGTCGGCGGGGTTATGGTCATTTTGCTGTTCGTCATCATCGGCGCATCGCTCAACTGGCGTTCCCTTCAAACGGGCGTGTGGATCGCGCTGCTGCTGATTGCCGCACGCGGCGGCGCCCAGTTACTCGGCGTGCTGCTGACGGGCAAACCCAGCGGGCTGTCGCTGCGCCAGTCGCTGGCATTGGGGATCAGCCTGGCGCCGATGTCGGGCGTGGCTTTCGTCCTCGCGGCCGACATCGGGCAGATTTTTCCCGCGCTCAACGACGAACTCGAACCTGTCGTCATGGGCATGATCTTTATCCTGGAAATTCTGGGGCCGATCCTCATGCAACGCAGCCTGCGCTGGATCGACGAGGCGCAAAGTACGCGGCAACCTTGGAAACCCGGAGGATGATATGGAGCCTGCCGAATCCAAAAAACGACTCGAAGCGTTCGCCAATTCGCGCTCGCTGACGCTGGGCGTCGAACTGGAACTACAAATCGTCAGCACGCACGATTACGACCTGATCGACGCTTCGCCCGACCTGCTGCGCAGCCTTGAAGGGCAAACGCTGCCCGGCGACATCAAGCCGGAAATTACCGCCAGCATGATCGAGCTGTCGACCGGCGTATGCACCGATTACCCGGAAGTGCTCGATCAGCTGCACACCTTGCGCGACGCGCTGGTTACCGCTGCCGACCGTCTCAACGTCGCGCTCTGCGGCGGCGGCACGCACCCTTTTCAGCACTGGGCGAACCAGCGTATTTCGGATGCGCCGCGCTATCAGTACCTCTCCGAAATCTACGGCTATCTCGCCAAACAATTCACCGTCTTTGGGCAGCATGTGCACATCGGCTGCGCCGGCCCCGACGAAGCGTTAAGCCTGAGCCATTGCCTGTCGCGCTTCGTACCGCATTGCATCGTGCTAGCTGCCGCCTCGCCCTACGTGCAGGGATTCGACACCGGTTTTTGTTCGGCGCGCATCAACTCCGTCGCCGCCTTTCCGATGAGCGGGCATATCCCGTTCGTCGAAACCTGGGTGGAGTTCGAACGGTTTTTCGACAAAATGACCGATACCGGCGTCGTCAAAAGCATGAAGGATTTTTACTGGGATATCCGGCCGAAACCGGAATTCGGCACGATTGAAGTGCGCGTCATGGATACCCCGTTGACGATCACCCGCGCCGCCGAGCTAGCCGCCTTCATCCAGGCCGTTTCGCGCTGGTTTCTGATCGAACGGCCATTCCGCCCGGACGAAGACGACTACATGGTCTATACCTTCAACCGCTTTCAGGCGGCGCGTTTCGGCCTGCACGGCGTCTATGTCGACCCGCAGACGCACGAGCGCCGAACCCTGCAAGATGAAATCCTCGGCACGCTGGCGCGGATCGAGCATCATGCCGGCGAACTGCGCGCCGAAGAAATGATTCGCAGCCTGCGCCGCGTCGCCCAGCAGGGCGGCGACGCCGACTGGATCCGCGCAATGCAGGGGCGCGAATCGCTGCTGCCTGAAGTCGTGCGGCTACAGTGCCTGCGCTGGCGCGGAGACTGAATGTGCCGGAACGTCGGCTACGCATCGGCCTCTCCGCGCGCCTGCTGTACGACCCACCGCCAGAACTGGGCTTTCCGGGGAAAACGCTGCAATATCTGGAACAGTCGATTGCGCACTGGGTGCTATCGCACGATGCGCTGGCCTATATGATTCCGACGCTCGGCGAGCAGGCGGAAGTCTCGCGGCGCGCCGTTTCGGCACGCGACTTCGTCGACACCCTCGACGGTCTGATCCTGCAAGGCGGCGCCGACGTCAGCCCGGAAAGCTATGGCGCGGCCGCCGAACGTCCGGACTGGGCAGGCGACCGTGTCCGCGACCTGTACGAAATCGAACTCATCCGGGAATTCATGATGCAGGGCAAGCCGGTGCTCGGCGTCTGCCGCGGTTGCCAGCTGATTAATGTCGCCATGGGCGGCACGCTCTGCCAGGACATCGCCGCACATATTCCCAACGCCATCGTGCACCGCAACGAGGCGCTTTACGATGCGCATCGCCACAGCATCCGCATCCTTCCCGGCAGCGGCCTGGCGGCCATTTATCCGGCGCAGGAAGAAGCGCTCGTCAACAGCATCCACCACCAGTGCGTGGACAAACTGGGCAGTGACCTCGTCGTCGAAGCCACCTCACCGCAGGACGGCATCGTCGAGGCAATCCGTCACGTCGGCCGCTATTACCTGGCCGGCGTGCAATGGCACCCGGAGTTTCATGTGCCAGGCGGCGGCCTGCTCGACAGCGGGCCGATCGTCGAAGAATTCCTCGTCGCCGCCAGAGCGCGGCTACAGGAACAGGGCGGCTGAATCGACGCCAAGTATTTCCGCCTCCTCTGAAGCCCGCGTAAATAGGGCGTTTCCGGCCACCCCCCTGGAAACCCGCGTGGATAAAGCATTTCTGGGCACCCCCTCTGGAGACGCCCAATTGACAAGGGCTACCGGGCAGTGGCCTGGCAATGCCCGACTGGCGCGGGCTGGCGGACACCCTCTGAAATGCCCAAGGATAAAAGATCTCCGGGCAACTGTTCAGGGCGTTTGCCACAGCGCCTGCTGCCCGCCGGATGCCGGCGCGTCGAGACCAAGGTGACGGTAAACCGAGGGGGTCGCAATGCGGCCGCGCGGCGTGCGTTGCAGAAAGCCTTGCTGGATGAGATAGGGTTCGAGAACGTCCTCGATCGTGTCGCGCGCCTCCCCGATGGCGGCAGCCAGATTGTCGACACCGACCGGCCCGCCGCCAAATTTATCGATGACGGCGGAGAGCAGCTTGCGGTCCATGAGATCCAGGCCGCCGTGATCGACATCGAGCATGCGCAAGGCCTGATCCGCCACCTCCCGATCAATGTGACCGGCCGCCTTGACCTCGGCGAAATCACGCACGCGGCGCAGCAGGCGGTTCGCAATACGCGGCGTGCCGCGCGAACGGCGCGCGATTTCCAGCGCGCCTTCATGACCGGCCTGCACGCCCAGCAACTGCGCCGAGCGCGTGACGATATGCGTCAGCTCCTCCGGCGTATAAAACTCCAACCGGGCAACGATGCCAAAACGGTCGCGCAGCGGGTTGGTCAGCATACCGGCGCGCGTCGTTGCGCCGACCAGCGTAAACGGCGGCAAATCGAGTTTGACCGAACGGGCAGCCGGCCCTTCGCCAATCATGATGTCGATCTGAAAGTCTTCGAGCGCCGGATAAAGAATCTCCTCGACCACCGGCGAGAGCCGGTGAATTTCATCAATGAACAGCACATCGTGCGGCTCAAGGTTGGTCAGCATGGCGGCCAGATCGCCGGCGCGCTCCAGCACCGGCCCGGAGGTCTGGCGCAGGCCGACGCCCATTTCGGCGGCAATGATGTGCGCCAGCGTCGTTTTGCCCAGCCCCGGCGGCCCGAACAGCAGCACGTGGTCAAGCGCATCGCGGCGGCGGCGCGCCGCTTCGATGAAAATGGACAATTGCTCGCGGATTTTCGCCTGCCCGACGTACTCCGCCAGGCGTTTCGGGCGCAAGGCGCGCTCGATCGCCTCTTCCTGCGCGGACTGCGTGGCGGCGGAAATCAGCCGGTCGGAAGCATCGCCCGCTGCCGTCAGGCGGTCGGTCTCGATCATGGCGCGCTGCCTTCGGGCTGGGCGGGCGCACGCTCATCCGGCGCTGGCGACGTACCATCGCCCGGATATTCCAGCCACTCACGGATCAGCATCTGCCCAAGCGCCAGCAAGGTTGGGCCGAGAAACAGGCCGATAAAACCGAAGACGAGCACGCCGCCAAACACGCCGACGACGATCAGCAGAAGCGGCAGACTGGCCGTGCGCGAAATCAGAATAGGCTTGATGAAATTATCGACGCCGCTGATACCGAACATGCCCCAGAACAGCAGGAAAATCGCCCATCCCGTCTGCCCGGTGTCGTACAGCCAGGCAGCAGCCGGCAGCCAGACGATCGTGGCGCCGACGACCGGCACCATCGAGAAAAAGAATGTGGCGACGCCGAGCAGAATGACGGTGGGAACGCCCGCGATGAAAAAGCCGATGATGGCGACCAGCGCCTGCGCCGCCGCCGTGCCGACGATGCCGACCATAACGCCGGTAACGGTGTTGCCGGTCATCTGAAACATGCGATCGCCCAGGTCACCGGCCAGCTTCCGGCTGGCCAGGCGCACGGCGTTCGCATAGGCTTCAGCGTCACGGAAAATGAAAAAAGCAAAGAAAATCACCAGCACCAACTGGAACAGTCCCTGGCCGAAAACGGACACGGCCGCCAAGGCAAATTTGCGTGCCGGCGCAATCAGCTGGCGCAGCAGCTCATTCATTTCCTCGCGGCTGGCGAGCAGCTGGTGCCAGTATTCATCCAGGCTGGCGCCGACCATCGGCAGATTACGCAGCCATCCCGGCAGATCGGCGGGCAGGCCGGATTCAAGGTGCGGCTTGACATAACCGATGACCATTTCCACCACATTGGCCAGCGATCCGGACAACAGCGCCACCGGCAGCACGAACAGGACGACCAGCAGCAGGCAGAGCACGGCTGCGGTTACCGTGCGGCGTCCCCGGCACACGCGCAGCAGCCGCGTACGCAGCGGTGCGCTGGCGATGCAGATGACGATGGCCGACAGCAGCGTGCCGACAAACGGCATCAGTACGGCGACGCAGCCGCCCAGCAACAATGCGATGATGGCCAACTGCAAGGTATGTTTGTGATTCGAGAGCAACGCTACACCTTCGAGAGTAATTTGAGTGCCTGCCGGATGCCGTCCGACGTGCCGGTTTCCGCAGGCAACTGTTTCATCGCCGCCAGCGCCTCGCGTTCATTGTACCCCAGCGCCAGCAGGGCATTGAGGATGTCGCTGCGGCTGTCGCCCGCCGCGCGCGAAGCTACGGGCAGGGCGTCGGCCAGCTTGCCCTTGAGTTCGAGCAGCAAACGTTCGGCGGTTTTCTTGCCGATCCCCGGCACCTTGACCAGGCGGCCGCTTTCCTGATGCGCCACAGCCTGCGCCAGATCGGCGACGGACAGGCCGGACAGCACGGCAAGCGCCGTACGCGCGCCGACGCCGGAAATCCGGATCAGCTGCCGGAAGGCGAAACGCTCACCCTCACTGGCAAAGCCGTAGAGGAAATGCCCGTCCTCGCGCACGGCAAAATGTGTCAGGAGCGTCGTCCGCTCACCAATCGCCGGCAGATTGTAGAAAGTGCTCATCGGCACATCGACCTCATAACCGACGCCTTGCGCCTCAATCAATACTTGCGGCGGATTTTTTTCGATCAGGATGCCCGTCAGACGGCCGATCATCGTTTCACCTCCGGTTTCCCTGTTTCGCTATTTCACGATGCGAGTCCGCAGGCGCGATACGCCCGTTGCGCACGTGCAGTTTTCTGCCTGCCAGCGCCCCCGAAGTCCCCAGCCCCTGCCCGCCATGCGCGTGAGCCACCGCGCACGCCAGCGCGTCGGCGGCATCCGCGCCGGGGGCGCCGGACAAAGCCAGCAACCGGCGCACCATATGCTGCACCTGTTCCTTGGCCGCCTTGCCGTGCCCAACCACGGCCTGCTTGACCTGCAAAGCCGTGTACTCGCTCACCTCGACGCCGCCCGCTACCAAGGCGGAAATCGCCGCGCCGCGCGCCTGCCCGAGCAGCAGCGTCGATTGCGGGTTGGCGTTGACGAAGACAATTTCGACCACCGACTGATCCGGCCGGTACAGCGCCACCAATTCACGCACGCCGGCGTGAATCGTTCCCAGACGTTCGGGCAGCGAAGCGCCGGCATCCGTACGGATACAACCGCTGGCCACATACGCCAGCCGGCTGCCGGTCTTTTCGATCACGCCGAAGCCGGTTGCGCGCAGGCCCGGATCGATCCCCAGAATGCGCAAGGCGCGCACGGGCTTGGCGGCTTGAGGGCCATCGGCAACGGGCATCGCCGGGGCGGGGAAATCGGCGGCGATATTCTGGTGGCTCGGATTCAAGGCGGCGGAATGATCGGTCAGAAAACAGGGAGAGTAATGGGAATAGCGCGTGCGGCAGAGGCAATAGGAATGGTGGAAATGGCAGAAACCAGCGCGGCGATCAGTATATCGCCAAACGCGCCGCGCAGCTTTTCGTCCGGCGCGCAATGCGCCCCGGCCCGGCCTTGGTCGAGCGCCCGATCCGGTCATTACCCGGGTCAGCCACCCGGGCCGCCACTCCGCTTACGATTCCCGCTCCCCTGACCGTGCGCCGACATGCTGTGCGCCGGGCAGCGGCCATTCCGCATCGCCCGGCTGGGGCCGCGTCCGTTCATTGCGCCGCAATCCAGCGCAGCATCGCGTCCATGGCCGGTTTGCCGGCCATGGATTTCGCATCGTTGATGAGGAAGACCAGAATCCAGCGGCGATTCTGGCTGTCGAGCACATAACCCGCCAACGCGCGCACGCCTTCCAGATAGCCGGTTTTCAGGTGACCGCGACCGCTTTGTGCGCTGCCATTCATACGCTTTTTCAGCGTGCCATCAACGCCCAGGATCGGCAGGGACGCCATCAGTTCCGGCATTACCGGACTCTGCCAGGCCGCCCGCAGTAGCTGGCCCAGTGCATCGGCGGAAATCCGCTCGTCGCGTGACAGCCCGGAGCCGTTATCAAGCATGATGCCGGATACATTCACCCCCTTGCCGCCCAGCCAGCGCATCACCTGCTGCCGCGCGCCCTCCGGCGTCGCCGGGCGCACCGCATCCAGCGTCAAAAAAACCTGCCGCGCCATCACGTTGTTGCTGTATTTATTGACGTCACGAACGATTTCGGCGAGCGAAGGCGACTCATGCGCGGCAATCAGCACCGCCGACGACGGCGTGGCCGCAGCGCGCACCCTGCCGCGCAACGTGCCGCCCAGCTCGCGCCAGAGCGCGCGGAACAGCCCTTCTGCCTGCACATCCGCCGTCCAGGGCGCGAGAAACAGCGCCTTGTCGCCACAGGATGCGGCATAACGCCCGTCCAGGCCGATTGTCGTGGGCGCATCAAGCGAGATCTGGAGATTTTCACGCCAGTCGCCGCACGCACCCTCGGCAAGGCGCAGGTGATTGACGATCTGAAGACCTGCGCTCGGCGTCTCGGGCAGGACGAGCACCCCGCCCCCGACCGTATCCGGCCGCAGCGTCAGGTGCACACTCCTGAAATTGATGAGCAGCGCGTCGGGGCCGACATTGTAAGGACGCAGCGGCTCGCCGTCGAAGGCCGCCGGATCGTGCGGCGGCAGGGCAAACGCGCTGCGGTCGAGGACGAGATCCCCGGTAATTTCACCGACCCCGCGTGCGCGCAACTGCCGCAGGAGCAGCCAGAACTGTTCGAGCGCCAAACGTGGATCACCGCTACCGCGCAGGTAGAGATTGCCGGCGGCGTCTTCCAGCGCTTCCGTTTTCCAGACATACGACGGCCCCAGCAGTTCGAGCGCCGCATACGTCGTAACCAGCTTCATCACCGAAGCCGGATTCATCGCCTGGTCGGCATTGTGGCGAATCAGCGGCTGGGCGCTATCGACGCGCTGCACGACGACGCCTGCATGACGCGGCGAAATGCCGGCGCTCTTGAGGGCGGCGAGCACTTCCGCCGGCAACGTCGGTGACTCTGCGGCGCGCAAAGGTGGCGCGAGCATCAACGCCAGCAGGCACAGCGCGCATCCAAACGCCGCCCGCAAACGGAAAAAACCCGGCACGCCGGCGCCACGTCCGCTGCGGCGCTGAAATGAAAACAAAAAAAACATCGCGGCTCCCATCGAGGCTCCTTGTGAAGCTCAACTTAAAAAAACGGATTTTAAGGCATGGCTTCCCCCTGCCTGACAGGGAATCGGACAATACGACGCCCTTTCCCTCCTTGTACGCAATAGGCGCTTCCGCTCGCAGCAACCGTCATTTGCCATTTGCCGACGGTTTTTCATCAAGCGCACGGTGCTCGCAAAATACAGCGTGGTCAGGCACCGGCAGTTTTCTATTCACACCGGCCGAATGCATTGGGCGGTTGCGGGCTTCTGCTATACTTTGCCGGTCATTTTTGGCCAAATTTCATGACTCAGACACCTCCACCTTTTTCTGACCCGGCGCTCAAGCTCGCCGAGCGCGTGCTGCGCATCGAAGGTGAAGCCGTGCTCGCACTGATCGACCGGCTGGATGATTCTTTCCCGCGCGCACTCGACCTGATTTTCACCAGCGCAGGACGGGTCATCGTCAGCGGCATGGGCAAGTCGGGCCACATCGGCCGCAAGATCGCGGCGACGCTGGCCAGCACGGGTACGCCGGCGTTCTTTGTCCACCCCGCCGAGGCGGGGCATGGTGACCTAGGGATGATTACTGCCGCCGATGTCGTGCTCGCCATTTCCAACTCCGGCGAAAGCGAGGAGCTGCTCAATCTGCTGCCCTGGATCAAACGCCAGGGCGCGCGTTTGATCGCCATGACCGGCAATCCCGCGTCGACGCTGGCGTGCGATGCCGACGTACATCTCAATGCCGGCGTCGCACAGGAAGCCTGCCCGCTTAATCTGGCGCCTACCGCCAGTACGACAGCGGCCCTGGCGCTCGGTGATGCGCTGGCTATTGCCTTGCTTGATGCGCGCGGCTTCAGCGCCGAGGATTTTGCCCGTTCGCACCCCGGTGGCGCACTTGGCCGCCGCCGCCCGCTGATGCGAGTGCGCGAAGTCATGCGTACGGGCGAAGCCATGCCGACCAGCGTGCCGGAAGCCAGCCTCGCCGAGGCGATTCGCGAAATCGCGCGCGGTACGATCGGCATGACGGTCATCATCTCGCCACAACGTCAGATCCTCGGCATTTTTACTGACGGCGACCTGCGCCGCGCCCTGCTCAAGCATGACGACCTGACACACCTGCGCGTGGGTGATGTGATGACGCCCCACCCGCGTACAATCCGGCCCGAGAAACTGGTCGATGAGGCTGTCGAGATGATGGAGCGTCACCGTATCAATCAGCTGCCGGTGGCGGACGAGCACGGTTGCCTCGTCGGTGCGCTGAACATGCACGATCTTTTCCGAACCAAGGCGATATGAATGATTCCGATGACGCCCGCACGCGCGCGGGATGCCTGAAGCTGATGGCTTTCGATGTTGACGGCGTACTTTCTGAAGGCTCGCTGTTCTACACCGATGAAGGCGTTGAAATGAAAGCCTTCAACAGTCTCGACGGGTTAGGCATGAACATGCTGCAACGCGCGGGGCTGGCCGTCGCCGTCATCACCGGCCGCAAGGCGCACTGCATCGAGCTGCGTATGCAAAACCTGGGCATCGACCTGCTCTATCAGGGCATTGGCGACAAACTGGCAGCCCTGCACGAACTGCTAGCCAAACTGAATCTACGCCCGGAGGACGCCGGTTATATGGGCGATGACATCGTCGATATCCGCATCATGAATGCCTGTGGTTTTTCCGCCGCACCGGCCGATGCGCATTTTCTGGCAAAGAAGTACGCCCGCTTCGTTGCGAGCAAGCCGGGCGGCAAGGGGGCAGTACGTGAAGTCTGCGAGCTGATTCTCGATGCGCAAGGCAAGTTGGATGCAGCGCTGGCGCCTTACCTGCCGGCAGACAGGCAATGAAACACTGGTCCAGCGCCCTCTTTCCCTTGGTGTTGCTGCTGACGCTGACCAGCCTGACTTACTGGCTGCGCTACCTTACCGACCAGCCGGAGACGCGCAACGACGGCAAGAACCGGCACGACCCGGACTACATCATGTATGACGCCACACTGCGCAAGATCGGCGAGAACGGCCGCCTGGAATATACGCTCAAGGCCGACACCGTCACGCACTATCCGGACAACGATACGCTGGACGTGAGCAAACCGAACCTCGTCCATGCCGGCAGAGGGGCGCAGGTAACGGTGACGGCCGATACGGCGCACGTCAGTGAAGATAACGAACGCATCGACCTTAACGGTAATGTCATCATCCGGCGCGCCGCGACCCCGAAACGCAAGGCACTGACCGGCGCAACACCGGTGCTGACCGTGCTTCCCGATGCCGACAAGGCCTTTACAAAATCGCCGGTGCTGGTAACCCAGGGTACGTCCTGGGCCAAGGGGATTGGCCTGCAAATGGACATGCGCGCCGAAACCTACCGCATCGAATCACGGGTACGCGCGATGCTGGAAAGCCCGCGCGCCAGAAAGAAAACGCCATGAAACTCCCTGCACAGCCAATCCGCTTGTTGACCGCCAGCCTGCTGGTTGCCCTGACCTGCACAGCGCAAGCGGAAAAAGGCGATCGCGAGAAGCCGATCAACATCATTGCCGACCGCGCCAGCGCCGACGAGATCAACAAAGTACAGATTTTCGAGGGCAACGTTGTGCTGACACAAGGCACCATCATGTTGCGCACAGGCAAGCTGGTCGTCACGCAGGACGCCGACGGCTTCCAGACCGGCGTGGCAACGGGTGGTGAAAAAGGGCTGTCCTACTTCCGGCAAAAACGCGAAGGCAAAGACGAGTATTTTGAAGGGCAGGGCGAACGTATCGTCTATAACGCGCGCGAGGAAAAAACCGAGCTGTTCTCCCGCGCCTGGGTCAAGAGCGGCGCGGACGAAGTCCGCGGCCAGTACATTTCCTATAACGCGCTGACCGAGCAGTATCTCGCCACCAATAGCGCAGGCGAAACCAAGACGGCGGTCGGTGAAAAACAAGCGCGCGTGCGCGCCATCATCCAGCCCAAGAAAAAGGACGGCGCCCCCGCGCCCGACAGCAGCGCACCTCTGACGCTGCAACCTGCGGCAAACGTCAACGCGCCGGAGCAGTAGTCGGCGCCGCGCCACGGCGCCGCCGTACCGGCAGCCTACCGGCAAAACATCAAGCTCGACATTCGGGAAAAACGATGGGGAATGAACGACAAAACCGGCTGGCAGTGCTGATCGACGCGGATAACACCTCCGCCGCGGTGGCGCGGGAGCTATTTGCGGAAATCGCCAAATACGGCATCGCCAGCGTCAAGCGGATTTACGGCGACTGGAGCAGCCCGCTCCTCAATGCATGGCGGAAAATCCTGCTCAGGCACGCGCTGGTACCGGTGCAGCAGTTCGCCTACACCAAGGGCAAGGACGCCACCGACATGGGGCTGATCATCGACGCCATGGATTTGCTCTACAGCGGCACCTTCGACGGTTTCTGCCTGGTTTCCAGCGACAGCGACTTCACGCCGCTGGCCGCGCGCATTCGTGCCGCCGGGCTGACCGTGTATGGCTTCGGGCGGCAGAAAACGCCGGAAGCCTTCCGCCAGGCCTGCGACCGCTTTTTCTACGTGGAAAACCTCAAGCCTCCGGTGGACAGCGATAACGGCAACGCCGCACTTGATACATCCGACACGCCCGACGCTTCCGACGAGCACGCGCCGGAAAACGGCCGCGACACCAGCAAGGGTGCAGACAACAAGGACAAGCCGGCCGCCCCGACGACGCGCCAGGCGCTGGATGCCGGCATCCGCAATACGCTCAACAAGGCCGTCAAGAACTGCACCGACGAAGCGACCGGCTGGGCCTTCGTTGGGCAAATCGGCACTTACCTCAGCCAGACCCTGCCCGACTTCGACACCCGCACCTACGGCTACAGCCAACTCTCCAAAATGCTCAAGGCGCTCGGCGGGCTGCAATTCCGCCACGACGAAGCCAGCCGCATGTTCTGCCGCAAAATTCCCTACGGCGAACTCATCAAGCTGCTGGCCAATGAAGCGCTGCCGAAATTCCAGAACAAACAGGGTTGGGCGAAAATCCACGCGGTCGAAAAATATGTCACTCCGCGCTGGTCATTTAAAGAATACGGCTTCGACAGCTTTGCCGACCTGCTCGACACCGTGCACGGCGTCGAGGTGCACGACGATAGCCTGCGGATGCCCGCTGCATCACCGGCGGCGTAAGGCCGGTCCGGCTCCGGCGCAACATTTTCCAAAAATTTCTGCGTCCCGGCGAACGGACGCATCATCACCGCCGCTTGCGGTCAACCTCGGCGGCACGGCGCGCATTTACTAGCACGCCGAAATCGACGCCCGGCAATACTGCGACACACTGGCAGCCAAAGCTGTTAAATTCTTCAAAGGCCTCCGGTCACGCCCAGCGCTTCCTCAATACTGGTCACGCCGCGCACCGTCGATCCGACGAGAAAAGATTCCACACCCATATCGGACAGACGCAAAAAAGCCGTTGCCGTATCGTTAGTGTGCAAGGTCGAAAACACACGGTGCCCCGTCAGCGACGCCTGCACGGCAATACGCGCCGTTTCGACATCGCGTATTTCGCCGATCATGATCATATCCGGGTCGTGACGAAGAATCGAACGCAGCGCGGCGGCGAAGGTAAAACCAATATCGGGATGCACCTGAAACTGCGTAACGCCAGGGATGTGATATTCCACGGGATCCTCGACGGTGAGTACACGCTCGTGCCGCGTATCGCAAGCGACCAGCGTTGCATACAGCGTCGTGCTTTTGCCGGAACCAGTTGACCCGGTCACCAGCACGATGCCGTCCGGCTGCGCCATCCATTGCCGATAGAGCGCCAGGTGGTCGGCTTCGATACCGAGCGTTTCAAGGTCAAAGCGCGTGTTCTGCGTATTCGGCAATAACCGGAGAACCAGCGACTCGCCAAGCACACCGGGAATGACAGAAACGCGCACATCGGTATCCACCCCGACGAACGGATGGAAAAGCGGCCATCCTGCGGTAAACGCCGTTCGGAAATATCCAGTCCGGAGATGAGTTTGATCCGGCTGACCACCGCATCAAAGCGCTCGCGCGGATACTGCTCGATCGACTGCAAGCAGCCGTCCCGCAATATCTACGGGCATTCATTGCCAGACCGAAAGGCCGCCCAAGCCCAGGGCAAGCCCCGCCCGACGCCCCAGATATCGAGCAAGCTCACCCCGGCGCATGGCTGTGTTTCTTCTCCTCCCTATCGTTGCCAATCAATTCCAGAGGAAGAAGCAGCGTTCTGATTCTAATTAGACTTCGGCGATTTCAACACAGATCGGGCGTTCGCCCGTAGCGCAGCGCTGGCTTGCCGTCAGGCGGCCGCTGTCCAGATCAACAGCATACACGGTCAGGTGATTGGAAATTTCACCCGCCGCCGCCAACCAGCGACCCGAGGGGGCAATGTCCATACCACGTGGCTGCTGTTCCGTCAGTATGCAGTCTCTGTGTGACAGCAAACCGCTCGCACCATTTACGGCAAAGGCGGAGATTGTGCTGCTACGCCGTTCCGTCGCGTACAAAAAGCGGCCATCCGGCGATAGCCGCAATTCGGCGGCCCACGGCTTGCCGACGAAACCCGCCGGCATCAGGCTGACGGTCTGAAGAAAGGTCAGTCCGCCATTCTGCGCATCGAAAGCGAGCACATCGATACTGCCGTCCAGTTCGTTGAGGCAGTAGACAAAATGGTTATCCGCAGAAAAAAGCACATGGCGCGGACCACGCCCCGGCCGCATCAGCATGCTGGGTAGGTCGTTCGGCACCAAGCGTAAATCGTCGGTCAGGCGGAAAATATGGATGGCGTCGGTCGTCAGCGTTGACACCAGCAGCCAGCGTCCGGTCTGGTCAAGCCGCGCCGAATGGGCGCGCGGTAAATCCTGGATGCGCTGACTGACGTTTTGTGGCTCGCCATGCGCATCAAGCGGAATAACCGACAAATTATCATCGGCATATGAAGGGGAAAACAAAACGCGCAGCGCCGGATCGCTATACAGATACACCGGCGCACCAGGGACGCGCACCCTATCCAACGGGCTTAATTCTCCCGAACCGGGGGCAATGGCAAATGCCTGCACGGCATGTTCATGACGCAGTCCGACATAAAGGCGCGCGGCATCAGGCCGCACGCGCATCGGCGAAGGCGCGCCATCGGTAATCAGGTGTTGACGGACGGCGAGTTCACCGGACTGATCGTCCAGCGCAAACACATCGATTTCCCGGCTGTCCTGACAGGAAACATAGATGACGGTCTGGCCCATCGTGATCCCCCTTTCCCTTGATAGCTGAACGGCGTGGTGGCCTGTGCAACCTTATGGAAACCAACGCCGGGAAACTCGGCCTTCCCTACGGCTCCGGTTTTTCCCGCAAGAAAAATCAATCGACCGATCATACGCATTATGAACGGAGAGAAACGGCGCGGCAATGACCGTCGATGCTTATTACCAGTGCATTGTGATCGGGATCACTCACTGACTTATCACAACCGCCCGTAGAAAATGGCGCATCACCCGGAAAATACGGCACGGCGCTGCAAACAACAATGCCAACCGTGCCGGCGAACACCATGCAGCACGCACGCTTTATTTAAATGCGCGTTCCGTTTGGTTTGTTCTCTTAAAATCACCCCGCCGTTCGATACACAAGTGCATATGTTGCATCACACACAAACTCACCACGCCATGCGCCTACAGTACCCCCCATGCGCACGGTAAACAGGCAAAGAAAACCCAGAACTGTTACGCGTATTACGCGTCGTTTTTGCGCAGCGAATCGAGCAGTGTGTGTGCCTGCGCTTCTGAAGCGTAAACCAGATGGAGCAGTAATTGCACCGTGTGCGGCAGTTTGCGTCCGGATTCGTAACGCGAGCCGCCGGACTGCGTGACGCGGATGCGACTCCAGAAAACAGATTGGTTAATGCCCAGTTTCTTACGTAAAGCAGCCGCCTGCTCTCCAGATTGAATCAGCAATTCCGGCGCCTTGGAAACTTTGCTGGCTTTGGGTTGTGTCATCATGCCTAGTCTCCTGATCAACAAAAGTCTCTTGCGTTGCGAGAGCGGTCATTGCCGTTTTTGTTTTTAGTTGTAGATTGCATAATAGCAAAGGTTTCTTCTGACATAATCACCCTATAAACATGTCGTTACAAAAATATTCATCCTGAATTAAATCATCTACTTAAAACTAATATTCCCTGTTCGGGTCGGAATATGAACATGAAGGGTCAGAATAGTTCTGGAATTTCGATATTTTTTACATGCTTTTAACAAAAAACCAATTCCCGCTGCGGCAAAGGCGCTATTAGGATGCGAGAGCGCCGTTCTCCAGACAACGCCGCCCCCATACGGACCGGTTTCCACCGACCATATTTAAGACGCCGCGCATTTCACAACCGACCTGCAACCGATCCACAGCCAACCCGCAGCCTGTGAGGATTCATAGCCTTTGTGCAGTCTGTGGGATATTCAGTTTGGACTGCGCCCAAGCTGCGGCACGCCAAACCGCTCCGGGCAATATATTCAGCACACCGGATACACGTGCATGCTGGAATACTTGTTCCCGATGATCGGCAAGCAAATTAAGTGGAAACAGACGAGTACGCGCCGGATCAGCAGGGGCTTAGCACATCGACGCCCATGCAACCCAGGCACGCCGTACCTCCGGCGCATTCCCTTATACGTTCCCCTGCCATCGTGCCCATGTCGCATACATCGCCCCTAAGCCAGGCTTCTTGGCCGCGTTGCATCGAGCCGAACGCAGCGCCCGTGCTGACGAACGGTGCGTCTGGAGTATCATTTGGGACATTTCTGACAGACGCGCATAGAGACCGTTCATGAAAATGCGTATTGCAGCAAGCCTTCTTTCCGGGTTGACGGCGTTGATTCTGCCCGCCTGCGATGAATACAACTTTTCCCGGCTCAAACCCGGAGAATCCTCAATGGAAACCGTGCGCCAGGTCATGGGCGCGCCCGCCCGCGAATGGCGCGATGCCGACGGATCGCAGACCTGGGAATATCCGCGCACACCAGAAGGCGTGGTCAACTACATGCTCGACATCGCGCCGGACGGCAAACTGAAAGCCATTCACCAGGTATTGACCGAAGAAAATTTTGCGCGCGTCCAGCCGGGCATGACACGCGAACAGATTCGCCGTCTGCTCGGCCAGCCGGCGCGCGAACAGTATTTCCCGCTCAAGAATGAATACGTCTGGTACTGGAGAACCCCCAGCAACAGCGGCTTCGACGCCTACTTCAACGTTAGTTTCGACGAGAGCGGCAAAGTCGTCCGCGCCTTCAGCAGCACGGAAGGCCGGCATTAAAACGCGCGCCGCAGAAACGCGCGTCTCAGCGCGCCGGCATTTCGCTTTGCCCTGTCAATCCCGCCACGTCCAGGCGATGCCGCGCGACTCGATTTCGCGGCGAATTTCATCGAGCGCCCGTTCGACCCGCGTTGCCTCCCCCTCCACACCCAGTTCCAGATGACGGCGCTGCCCGTCCGCATCGATCGACGGTAGGCTATACAAGCGCAGATCGGGATACGCCGCAACGATGTGCTCCATGAGATCGAGCAGGCCGCTCTCGTAAGCACGGTCGCCGGTCAGCAGATATGCCCTGTCGACTTTCGGCTGGCGATGAAAAAGATGGGAATAAAACGTATCGAGCGCCCACGCCGCCATCGGGTGCGCCATCTGCGGGAACCCGGGCAGAAAGTAGTGCTGCCGAATGGCGAAACCAGGAATACGGTTAAACGGGTTGGGGATAATTTCCGCGCCGCGTGGAAAAACACCGAGCAGGAGCCGCTGCGGCGTAATTTCGCGACCAAAACGGGCGCGAATTTCGCGCTCGGCCTCCGGATGCAGGACGAGATCAACCCCCAGCACCTCAGCCGCCGCCTGCCGTGTCCGGTCATCCGGCGTATTGCCGATACCGCCAAAGCTGAACACCACATCGCCCGCGGCAAAACTGTGCCGCAGCGCCTCGGCGATACGCGCCTGATCGTCGCCTAGATACTGCACCCACGACAGACGCAGCCCCCGTTCATCCAGCAGGCCGGCAAGCCGGGCAAAATGGGCATCCTGCCGCTTGCCCGAAAGGATTTCGTCGCCGAGAATCAACGCACCGAAATTCATGAAGTTTCTCCCTGCAAAGAGGCCTCTTCCGCGCACTCCAGGCGCAGGCGACGCACGGCCTCCAAACAATAATGGCTATAGACCAGCGCCGTCAGCGAAGGCGCCAGCAGCCCGATAACCGGCACATAAGCCAGCAGCGCCATGAGCAGGCCGAGCAGAAACAGCGCGCCAGCGTGATGCTGGCGCAGCCTGTCCCACTCAGCTACCGTCGTGTGCAGCGAACAGGCTTCGTATGCGAAAGTCCGCCGGTTCAGCCAGGCCATCCAGAGGGTCGGCAAGGCCAGATTCAACCCGGGAACCAGCCACAAAGGCAAGGTCAGCAGCCAGCCCAGCATAAAAATCAGCGCCGACCAGATGCTATTCCAGACCGACGCCGTCAGGCTGCGCGTATCCCGCCGCGCAACGTCGGCATACTCGCCGTCGGCCAGATAATCAAGCAGCCAGGGCATGACGGCAACGGCAGCCAGTAGCACCGCCAAGACATAACTGAATAGCAAAATTGCCAGCCAGCCCCCCAGAAACGCCAGTATCTGCGCCAGCCAGTGCAGATTCCAGGCATCCAGCCAGCTGATCGGCGGCAGGCTCATGAATAGTGAAGCGAGCGCCTTGAGCCACAGCAACGACAGGATGACGAGCAAAAGCAGCGCAACGAGCGCCGGCGTCAAAATATAGCGCCACGGACGCCCGTTGGAGAGCGTCGCCAGGGTGCGCCGAAATGCTTGCAGAATGTCGCTCATGGAAATTCTCCGCTGCCGCACCGCCTAACGCGGCATTGACACATTTTAACCATTGAACCGGCATTATCGCGAATCAACCGGGTCATTGGGGTACGCCGCACGGCGGCTTGCCGGTCGATACGCCGGACACCACGCATCAGGTCGCCTGAATTGATTCCCACAGCCTTTGCAGCCGTTTGACCGAAACAGGCGCCGGCGTGCGCAATTCCTGCGCAAAAAGCTGCACGCGCAGTTCTTCAAGCTGCCAGCGGAACTGGTCGACGGCCGGGTTCGTCGCCCCCTGTCGGGCAAGCAGCTGGGCACGCCGCTCGTAGGCCGTCCAGAGGGGTGAGAACTCAGCCAGCAGCCGCGCATCACGCAGCGCGCCGCTTTCTCCACCACCGCCGCGCAGCTTGTCGAGACGCATGGCGATGGCCTGTAGATAACGCGGAAAATGCTGCAAACGTTCAAACGGCGTTTCGGCGACAAAGCGCTTCGTCATCAGACGACCGAGCTGTTTCTCGACATCCTGCACAGTGGCGGTAAAGGCTTTGGCTCCCGCCAGTTTCTTCTGCACCGTCAGCCATTGGTCGAGAATCTGGCCGACGAGACGGCACATTTCCTGCGCCAGCAGGCCCAGGCGCGGCCGGGCTTCCTGGCAGCGCTGCGCAAATGCTGTCGCATCGAGCGGCCAGGGTTCGGCCAAACAGGCGCGGCGCAGCGTCACCGCGATCAGTTGTTCGCGCAGCTCGGCCTGCGTACCGAGCGCCATAAACCGGATCGCCATCTGCGTCAGGTTCGGCAAATTCTTTTCAAGATATTTGACCTGCTCGCGGAAATGCAGGCGGAATAGCCGCAGCAGACCGCCGGCATGAACGGCCTGCGCCTCCTCGGGCGTATCGAAGACGCACAGCGAGGCCGAATCGCCATCGTCGCGCAGCGCCGGGTAGCCGATCACGCGCTGCCCGCCGACGGGAATTTCCATCAGTTCGGGCAGTTCGCCAAAGCGCCAGTCGGTCAGGCCGGTGTATTCCGCCGGCGTTTCATGCAATTCAGAAAACTCCCGCCGCGCCTGCCCGCCCCATTCCGCGCGCAGTTCGGCAAGGTTGCGGCTCATCGCCAGTTGCCGGCCGTGTTCATCGACCAACTTGAAGTTGAACGATAGATGCGCCGGCAGGGCGTCGGGACGGAAGGCGTCCAGCGTAATTTCCCAGCCGCGCGCGTTCAGCCCCCGCGTTTTCAGGATGTACTGGATAAGCGCGGGAATCAGCCCCTGATTCATCCGCACTTCCGGCGTGGTTCCCGCGTGTGTGCCGAACTGGGCGGCGGCCTCCGCAAATTCCGCAGCGAAGGCAGGCAGCGGCACCAGCTTGGCGCGAATCCGCTGCGGCAGCGTCTTGGCAAGCTGGATGACCTTTTCCTTGAGCAAGCCCGGCACGAGCCACTCGCAACGCTCGGCCGGAATCGGATTGAGCTGGGCCAGCGGCACGGTCATCGTCACCCCATCACGCGGCGACCCCGGTTCAAAATGGTAAGACAGGTCGAAATCCACACCGCCCAGACGGATGCGCGGCGGAAATGCCTCCGTCGTGACACCCGCCGCCGCGTGGCGCATCAGGTCCTCGCGCTGCAAGTACAGCAGTTTGGGCTGCTCACGCTCAGCCCCCTTGCGCCAGTGCTCGAACGACGCGCCATCGACGACGTTTTCCGGAATCATCCGGTCGTAAAAGGTGACGATCAGCTCGTCGTCGACCAGCACATCCGGGCGTCGCGATTTGTGTTCGAGCATCTCGATATCGAGCAGCAGTTGCTGATTGTGTGTAAAGAACGCCCAGCGCCGCACGTATTCGTCGGCGATTTCTCCGCCCACCAGCCCCTGACGGATAAACAGATCGCGCGCTTCGGCCGGATTCATCGGCCCATAATTGACGCGCCGGCGCGGGTTGATGACGATGCCGTGGAGTGTCGAGCGCTCGAAGGCGACCGCCTGCATCGCCTTCTTCTCCCAGTGCGGATCAAAATAACTGCGCCGGATCAGATGCGCGCCCACCTGTTCCAGCCACTCCGGTTCGATACGGGCAACGCCGCGCGCGAAAAGCTTGCTCGTCTCGGCAATCTCGGCGGCAGCGATCCATTTACCCGCCTTCTTGACTAGCGGCGAGCCCGGATGAATCAGGAACTTGATGCCGCGCGCGCCCAGATAATGGCCGGACGCCTCCGACTTGCAGCCGATATTGCCGAGCAGACCGGCAAGCAGCGCACGGTGGATCGCCGCGTAATCCGCGGGCGCCTCGTTCTCCCGCCATCCATGCTCGGTAATCAGTGCGCGCAGTTGGCCGTGGATGTCGCGCCACTCGCGCAGGCGCAGCGCTGAGAGAAAATTCGCCTGGCACGCCTGAACCAGCTTGCGCTGCGACTTTTTGTGTTCGAGCGCCTCCTCATACCAGCGCCACAGCTTGAGCCAGCCGAGAAATTCGGATTTTTCATCGGCAAACGCCTTGTGCGCCGCATCAGCCGCCCCCTGCTTTTCCTGCGGGCGTTCGCGCGGGTCTTGCACCGACAGCGCGGCGGCAATCACCAGCACCTCGCGCAGGCAGCCTTCATCGCGTGCGGCGACGATCATGCGCGCCACGCGCGGGTCGAGCGGCAGGCGCGCCAGTTCCTGGCCGACGGGCGTCAGCGCCCGTGCGTCCGTCACCGCGCCCAGCTCCTGCAAAAGCTGGTAGCCGTCGGCAATCGCCTTGCCGGGCGGCGTTTCGAGGAAAGAGAAGGATTCGATGTCACCCAGACGCAGCGCCTTCATGCGCAGGATGACGCCCGCCAGTGACGAGCGCAGGATTTCCGGATCGGTATAAAGCGGCCGTCGGGCAAAGTCCGCCTCATCGTAAAGGCGGATACACACCCCGGCGGACACCCGCCCGCAGCGTCCGGCACGCTGGTTGGCGGAAGCCTGCGAGATCGGCTCGATCTGCAACTGCTCGACCTTGTTGCGGTAAGAATAGCGCTTGACCCGCGCCAGCCCGGTATCGACCACATAGCGGATGCCGGGCACGGTCAGCGAAGTTTCGGCCACATTGGTCGCCAGCACGATGCGCCGCCCCTGATGCGGGCGAAAAATGCGTGCCTGCTCCTCGGCCGACAGGCGGGCGAACAGGGGCAGAATTTCCGTCGACGTGTTGAAACCGCCGCGGCTGAAAGTGTGCTTGCGCAGCGCCTCGGCCGCCTCGCGGATTTCGCGCTCGCCGGGCAGGAAAACCAGAATGTCGCCGGCGCCGATGCGACTGGCCTCGTCGCAGGCATCGACGATGGCTTCGTACAGATCACGCTCATCACGCGCATCGTGCGCATCGCGCCCTCCGCGCGCCCCGTCTTCCGGGGCTTCGGCGCCGGCCGGCGCTTCCGCCTGAACGGGGCGATAGCGCACCTCGACCGGAAACAGCCGCCCGGACACCTCGATTACCGGCGCGTCCCGCCCGCCAACGGCGAAATGCCGCGCAAAACGTTCGGCATCAATCGTCGCCGAAGTTACGATCAGCTTCAAGTCAGGGCGCTTCGGCAACAGCTGCTTCAGGTAGCCAAGCAGAAAATCAATATTCAGGCTGCGCTCGTGCGCCTCGTCGATGATCAGCGTGTCGTACTGCGCCAGCTGCGGGTCGCCCTGCGTCTCGGCGAGCAGGATACCGTCGGTCATCAGCTTGATGTACGCGTCCGGCGAAGTACGGTCGGTAAAGCGAATCTTGTAGCCGACGTGGCGGCCCAGCTCACTGCCCAGCTCCTGAGCGATGCGCGCGGCCGTCGCCCGCGCGGCGATTCGGCGCGGCTGCGTGTGGCCGATCAGCCCGGTTGCGCCGCGCCCCAGTTCCAGACAGATTTTTGGCAGCTGCGTCGTTTTGCCCGAGCCGGTTTCCCCGCAAACGATGACGACCTGATGGCGGGCGATCAGCGCTGCGATCTCCGCGCGCCGCGCATTGACCGGCAGCTCGTCGGAAAATGTCGGCCGCGGCATCCCCGCCCGCCGCGCCGCCACCGCCGCCCGCGATTTCTCGCGCAACGCATCGTATTCAGCCTGCAAGGCATCGCGCCGCGCCCCGTACAGATGGCGCAGATCGCGCGCCATCGCCCGCAAACGGCGCACATCCGCGGCCAGGCAGTCGGGCTGTGGCGCGCGCGGCGCTTGACGTGTATGAGGCGTCTTGGGCAGGTTGGGCATGTGCAGAGGCTGGGGCGTGGTCGCCTCCCGGCGCACGCGGGATGCACGCGGCGTACCCGGCGCAGCAGGCAAATGGTGAGAATCGGGGGGGTTGGGAGATTCGGGCGCATCCCGTAGATCGGGCGAGACGGGGCGATTGAGCGCACTAGGCGCACTGGGCGCACCAGCCGCGCCCGGCAAATGAGGCGCCCCGGAGGCGCTGACAGCGCGCCCGGCAAGGGAATCATCGTCGTGGGTAATCTGGCGTTTCAAGGACAACAAACGCGGCGCAAAGCCGCTGCAAGGAATTTTCGAGCGTGCATTTTAGCAAATAGACATTTTGCAGCATGACCACACCGGGGATGTTGACGATTGGTTTTTTAGGCCGTCACTTAGAAATCCATTTATACTTTCCAAGCACAAGTAAGGCCTACCGCACATACAACGAAGTTATTTCAGGCACAACTTTGGCGAGAAGCCCTATGAAACACTTGCTATTGTTATTTTCCAATTTCTTACGTATTTCTTACTTGTGCGGCTCTTTATTTCTGGTATTTCATCATTACGTTTATTCGCCAAAGACAAATTATCCCGCCGGGGAAAATAGGCTAACAATTACAGCCGTCGATTATTTAAGCAAGATTTTTTATAAAGCTCCGAATAGAGGATATCTGACAATATAAAGTTTATATCTGAAATAAAAAACCAGAGTATTTCAGAGCGCCCTAATATTGTTAAAAATAGTAGATATAGCCTAAGGAGGTATTATAAGCTACGATTAAGTCTGTATTCAAACAATCAATCGCATAAATACTATGCAAGGTAAAATACTTAGAGCCTTTTACCAGGATGACAAATGATAGATATCATCATAGATATAGTAAAAAATATGTCTGCGTTTGAGATTTTTATTGCCACAATATGGATTATTTTTATATTACTATTGATTTATGCAGACTATACTGTAAGGAAAAATCCTGATAATTTAATTGAAGCTCAATCATACAACGACCCCTTTAAACCATTCCCTATCTCTATCCTATTTTTTACAATTTATGAACAAGCTAATCGTTCTAAAAATTTACCTGTCAACCCTTATCGAACGCTTTTTATAATTCTAATAGCTATTTTCTTTTTTATTTTTCACACTTATTCTCGCGAATAAAATTTTATTGAATTTTCCATAGAACTGGCTTCAGTCGATCATTCCATGCATCAATCAGATATTGATGTGCCAACTCACCCGAAACTGAAGTCGCCCCGATATCGTCGATTTTTACCCTATCCGGTCCGCCGCTGCATGGCGAAAGCTGGTAGCATCGGTTCTCCCGGCAAGTAAGCACGGCGTGGGCATTTAGGAACCCGATTCGGCATTTCTGGCTGGCGGACTGATTCTGGTAGTGCGTTTGTCCGGCGTACCAGCATGAGCCCTCCGCTGCGGCGTTCACCTTGCTCTGGCTGACGCTGATTTTTCCCGATTTTCCGATTTCCTGACAGGTTTTCATCATGTTCCAACACGTTCCTCCTTATCCTGGCGATCCGATCCTCGGCCTGATGGCCGCTTTTCTTTCCGACACGCGCTCGCGCAAGGTCAATCTGGGCATCGGCATCTATTACGACGAATCAGGCAAGGTGCCGGTACTGCGCTGCGTGCAGGCGGCCGAGGCGCGCATTGCCGCAATGGCGCTGCCCAAGGCTTATCTGCCGATGGAGGGCCTGGAGGCGTACCGCGCAGCGGTACAGAAGCTCTTGTTTGGCGAGGATCATCCGCTGCTCAAAGCCGGGCGTGTGGCGACCATCCAGACGATCGGCGGCTCAGGCGCTCTCAAGGTGGGGGCGGATTTTTTCAAGGCGACTTTTCCCGATTCGCAAGTCTGGGTCAGCGATCCGACCTGGGACAACCACCGCTCGATCTTTGCCGGCGCCGGGTTTATCGTCAATGATTACCCGTATTACGACGGCAAAAAGGGCGTCTTGGGCATTGAGGCCATGCTGGACTGCCTCAAATCGCTGCCGCGCCGCAGCATCGTCCTGTTGCACCCCTGCTGCCATAACCCGACCGGCCTCGACCCGAGCCGGACGGAATGGCTGCGCATTCTTGACGTGCTCAAAGCGGGCGAGCTGATTCCTTTTCTGGACATTGCCTATCAGGGCTTTGGCGACGGTTTCGAGGAAGATGTATTTTTTGTCCGCGCATTGGCGGACGCCGATCTTAGCTTTGCCGTTTCCAATTCCTTCTCCAAGAATTTTTCCCTCTATGCCGAGCGCTGCGGCGGGCTGTCCATCATCTGTCCGGATGCGCAGCAGGCGGCGCAGGTATTTGGCCAGCTTAAATTCAACATCCGCCGCAACTATTCCAGCCCGCCCATGTACGGGGCGCTGGTCGTCTCGACGGTGCTGGGCGATCCCGCGCTGAAAGCCGAGTGGCAGGCCGAGGTCGGCGAAATGCGCACGCGCATCAAGGCCATGCGCCAGCGTCTTTTCGACGTGCTTTCGGCCAAAGCGCCGGGGCGCGACTTCGGCTACCTCATCACCCAGCGCGGCATGTTCAGCTACTCCGGTCTCTCGCCGGAGCAAGTCGACCGCCTGCGCGAAGAATTCGGCGTCTATCTCGTCCGCACCGGCCGCATGTGCATCGCCGGGCTGAATGAAGGCAACGTCGATTACGTCGCCGAATCCATCGCCGCCGTGCTGTAGACCACGCACGGTGTCGGGCGGGCGGCCTTTCCACTTTCCGCTTTCTGTTTTGCCGGAGGCCGAAAGGCGGCGCCCGCCACAGGCAGCGACCCGCTCCGCCCCCGTTTCCCCTACGCCACGCCACCGCGACCCATTCAGCCCAGCCCGCCAGCCTCTGTTCGGCGGTTTAAAATCACGGCTCTCATCACCGTTTATTTCTCGATAAGGATTCCGCCATGCGTGTGATCAACAAATGCCTCTCTGTGCTTGCCGTCTTATTTCTGCTGGTTGCCTGTTCGAGCAGCTCGCCAGAAAAAACGGCCAAAAAATTCATTGCCGAAAGCTACAGCGGCAATGCCGATGCGGTCATTGCGATGATTTATATGCCCGACGAGCGGAAAGAAAAGCCCGGCGAAAAAGAAATTGTCAGCGGCAAAGTCAAGGCAAGCGTAGCCAAACAAAAGAAATATGCCGAAGAACGCGGCGGCATTGCAGAAATCACGGCTGAATCGGCCCGGTTTGATCCCGAAGACAACAAGCGGGCCAACGTCAGGGTCAAAATCCGCTTCAAGCTAGGAGATACGCGGCAGGATTATGTGAGGCTGATCGACACCGGCACAGGCTGGAAAGTCCGGCTGTGACATTTTGGAAAAACCGCCCGCGCCAGCGAACGGTTTTATTATTTGCGGCCGCCCTCTCATTATTGGCGGCCCTCTCGGCCGCCGCCTGGATCGGGTTCGCGCATGACCGGCAACCGCCCGCAAAGCCTCTTCCGGCGCCGCAACCGCAGGCATTGCTGCCCGACACATCCCGCTTGCAGGCCGGCGACTGGATCTTCCGCAGCGGCGTTTCCGTCGATAGCCGCTTCATCAAGCGCATCAGCCACAGCCCGTATTCGCATATCGGCATGGTGGTGCAGACCGACCCGCATATTGTCGTCGCGCACGCCACCACCGATGACGACCCCGATTTGCCCAATCAGGTCCTGCTGACGCCACTGGCCGACTTCGCGGCGGCGGACAAGGCGGATGCGGTGGCCGTCGCCCGTCCGCGTTTTCTCAACGCCAGCCAGCGCCGACAAAGCGCCGACTACGCCGCCCGTCTGCAAGGCAAACCGTTCGTGCTGGACGAACGCAATCATCAGCCGTTTTACTGCACGCATGTGGTGCTCGATGCCGTGCGCCGGCACGCGCCGCAATTCAATCCAAAATGGCAGTACCTGGACATCGCCGTATTTCGCGGCGAATACCTGTTCCCCGAAGCGTTCACCCATGAAGACATCGCGTGGATATATCGCTGAACCTTGCATGGCGGCTTTCCCTAATCGCGGTTCCCTTGGTAGACATACCGCGTTGGCCTCGCCTTGCCTTTTATAGCGGCTTCCTTTACCAAAATACTACGTTGGCTCGCCTTGCCGTACTACTCGTACTGTCAGCGGCTCGCCGTCTTGTCTTTTGGCAAAATCGAGCCGCTATATTTTGGGCGTCTTAAATGTGGGTGCCCTGAACCCCGCGTATTTAGGGCATCTCCGAGATGGGTGCTCTGAAACCCTTATAAATAGGGCGTTTCAGGGGTACCTACCCGGAA
>ERZ772772.96-NODE-96-length-50439-cov-4.453219_pt1 | contig 50439 bp, 37 predicted proteins | sample MGYA00511484_ERZ772772 | MGnify/ENA primary metagenome ERZ772772 (study PRJEB29015, sample SAMEA2737913) | human oral metagenome | biome: human oral; feature: human-associated habitat; material: dental | place: China | collected 2088 ... | reverse complement strand
TTTGAATAAAATAAAACCTGATATTAAAACTATATATACACCGCTTATACACAAGAAAATATTTTCCAGCATATTATCATAATAAATCTCGACAGTATTAATCCCCGGATTTAAGCCTATATACGCTATTTGTTCACTAATATCAGGTTTAACAACCTTGCCGTTGACCTTATATTTATAATATCTGTTAGGATACAGTATAAATTCCAATTCCGTTTTTTTAGACGAATTGACTTCTATTTGATATTTTGAAGCATTATCCGTGGTAAATTTTTGTATATCGCTATTATTTAATTCCGCACAATAAAAATATCCATTGTCCAATACCCCCTTCGTATCCTCCACCATAATACCATCACTGTATCTGCTTGGAACAAAGGACTTCAACTTGTATATAATATATTTTGAATTGATATTTACCGGAAGTACGGAATAGTCTACAATATTTTCCAATAATTCTTTATTTTTATTTAAATTATCTATATTAACTAAAGCAAAATCTGCACGAGTATCCACTATGTAGTCTTCGTCAAATGAATCATACAAAGGAAACATTTCTCTATAAGTATACGGTACTGAGACATGAATTGGATAGCCGAAGTAGCCGCTTATTTTATATGTTCCGTTTTCATACCAGCCTAGGTTGGAGGGAATATAGATCGGTGTCGAAAATTCTTCATCTACTTCATCTATATTTATAAATCTATATAACTTTTTAACCTTGGTATTCATATTATTTTTAATAAAATTATTAAGCAGAGCCAAAGATCTTTTATCCCATACAATACTGTATTCCTCAACTTTATTTTTAGACCAGTAGACATTAAAATGATCATAAAAAGTATTTATTGAAAATACCGATACGGCAAAGCATGCCGATATAATTGTTATTGTCGAAAATCCTCCTTGCATGATTGCCGTACTGAGAAAGATCGCAAGCAGTATAAGTTCAAGTATCAAAACTTCCTTATCAAATAATTTGTTTTGTATCATCGGTGATGAAAATGACAATATAAACACCAGTGCTATCGCTGTAAAATTAATTATCTTTATTAATTTTACATCATACTCTATATTTTCAAGCATGATTCCTAAAGAAATATACAAAAACGGAAGGGTAACTATCATATACCTTATAGGAAGATGTGCTTGACCTAAAACAGGAACAAGACTGTAAAACAATGCCGCTACCGGCGTAATTACACCAAAAGAAACAAATAACATAAGCAAATTTATTATAACACCGAATATAAACATTTTTTTATTTAATCCGGTTATCTTCTTATAACCGTTATTCTTTATAAAAAGAATTAAAATAACCAGCCAAAGCATTCCCAAATTCAAAATCGGAAACTGTTCAGTTATTTCCCTGTTTAAATAAAAAGCCCTTGAAAAAATATAAATTATATTTGAAGGATTAAGCTTTAACTCTGAAAAAAAATATAAAGTCGATGTCTGCGGTTTAGCTACATTTTTTATATAAATAAACACGCTTACATAATAAGGCAGTGCGACCAGTCCTGCTATTAAATATTGTATAAAAAGCCTTTTTATACTTTTATACTTATCATTCGTATGTATGAGATAGAGTACACTTGCCGTAAAACATACAATAACCAATGCCACAGCGTATTGTATCTGCCCCGACATGAATCCCAGATATACTATAAACGAGTATAAAAATATATCCGTCTTTTTTCTGTTATAAATTATATTAAGAGAATAATACATAATTACAGGCAGCAGCATACATACAACGGCAAATCCGGTATACCACATCTCATATAAAAAAAGAGTAAGCCCGGTACATGCTATTAATAAGCATTTTTCACGTTTTATACTGAAGAATTTATTACATAACAGCTGCATATAAAATAATGCACAAAAAAGGTGTAATACATGAAATAACATATAAAAAAATTTATATTTACCGGTTATTCCTCCTAATAATGCAAATAGTATAAATACCGGATATCTGGTACTGAGATTCGGAATTAAATAAAATTCAACGGCACCGTTAAAAGTAGTTATATCAACCCCTAAATAAATCTTATTTACTAAATTATTGCATAATTTTACAAATGCCGGATAACAATACTGATGTTGATCTCTTATTATAGCGAAAGTCTCTATATCCGAAAATAATTTTTGCCCTAAAAAAACGGCAAATACCAAAAAAGTAATTATTAAACTACTGATTAGAAAATATTTTTTATTAGAATATTTATTCATAATGCTCCTCTTTCTTAATATTAAAAATAAATGTCTAATGCAGCATAGGTTAATATAAAAATTTACCTCGGTCTTATTCCGTCAAGATCAAAATCCTCCGCCTTATAGTATATAACTCTTGTTCCGCCGTTTTCAAAATCAAAAGGTACATATAAAAGGTCGTCAAATTTTTCTTTTATATACTCCTGTCTGTCTTCTTCCACATAAAACAGCATAAACCCTCCGCCTCCGGCACCAAGGAGTTTACCGCCTGTTACACCCGCATCTAAAGCCTTGCTGTATAACATATCTATACTGTCATTTGATATCTCACCGGTAATACCTCTTTTAAGTCTCCATGTATAATCCAGTAATTTCCCTATTTCAGTTAAATCCGTTTTAGAAGTAAGCACATCCTCGGCAGTATCAACAAGAGATTTCATCTCCAAAAGTTCTGCCGTTTTATCTTTAGTCGCCTTTTTCTGGCTTACAGCTATATCACTTGAAAAACGTGAAAAGCCTGTAAAAAACAGCATAAGATTTTTATTTAACTGTTCTTTTCTTTCCTTTGAAATTATTATAGGATTTACCCTGTATCCTTCAGCATCAAAGTCAATACGGTTAAATCCTCCGTATGATGCCGCAATCTGATCCTGTATCCCACCCGTTTCATTACATAATACTCTCTCCAGGTAGATGGCATCATCAGCCAGTTTTCTTTTATCGGCATGCTTTCCCTTAAGTGCATAAAAGGCACTTAATAAGCCTACTGCAAATGAACTGCTGGTTCCAAGTCCTGAACGTGCCGGCAGATCCGCCTCATATGCAATACTTATCTCATGCATGTCAAGCCACTTCATAGCCTCTCTTACTGCCGGATGCCTGACCTCATCGGCTGTATTTATCCTCTCTATAATACTGTAAGTAATCTGATTGGCATATTCAAAAAACCTTGGCAGATGGCGTACCGTCAAATAGCAGTACTTGTCAAATGATGTGGAAAGTACGCTTCCTCCATGTTCTTCATAAAACTCTTTAAAGTCGGTTCCTCCGCCAAAAAATGACATTCTGAATGGAGTTTGAGTAATAACCATTATTTTATCCCTTTTTGTGTTCCTACACATTTCCTTTCATCTCATCTAGTAGTTCTTTAATTTCCTCTTCAAATTTTTGTCTTTTTAAAGACTCATCATATATTTCTTTATATATCTCTTCCCGTATTGTTTCAATCCATTTAACATCGGATTCAATCCTGGCTTTTATATCATTTATATGCTTTCTGTCTTCAAGTATCATTTCATGCTTTTCATGAAATAGACTTCCCGTATTATCTTTAAATTCATTAAATATCCGGTTAAGCTGCGACAGATTCGCTTCCCGCAAATCCGCCTCAATTCTGTCATTTTCCTGTCTGCATTCCATAATATTCGACCCTATTCTGTCAATTTCCTGCCTACATTCGGCAATATCCGCCTTCATTTGTTCATTTTCTTTCACAAGGATTCTGTTTTCTGCCTCAATAAGCTTTAATTCATGTTCCCACGGTCTGAATAACCTGTTTGTCAAACCGGTATCCGTTTTCGTATCGGATATAACCTTTATCTTATGTTCAAGCTCTTTTATTATATCATCTTTTTCCTTTAAGTCCTTCTCAAGAACTTCATTATAAATCTGTATTTTTTCCTGATATTTTTTGACCGTTTTTATTTCATTGTCTTTTTTATGCAGCTGTTTTTTTAACTCTTTTATATATTCATCTCTTTGGCTGTAACTATATCCCTCATTTGTACCCAGTATATAATCATAGGCAGATTTAATCTCTGACAGACCGCACTCTACAAACCACTGTCCTGTAACGGTTACCTCTTTAACTGAAGCGACGGGAAGCTCAAACTCAAATGACGGATTCAGACTTTTAATATTATAAAAACCGTCATCAATCAAATCGGCATCATTGTATTTTATCAGCTTACTATCCACTGCACAACTTTCTTTTTCATTTGTACATACTATAGCCTCTATCTTCAGTCTGATTTTTTTCCCGTTTAATATAAAACATTTGGCATATGCGGCATCTTTAAAATCGGCTCTATATGTGATTTTAAACCTGCCCTCATTCTCTAATTTTATATTAAGTTTTTTTACAGGATGTAACTTTTTTTTACTTCCTGCATAAATCTCACTGATACAGTTGGGACAGTCATTATCACTGTCTATTTCCAAAATTTTTTCAGGAAGCCTGACTGTCTCTGAAGGAATGTTTCCAGCCTCACAGGCAATTATATCTTTACTGCCGTTCTCAAGCTCAACACCTTTTGAATACATACTTACCAGGAGCGTCTCCGCCTTAAAATAAAAGCTATGCACTATATGCGGCGGTATTTCAAACATATCCCCGGTTGTAAATAAATATACCTCTTTCGCCTCTCCCCCTTTCTCCCAAACTTCCAGCTCAAACATTCCGTAAATTATATAAAAAGCCTCGGAATTATAATTATGATAATGCCCTCCCCTTAACGAACCTGAAGCTGAACGTATGACATTGAACTGTGAATATCCTTCTCTTACAAGCTGCTTAAGTGAACCTCTAGTATCTTCAAAGCTGAAATTAGGCTTTAATATATTTATAAGCATCTGTTCCTCCATTAAAATTTCAAAACAATCTCATCCAGGTTAAGCACCGATTTTAATTTAGAGTTGTCAAGCAGGGTTGATAAAGCTCTCGGCGATTTAAAAATCTTATTTTTATCCTCTATCGATACAGGTTTTATAAGATCAAAGTTGCAGCCTATATGTTTTGCAATCAGCAGACCTACATCATATTTTGATAAATCTTTATCCCCCGATATGTTAAGTACTTTCGGGTAATCCTCCCTATATGCCTCTATCAGTTTTATAAGTAAAAAAGCTGCAGTGTCAAAATCAAGTGATGATCTGTATGAATCTGAAAACATATCAAAGCTTTCACCTTTTGATATAGTCTCCGCTATTAAATCATAGAAATGCTTTTTATGTTTTAACAGACTTTTTCCTATTAGAAACGGATATCTTACAACATTATAACCATAACCGACTACCAGTGCCTCAGCCGTTTTTTTCTGCAGCCCGTATATATTTTCAGGACTAAGTCTGTCCTCTTCTTTAAAGTGGTAGCCGTCTATACTGTTTCCATAAACGCTGTCGGTAGAAGCATAGAAAAAACACCTGACATTTTTAAGCAAGTTCAATATTTTTGAAAGAGCAATTATATTTATATCCCATGCAAGCCTAGGATTTTCCTGTACTTCATCAGGCTTATGATATGCCGACAGATAAATGACATCAATCTCATTTCCGTCAATTTCCTCTATTAGATTTTTAATATCACCATCATTTGTTATTTCACAACTGACCCATTTAACCCTGCCTGAATTATCACAAAATTTTAAGTTCCTGGCTGTTGCAAGTATATTTTTTTCAGTATTTTCAAGTATGTTTTTTATCACATAAGAACCTAAAAAACCGTTTGCACCTATAACTAAATACATACTGTTCCCTATGCCGCCGCCTTTTACCGTCGGCACGAATACCTCCTTTATATATTAAACTTTTAATCTAATACTATTTTCCAAGTAATTTTCTGTAAACTGCCCTAAGCATTCTGTAACATGATCTGATTATGCCGTATATAAAAGAATTACCACGCAGCTTTACTCCTATCCTATGTTTCAGCTCACCGAGATCGCCGCATACAATCATAAGCAAATATCTTCGTACACTGCCATATCTATTATAATTTAATCTTCCCATACTGTCCACGGGCATTCTTGTGATCATATTATTCCAGAACACATCAAAACTTATATTATTTCCAAGCCCCATATCATCTTCAAATGCGGTCATAGAAAATATACTTCTGTCAAGCGGTTTTGAATATGTAAGATAATAATCAAACGGTATGCTGGCATAATAATTCCTGATTTTTATATTTTCATTATAAATTCCGAATATACTTTCCATATCTTTTATAAAATCCAATGCTCCTTTATGCATGTGATAAAGTGCATAATAAGTTCCGGGTTCAATTTCCGACTCCTCAAGTATCGGAACCGCCCTACCGTCTTTAAAACTGTAGCCTGAACATGAACCTGATATTTCGCTCATTATAAGCTCTCTGGCTATCCCGCTTATATATGGAGTAAAATCATAAAAGCAATTTACTTCCACATTTTTTTTAATCTCACGCTGGTATGCCTTGTCAAGTGTGGTATGTATATAATTTGCAGTTATATCATAATTAAAATTGGATTTAAGCACGGTTTCAACTCTCGCACTATATCCCATATCAAAGGTTGCACTTTTACCCTTAAACTGCGGCGTAAAATAATTGCTGAAATTTTCTTTAAATTCAGCAGCCTTTTTTTCGTCAAACAATTCCTCTGCCAGTATTTTTGAAAATTTTATAAACTTTTCACGTTTACCTATATTTTGCCCTAAATCTATATCAGCCTTTTTACAGAGCATATTTTTTTCTTCTTCAGTTATATCTTTTATAACGGGAGATATAACACTAAAAACAACCTCAGGAAGTATATTATATCCGTTAAAACAGTTTACAAGATTAATAAAATCTATCTTAGACTGCAACATAAGCGGCACAAGCGATTTTCTGGACATATATGTATAATAGCTGTTTATATCTATATTAAAACTGTTTTTTAAAATATCAAATGCCTGCTTTACAACATATGCATCTCTTGCCATAAAATGTATATTTTTATATTTATTCTTTTTAATTTCGTCAATCAACCATCTGCAAACGGCATATATATGCATGCCTAATGCAAAATACCCTATATTATAAGGATTTCCGTTAAAATCGCTTTCCTTATCATAAAATACAAACGGATAATCAAACATTTTATTAGCTGCAGCTGCCATAAGGCATCGTATACCCAGCAGTTCTTTTGCATCATAATTTTCTACAATACCGCATTGTGATTCAAACATGCTTGAAAAATAACTTCCTGTGTATATATGTACATTCCAATTATTAAAAAGCTCCTCCGCTTTAGGCAGATGATATGCTTTTATACCGACAGCGGCGGCATTTTCCACATCCGCTACATAGTTGTCCCCTATATGAACGATTTGTGCGGGATTATATTTCAGCTCGGACAATACAGTTTTAAAAAGTTCCTTATTTGCCTTAGTCTTTTTATATTCACATGATAAAAATAATTTTCCTTTATCATAATCGTTTTTACGCAAAATTCTTTCTACAGTTTCATCGGGAAGATACATATCCGATGTAAATATTATATGTTTCCCAAGATATACGGCAAGTTCATAAAGCTCCATTCCGCTTTTTCTTGTGTAACAATACTGTATTTCAAGTTCTTTTTCCCTGTCTTTTATATTGTCAACAATATCTTTATTCAGACCTGTAATTATCCCTATACGATCATAAATTTCATCTAATGTAATTTCCGATATTCCATCCTTACACTTTTCATCCCTTAGTGTTTTCTCAGCCATAACTCTAAGCTCTTTAAAAGCAATCCCGTCGACTGACGGAATTGCTTTATCTGCATACTGCTCAAGTAATATAAATATATCTGTAGGATATAAAAACGGTCTTAAGATAAGTGTATCAAATATATCAAAACTTACAGCTTTAATATTATCGTCAATTATAGCTTCTTTTATCTTGTCATAAAAAAGCGGGCAATCTATATGGACATATCTCTGTTTAAAATAATCATCGGATGAAACCGTTTTATGCTTATATGTATAGAAACTGTTTCTATGTGAAATAATATGTTTTGATAAAGAATATACATATTTCTTCATAAAATCATACTCATCCGAAAGCGGGATAGTTTTCTCTATATGCTCAATTGCCCTGTCTATTAAATCCTTTTTATATAATTTCCCCCATATAACATACCATAAAAAATCCAGTCTTCTTTGATATTCAATATACTCTTTTATTTCCTCACCGCACAAATCAAGTTCATTTTGATTAAATGTTCGATTCGGAAAATACAGCCCGTCCATATTTTCTTCAAGATAATCACCTATAACAATATCCGCATTTTTTTCTTCATTAAAATAAGTCAGAGTTCTAAAATAGTCCCTACTTAAGTAGTCGTAATTTCTTATAAAAAATACATAGTCTGCATTATTTTCGGCAAGAATTTTTTTAAGCTCAATACTTGAAATATCCTCCTGTATTTCATGTATGATCAAATCTTTATATGTCTGATTTTTAATCGACTCCATACAGGCTGAGTTTTTCTGAGTATATTTATAATTTATTATCAGTATAAGTATATTTTTATTCATTCACCATATCCCATGACTATATTACTGGTTCCAATATTTAAAAAACAGATTTCTTTTACTTTGCGCCTTTGCAACATGCCTTCGCCCCAATCTGGTATTATATCCCAGCAGGCGTGCCATTCCCATATTCCATCTGTAACTTATCAAATTTCTCAACGGAACTCTTAAAAAAGAATCTTTTATCATATCCATTATTGTACTATAAGACTGCCCCAATGGATTGAATGATATATTTTCTCCGCCTGTTTTCTTCGCTTTTAATTCAAATCTTACCAAATCCTGTATAAGCCTGATCTGCATCCCGTAATCCATGACAGTTTTTCTGTCGTCATATAAATGACCGTTATCAACTACACTCATACGCCTTGAAAATACCGTTGTCCCACCATGTCTTACCTGTATCAGATTCATATAAGCATAGTGTTCCAGACCGTCTATAAAATCCATAACATAGTCCGGCACAAGCATATCCGTCTTTTTTGTAAACATAAACTGTCCCGGAGTCTCAGCCGCCCTTACATCCGATATTGAAGAAAGTTCGGCATCCGAATAAATATTAAAAAAATCAGTCCTGTTATAATTATCAAAAGCATCAAGGAATAACCTGCCTGCATATGCAGCACACGCCTCACCGTCCTCTATACTTCTTACAAGAGTTGTAATATGGTCATAAAACCATATTTCCCTGCAGCTTGTATTGATATAATAATCATATTTAAAATTTTTCTGAATCGCTCTTATAGCACAGCCGTCAGTCATACTTCTTATCTTTTTCCGGTCAAAAAGCTCAAGAGGGAGTATTTTTATGTCATAATACTTTTCGGAAGTATATTGTTTGACATATTCAGCTACGGTTATATCCGCACCTACTACCAAAATTATATTCGGATAATACTGATTTTCTATGTTTTTTATAACCACATCAAGCTTGTCCGATATATCTTCTTCGTCAAGACTGTTCAGTATGTAGGTTACAAGCACTTTCTTAGACGTATCTTTTGCAAAAAGACTGTCAGAGATTATATTAAATCTCTTTGCATGATTCTCAACAATATCAAGCAGCTGTCTGTCAAGAGCAAACTTTTCTTTAAATATTTCCTGTGCTCTTCTTACAAGCTTAAATGCTTCCTCTCTGTGATTTATAACCCACTCATATTTTTCCATAATCTGCTTAAAAGTGTCCTCAGGATCCTTTTTATTATAGTAAATAAAGAGTGCGGCATCGGAAAAATGTTCTTTCATAAACTCGTTATTATCCGATATCATAACGGCACCTGCAGCACAGGCTTCATAGGCACGATTTGTAACGGCACCCGCACGTCTGTGTATATCTGATGAAATTACCAAACATACCCCGCATTCATTGATCTCGTCAAGTATTGCAAAACCGTCCCACGGGATAGGATACTGATAACATTTATATCCCTCCCACGGTTTAAGTCCGCCCCAATTTTTCATAACATCGGGACCGAAAAATTTAATATTTCCCGTAGCATCCAGTAATTTAAACAGACCTTCGTGTCTGTTTTTACTATTTACAAGCTTATCCCAGTTCATACCGCAATAAAACATTTTAGGATTTTCAAGTCTGGGTTTAAGCATTGAACTTTGTGGAAATGAAGCCGTAAGCATTGAGGTTTCTTCAATATTTCTAGGCTTATTCATAAGTATGGTTTTTAAATGTCCCTTCATGCCACCAAGATCATAGGTCAGGTAATCATCATTCATAAGATAATTATTTGTTATGAACTGATTATATTCACCCAGATTAAGCGGTATTTCCGGAGGATTCCATAACGCATGATAATAAAATGTATCCAATGACTTATGTGAGAGGTAATGTGTTGTAATTACAAAATCTAAATCCTTCCCGTCAGTCAAAACATTTGTTTTTTTCTGATCCTTTTCATTAAGTATATGCCCCCAGTCGGAAAGGAGTACACATTCTATGCCTGTTTCTTTAGCCGACGTGTTAATCCTTGCAACCACCTCGGACTCAGCCGATAAATCTCCTGGCCACGGGTTTACAATTCCTATCTTCCCAATTCCATTTTTATTCAGCGGGATTTTATAATTTCTATTATTATATGATATAGTTTTATATAATTCCATAAGCCTGAGTTTCTCATATCTGCTAAGCTTATTATTAATAAATTCAATTATAAAATCTTTAAACATATTTATGCCGCCATCATTAAAATCTGCATTTTTCGCTTCCTCGGCAAATTTAATGCTGCCGGCGTTAAGCTCATAACAGATATCAGAGTTCAAATATATATCATCTTTTAGGGCATCACATTCATTAAAGTATGCCGAATTAATTATATCTGTCGCATAAGTATATTTTTTCGGTATAGCTTTTAAAAGTTCCTGCTTACTTATATTGTAAAATGCAAATATGCCGAAATATATATATCCGAAGTTGTACCAGAATTCTTTATCATTGCATATATCACATGATTCATATCTTTTTAATATAAGTTTTTTAAATTCATTTATATTTTTATCGTTCTTATATTGACTTTCAAGTACACCTACACACGCTATTAATCTATTAAACATCTCCTGTAAGTCCAGCCTCTCTAAATTATTATCTGGTTAAAAATTCTTCTCCATTTTTAACCCTGTTTCTCCAGTAATTAAGGAGATCTTCCATAGTTTGTTTATATGGAATCACAGGCTCCCAGCCGGTATGCTCTGTAAATTTTCTACAATCAGGGATCTGTAAATCGGCATCTATGGGGCGCAGTCTGTCCTCATCCTCCTCTATTCTTATTTTATCCTTTACAAAGGACATGGATATAAGAGTGTCTAAAGTATCCTTAACTAGACATGTATATTTCCCGCCTATATTGTAATATTCTCCGGCTATGGGATTTTTTGTTACCAATATATAATACGCTCTTACAGCATCTCTTACATCCGCATAAGTACGTAAAGAATCCAGATTTCCCACCTTAACCACAGGTTCTATGATTCCATTTTCAATCATAGCTATCTGTTTTGCAAATGTTGATTCATGAAATACATCGCCCCTTCTAGGTCCTGTATGTGTAAACATCCTCGTTGTCATAACGGTCATACCGAAAGCTTCCGCATAATACCGTCCGAGAAGGTCGGTACCTACTTTAGATATGGCATATGGTGATGCCGGGTGAAACGGACAGTCTTCGTTTATCCCTTCTGACGGCTTTTTATCAGCCGGTATTTTTCCAAAAACTTCCGATGATGCACATACATGTATAACAGGTTTATAATCACCGTCTTCTTCCATCTGCAGCCTTACAGCCTCAAGCAGCCTGCATGTGCCTAAGATATTTGTATTAAGTGTATCTACAGGTGCTGTAAAGCTTGTAAGAGGATAGCTTTGTGCAGCAAGATGAAAGATATAATCCGGCTTCACCTTACGAATTACCGTTATAAGAGAAATTTGATCATTTAAATCGGCATAATCAAAATATACCCTGTCTTTATTATTTACTCTGTCTATAAGCTGTGTTACATTGTCCATAGGACTTCTCCATCTGCATACACCGTAGACATCCCAGTCGGTCTGCTCTAGGAGGTAATCTGCAAGATGCGAGCCTACCATACCTGTAATTCCAGTAATTAATGCTTTCATATACTAAACTCCTTTTTATTATTAATTATTGTTTATATTTTTATATAATTTATCTTTATCTCCGATAATATATACAAATTATAAATTATCTATCTGTCATACCTGTCTTTATACTCATCAGTAACGTCATATACATCTCCCGACATAACCTCAATACCTTTTTCAAGCCATAACGCCTTTTCACAAATTTCCTGTACCGTATCAACCGAATGAGATACAAACAAAAGGGTTGTCCCTCTTGCAAGCATCTCCTTCATCCTTCTCTCACATTTTTTTTGAAATGCAATATCTCCGACTGAAAGCACTTCATCACATATAAGTATATCAGGTCTGACAACAGTTGCAATAGCAAAACCAAGTCTTGCAGCCATACCTGAACTGTAATTTTTGATCGGCATATCCAAAAAATCCTTTAATTCGGCAAAATCAACTATTTCATCAAAGCGTTCGGCTATAAAATTTCTGTCATATCCAAGTACCGCACCGTTTAAGAAAACATTTTCCCTTGCGGTAAGTTCTCCATCAAAACCTGCACCCAGTTCAATAAGAGGTGCTATAACTCCTTCTGTTGAAACAGTTCCTTTATAAGGGGCTATAATACCGCTTATAAGCTTAAGCAGTGTTGACTTTCCCGAACCGTTAATTCCTATAATACCCCATGCCTCACCTTTTTTAACCTGTAAATTAATATCTTTAAGGGCTATAAATTCTTTAAACATTAACTCCCTTTTTAAAAATTTCACAAAATATTCTTTCAGGTTGTCAATCCTCTCAGAAGCCATATTAAAACGTACGGTGGCATTATTAACTTTTATAATATATTTATCTTCCTGCATATTCCCATCCTAAATATATAGTATGAAATCATCCTTAATCTTAAAAAATACAAATGTTCCCAAAAGCATAACTATTGCAGCCGCACCTACTCCTGCAAGCATAATTGCCACGCCCGGCATACGCCCGTACATCATAACATCCCTAAACTGACCGACATAAAAATATAAAGGATTAAAGTGTTTTATAACCCACTGTATATTTTCAGGCAGCTGCTCCATAGGGTAAAAAAGAGGTGTTAAATACATCCATGCGGTCAAAAATGCACTGTAAATATATTGTATATCTCTAAAAAATACATTTACCGATGACAAAAGCAGTCCTATACCCAGACAAAATACATATAACTGTATAAGTACTACCGGCAGCATAAGTACATATATGGAAAATTTAACTTTAACCACTATAAACACTATGACCAGCGCTCCCAGTGAAAACAGCAGATTGACACAGCTGCTTGTAATCTTTGATAGGGTAAATACATACTTGGGTACATAGGTTTTTTTCAATAAAGCCGCATTACCTGTGATTGAGTATATCGCCTGATTGGTTGATTCAGATAAAAAATTAAAACATACCTGCCCTGTAATTACATACGCCGGGTAGTTTTCAATAGTAAAGCTGAACATCTGCTCAAATACTATAACCATAATCACCATAATCATAAGCGGATTCAGTATGCTCCACAAATATCCTAAAAAGCTTCTTCTGTACTTCAGTTTTATATCCTTTTTTACAAGCTGTACTATAAGCTCCCTGTATCTTAAAAGTGTTTTTATTCTAATATCAGTTTTTCCCATTATTTACAAAACCTCTTTTTCTCTTTGTGTGAGAAATTTTTATTTTTTATATATTCATATATACAAATATTCCACCTGTACCAGAGTTTTACGGGGTATTTTGTATATGCCGCCACGCCATATGACCATATAGGACTTTCTATCTTGCTTTTCTTCCCGTGTAAAAGCTTATTTATCAGCCTATAAAAAAACATATTGTTCTTAAGCTTATCTAAACGATCCTTCTCTACAATTTTTATATTATAACCGTCTGAAATATCATCACAAAAATTAAAATTTCCAAATGCTTCCACTTCATCCTTTGTAGGATTTGACATTATTCTCTTTAATATCTTATATGAAAGCTTCACGGATTTTTTTTTATCAAACATCGTATTTTCATGCTTTCTTTCATTTATATATTTCAACATACCCTCAGCCTGCTGTTTAACGGGATCTGATAATATTTCATTATTTAGCTCCTTCTTTAAAACGGGATACCATCTGCCTTTTTTAAACTCATACGCTTTTGTCATCCCATGCGGTGCCGATAGTATGCATTCAAAAAATTTATTTTCAAAAAAAACTTTTTGTTTTATATTTGTAAAAGCATCAAAATAATATGTCAAATATTCACCGTCTTTTTTTTCCTTAGGTGCATTATACATACCGAAATACATACCGTATATACTTCCGGTATAACCGGCATTTTCCAATAACTGCCTTAAAGACCTCTGCATACTTCCTGACCATCCGCTGTCGGCTATCACTACTTTATCATCGTCAAAAAGCCCTTCCTGGCTTAAATAAGCTATTGTACCTGTATATGCCTGTCTTGATTTTTCCAGCATCAGACTCCTGTAACATGGATTTGCTTTTATTTTTGCAGTAACAATCTTATAGTCCCCTACCGACAAAACTTCCTTTTCATCCTCTATACCGATTTCTCTGCATATTTTTTTTATTTCATCTTCACTCAGTTCCAATCTCTTTAACAGAGTATATGTCGATATATAATATCCCCATAAAAATAAAAGTTCATATGCCTCATCACCTATAAAAAAATATGTAGGCATCCTTAATGACATCCTGGAACAGTAAAGATACCTGCATTCAATACTCAAATTTTTGCTTTTACATAACAGCTCTGCCGCAATTTTCAAAATATACCCGTCTCTTGCCAAAAAGTAAATCTTAGTAAAACCTCTTTTAGAAGCTTCATCAAGTATCCATGAAACATATTCATAAATTACCGGTCCTGTAAACTTATATCCGTAGTCCCTGCAATCAAACATCTACTTTTTACTTCCTTTCCACCCGGGCATATATATCTCATCTATTCCCAGCTTCCCCCGCCTTGACATTAATACTGCTCTTTTAGTCATATCACGCATAATATTATCTTTATTCTTCATAAGATAATATCTTTCATAAAGCCATGCCTGCAGTTTGCCATAATGAATCCTGTAACTATAAAGTTTATTCCGTATAGTATAAAATTTTTTCCAGGATATCTGCATTATGCCGCATGCTTTACAATCTGTCAACTCCCCTGTATCAGTATCATGTACCACCTTGGCTTCAGGTATACAAATCATTTTGCCCAGCTTTCCCAGCCTTATACTATGCTCACTGTCATCATAAGCTATAAAAAAATCTTTTCTGACATTACCCGACTTAAGCAGTGCATCTTTTTTTATCATACTTCCTACATAAGATAAAAAATCCACCTCAAAATGCCCTGTATACTCTGTAACGGGAATTCTTTCTTCATACATTAAAAATGATTTTCTTTTCATTCTCCTTCTATGCCATGTATCAATACTGCCTGAACATAGTACCGCAGCACATACGGCAGATATTTTGCTTGTATCCGATTTACTGATATAATGTGCCATTATCTCAATGCAGTCTTTATCAGGATATGCATCATCATCAGATACCCAGATCCATTCCATCCCGGTTTCAACCATCTTACTGAAACCATAATAAAATCCTCCGCTGCCACCTAAATTCTTTTCAAGCCTGTAAACTTTTTTTCTGAAGCCTTCATTCTCCATTTCCCATACTTTTAAAAAATCTGATGTAGGCTTTGAGCTGTTATTATCAACTACCATAACAAGTGCAGGTTTAAAGGTCTGTTCAGAATATGATACAAGAGCTTTTTTCAATTTTTCAAGCCTGTTATAGGTAACAATCAGAACACCTATTTTATACATATGTTTCCCCTTTTAAGCAATACATACATATCTCCTGCTATTGATTTTAAAGAAATAAACCTTAAATTCATAATTTCAGAGCATATAAGCTTAAATATACTTCCCCTGTTAATTAACTTCAATCTTTTAATTTGAAACTGTAACGCCGCATTTACTTTTTCCCTGATCTCATTTCCGCAATTACCGACACTGTTAAAATTATTTATAAGGCTTTTTATAATATTTACTCTCTGTACATAAAGATTTTCCTTTTTTTGCATATACAGAATTCCTGCCGAATTGCATCTATGCTGCCTATACAGTATCATTTTCTCTGCATAGAAATACATTCCCTCGTGTACAGCCGCCGAAAAATTTAATGCCCAATCATGAGCAGGCTTATATCCCCAATCTACAATACCCTCATATTTCATAATATTCCACAATCGTCTCCTAAATACCATAGCCATACCGGGATACCTGGGATGTTTTATAAAGCTTTTAAACTTAATTTTTGTAATTGGAAACAGCTTCTGAAATATTGAACTGTTTAAATTAAACAAACACTTATAAAAAGGAGATTTTAATAAATCTCCTTTTTCATCTATTAAATCATATCCTGTAGACAGGGCAAGTATTTCAGGATGTTTGATTAAAATATCCATACATTTTTTTATCTTGTCCTTATGCCATATATCATCCTGATCCGACAAAAAAACAACATCTCCGTTTGAAGCCTCTATAGCCTTTTTAAAATTAAGTGCATATCCCAATCTTTTCTCATTATTAAAAACCCGGACACTCACTTTTGCATTTTTAAAATATCTATTTAAGTATTGTTCTAATATCATAGAAGTTGAATCTTCTGAGCAATCATCACATATAATAATTTCATCCGGAACCAGACTTTGTTCTAATATAGAGTCCAGCTGTTTCTCAATATAGTCTTCTCCGTTAAAAGTTGCCATGACTACCGATATACTCATCTTGCAGGCTTCACTTTTCCTACTTTGCATTATACTTTCCGTCTTCTATATACACTAGACCGACTTTCTGATTCGCCTCACCTGAAGCGTCAAATTTTATCTCTCCTGAGGCTCCCTCAAAACTGATTTCGCTCATTGCACTTACAAGTGCATTGTTATCAATACCGCCTGCCTTTTTTGCAGCTTCAGCCACGGCATATACCGCATCATAACCTCCTGCTGCGAAGTGGTTTGAGGTTTCTTTATATTTGCCTGTATAACCGATAGCAAATTTTTCAGCTTTATTTCCTCCCATAACAGGTATAAAATCGCTAGTAAATATAGTTCCGTCAAGTACCCCAGGGTCTGAAACCTTGTCAATCACAAGATCCATGCCGTCAGTGCCTACAAAATCGGAACCGTTGTCAAACTCTTTTGCCTGTTCTATTAAAGCGGCAGCCTCATTATTATAGCCGAAAAACACTATAAGAGTTTCTGCACTGCCGTCAATATCCATAAACTGGTTTGAAAAATCATTATCTCCATCATTAAATGTCTCTTCCGCACTTATAATACTTCCCTTGCCCTTGTCATTAAGGCTTTTTACAAATGCATCATGTACTGATTTTGAATATTCATTCGACTCATTATAAAAAAGAACTATATTTTCATAACCTTCTCTGTCTACATAATCAGCCATTACTTCCGCCTGCTGTTTATCGGTAAATCCAAGTCTGAATACATTCGGGTTTGAAGTTATACCCTCTGCCGTAGCACAGGGGCTTATCTGAAGTATATAATCATCCTTGGTATGATCTGACACTGCCATAGAGGACTGGCTTGTAACACCGCCTATAAGTGCATTTATACCTGAACTTTTAAGTGATGTATAAGCTGTAAGCGCCTTTTCAGGCTCCCCTTCATCATCTTTAAAGTCAAGTTCCACCTTATATGTCTTATCCCCTATCTTTAATCCTCCTGATGCATTTATTTCATCTACAGCATATTCTGCACCCTGTTTTACTGAAATACCGTAAGAAGACAGATCTCCCGTAAGCGGTCCTATGCCTCCTATAACAAATTTGTCAGACTCCTCAGATACCGTACTATCCTGTTTACCGCTGCTTGCAGGTGATTCAGATTTTTTTTCACTACCGCTGTCGGCTTTGTTAGAACAAGCGGCAAGTGTAAATGACGACAGCATAACTGCCAAAGTATATATAATTATTTTTTTCATATCTTTCTCCCTTGCATTTTTATACATTTTTTAATTTATAAATAGCATACCTGAGCTTATATTATACTCTAACGACTGTATTTAATTATTAATTATAATTTAATATATATATAATTTATTATGAAAATTTTTATGTTTTAAAATATGCCTATAACCTGTTTTTAAGTCTATGCTGCACTTCTAAAGATGATAAACATTCAAAATATAAAACTGGATTTCTAAAATACAAGCTCGCTGTTTTCCGCTATCCTGTCTCTTAACATAAGACTGTCAACCGCCGTCTTAGGGCTTTTTTTCTCAAACAGCACGGCATTTACTTCATTTACTATAGGCATCTCAACCCCATGCTTTAATGACAGAGCTTTTGCAGCTTTTGCGGAATATACTCCTTCAACCACCATCTTTACTTCATCCATAGCCTCATGCATGCTCTTTCCTTTTCCTATAAGTATACCTGCACGACGGTTTCTGCTGTGCATACTTGCACATGTTACTATAAGATCGCCTATGCCTGAAAGCCCGTAAAATGACTGGAAATGCCCGCCCATCTTTACACCTAGCCTTGATATCTCGGCTATACCTCTGGTTATAAGTGCAGCTTTTGTATTATCACCGTACCCAAGTCCGTCAGCTATACCTGCCGCAAGTGCTATAACATTTTTAAGTGCACCTCCTATCTCTATACCTATAATATCTGATGAGGTATAAACCCGAAATACAGGGTTCATAAACATATTCTGTATAAATTCCGCAGTTTTTATATCATTTGCACCTGCAACACAGGTTGTGGGAAGCTTTCTTGACACCTCCTCGGCATGACTCGGACCGGAAAGTACGGCGGCATTTACTCCCGGTATCTCATCTTCTATCTGCTGTATAAGCGTTAGATTTGTCCCCTCCTCTATACCCTTTGCTACATTTACAACCACCTGACCTTCTTTATAATACCGTTTCATAAGTCCGGCGGTCCGCCTCGTATAGATTGACGGCACTGCAAGTACAATCATATCCGCCTTTTCCATAGCCTCTTCAATATTTGGAGTAAATTTTATACTTCGTGGAATTATAAGTTCAGGCAGATTCTCATGTCTGTAAGTACTGCTTAAAGACTCTATCTGCGGCTTTAATGCCGACCATATTACCACTTCATGACCATTGTCATCAAGCAGCGCCCCCAGTGATGTTCCCCATGTCCCTGCTCCTATAACTGCTGTCTTTGGCATGTTTGCCACCTCCGTATAGATTAATTATATGAAAATAAAGAGCTGCATTTATACATACTCTGGCTTTAATCAAACAATTTCATTGTACCATTACACCCGTTCTATGTCAATGTAATGCCCTGATAATCGCACTTTACGGCTGCTTTGCTTTTTATCGGAAGCTTATGAAATAACCGTCGCCGTAATACATACCTATAACCTTACAGCCGCTTTAATTCCCGTCAGGAGCTTACATGACCGCAATGCACGGCTATCTGATAAAACTATGATTTAATAATCGTTTCTTTAGATAACCAAACATGCCGGTGCATATTTTTACCAAATTGTAATAGACCTTTTTTAAGATGACTGATAATATGATAAGAAGTGCAAATGTTACAACTGTTGCGATTAAAAATCCCCGTCCGTAATATCCTTTATTGTAATAATATAGGAATATACTTGCAAATACGGTATTTTGAAGTAAAAATCCAAGTATATATATCTCATAGGAAATATCCCCTAAAAAAAGTAATATCCTACAGGACATAAACTTTTGCAGCTCTTCTATTCCGAAAAAAGCAAATATAATTAAAGCTGCACCTATATAATGCCAGAACACAGGAGTATCAAATATAGCCGACATTACAGCATAAACTGTATTATCCGTGGGAAATTCCGCCGGATATGAGGCAAAAAATAATCCGACAAACAAGGCTGCCATATAGATATATTTGGGTATTTTTATATTATCACGTTCATTATAGTAATCATACAAGGCAGCAGCTATAAAATACACTGAAATATATGTTCTTGCCAGCATAGTTACAGTAAATAAGGCTGTATATATCATTGCCCTCCGTTTACAATCCCTGCCCATAACTAAAGCAACCGTTATAACAACACAACAGCTGCCTAAAAGCATATAATGCATAGGCCATAATGTAGGATTCATCTTACACACTCCGAAAACAAGATTCCCATATAGTGCCTCTGTCAATGTGCTTCCCAGGTCAACAGGATCATTATAAAACTGAAAAAGCCAACCTGACTGAGCCGCCTGTGCAAGCTCATGACTTTTGTTAATCCCGATTTTCAGACTTATATATATAAGCATCACCGATATAAAAATATATGGCATCAGTCTTATATATCTTTTACAAAACTTTTTATATGGTTCCAGACCCATATATTTTTTAATAATTTTTTCAGAACCGCTGTTAAATTTAGTATTAAAACATGTCTTTGCACTAAAAAATCCGCTTATTAAAAAGAAAAAGGCTACTGCCAAATCTCCGTCAAAAAAGATGTTTAAAGGTGAAATACCTATCTTTGTAAGAAAAAGACTTTCAGGTCGTATAAGTGCAGTTTTGTTTATAATCGGAGGATAAACGGCAGACAGAAGATGGTATATTACGACAATTATAGCCGACATACCTTTTATACCGTTTAAAAAATATATTTTTTCCGCCTTTTTTTCAGTCATTTTATCTTTCTCCTAAAATCTCATTTTAAAAGGGAGCGGAAACACCACAGTATTTCATACTCCCTTTTTAACTATTATTAAAAGTGGAACCGGCTGATATCCTAACCGCCTGCCGCATTAATCTGATCAAACTCATAAATCCTATCAGCTATGTTAAGTGTTGATTTTCTGTGCGATACCAAAATCACCGTTCTCATATGTCTCTCATAATGCAGTGCCTTAAGTATTATGCCCTCATTAAGACTGTCGAGATTGGCAGTCGGTTCATCAAGCAGCAGAAAAGGTGCATCATAGAAAAAGGCACGGGCAAGACCGATTCTCTGCCTCTGTCCGCCTGAAAGGCTTTCTCCAAGTTCGCTTACCATAGTATCATATCCGTCCGGAAGTGAGACAATAAAATCATGTATAGAAGCCTTTTTGGCAGCTTCTATTATCTTTTCACTACATGCACCCGATTTTCCCAGTGTTATATTGCCTGCTATTGTATCATGAAACAGCACAGTTTCCTGTGTTACAAAACCCTCAATTTCATGCAGATCCGATGTATTTATATGCCTTATATCCCTCTCCGATATCTCAACTCTGCCGGCATCCGCATCCCAAAAGCGCATTAAAAGCTTCAGCATGGTAGATTTACCCGAACCGCTCTTTCCATGTATGCCTAAAATCTCATTTTCCTTTATATGGAGATTTACATTTTCAAGGATTTTATCAGATACGGTATTATGATCGGAAAGTTTACTGTCGGCGGATTTATTATATAAAGTATTATCACCGGAAAGCTTGCCGTCGGTAAATTTATCCTTATATGAAAAGCTCACATTCTTAAATCCTGCACTGCAAAATCCGATTTTTTCACAACCTATAATTTCTTCAGTTTCAGGCTTTTCCTCAAGCAGTGCAAGCACACGTTCCCCTGAAGCAAGTGTCTTATTAAGACTGTTTGAAAGGTTTGACAAAGCGACAGCCGGTCCGAATGACCCCATCATCGCCGTTGTAACAATAACTGCTTCCTGAAATCCAAGCCTGTCTTCTGAAAAAAGATAAAAGCTTAAAAACAGCATAGCAAATGAAAATATCGAAATGCATATACCTGCCGCCCCTGAGCTTGTACCCGAAAGAAGTGTAAGCTTCATATGCTCTAAAAAAAGACCCTCGGTTAGTATTTCAAACTCATCTTCCACAGCATATGTATTTGCATACTGTATACTCTCTTCTATGCCTCTAAAGCTGTCAAGCACAAAACCGTTCATCCTGCCGAAAGCTTTATTATATTTCATTCCCGGCTGTTTTCCTATTCTGCCGTTTACAAGCGGAATTGCAGCACCGATAACAAGATATCCCAGTACTGCAAGTATACCACACATTACATTAAAGCTGCCTATAAAACCTGCCATAAAAATACCTGTAATAACGGCAATGGCAACCGGTGAGACGGTATGTGCATAAAAGACTTCAAGAAGTTCAATATCACTTGTAATAACTGAAATCAGCTCTCCTCTATCCCTGCCTTCAAGCTTTGCCGGAGCAAGTCTGCAAAGTGCGGCAAAAACCTTATGCCTTAATACTGCAAGCAGTTTAAAAGCTATATAATGATTGCAATAATGCTCCGCATAGTGAAGTACCCCTCTAAACACTGCCATAAGTGCCATTATAACAAACATACCCCTAAGTGTAAATGCCGAAAATATACTTACAGGCATTCCTATGATTTTAAGACCGGCTGCTACTGCGGTGATTGTAATAAAAATAGCACATAAAAATCCTGAAACCCCCATTACAATAGCCGCAAACATAGTCGGTATAAGCGGTTTTATAAGACGTATAAGCTTTCCCATTATCTTTATGCCCGATCTACGCATGCCGTTCCCTCCCGGTCTTTATAGACAATTCAGACTTAAAGGCAGCAGTGATTTTAGAGATTTTCATATTTTTAATATTTTCATTTTTTCTTGCAGACAATGCATAGCTTTCAAGCTCCTCCTGCTTTTTATAAAGCTCTGCATATTCCTTATTAAGCTCCATAAGTTCTTCATGTGTTCCTTTTTCTATCGCATGCCCGTCCTTCATCATATAAATACATTTTGAACCTTCAGCATTTTTAAGGCGGTGAGTAATTAAAAGAACCCCGCAGCGTGATGAAAGCGCTCTTATTACTTTCATTATCCGCTCCTCACTTTCTGCATCTATATTTGAAGCCGCCTCATCAAATATATAAAAAGGAGTATTATGAAGCAGTGCACGAGCTATACAAAGTCTCTGCTTCTGTCCGCCTGAAAGACTTGCCCCACACTGCCCCGGTTCGGTATCAAGTCCATCACGGCTATTCAGACAATCTAAAAGTCCCGTCTCATCAAGCACCTCATAAAGTCTTTTGTCAGAAGCATCAGGTGCGGCTGCAAGAAGATTATCCCTTATACTTGTATTAAATATATAGCTGTCATGCCTTACAAGTGTAACTGCCTGCATCAGGCTCTTTTCGGATATATCGGAAAGCTCCGTGCCTGAAAGTCTTATGCTGCCGTCATAGCCTTTATACCTGCCTGAAAGCAAGCCGGCGACAGTACTTTTACCGCAGCCCGACAGCCCTGTAAGAGAAACCATGCCTTTTCTCGGTATCTCCATTGAAAAACCGTCAAGCACCTTATCTTCATTACTGCCTTTATATGAAAAGCTTACATTTTCCATCTTAAAGCCTGATACAAAGTTATTTACAGCAATATCCGTGCCTGCAGAACCGTCTGAAGGCAGATCCATAATTGCAAACAATCTGTCAAGTGCCGCCATACCGTTCATAGCCACATGAAAATAACTGCCTAAAAGTCTCATTGGTATAAAAAAATCTGCCGATAAAAATACAAGTGTTAAAAAACTGAAAAAGTCAATTCTGCCATTTTTTAACTCAATAAGGCATACCGCCATGCCGAGTGCGGCACCGCCGTATGCTATTATGTCCATAATTATTATCGAATTAAGCTGCATCATAAGAACCTTCATGGTGATTTTTCTGAACCTTTCAGCTTCTTCATCCATCTGCACTCCACGCTGCAACTCTCTGCCGTAAAGCTTCAATATGGAAAGCCCCTGTAAATTCTCAAGAAAATGATAACCAAGTCCGGTATATATGCCCCAGTATTTGTTAAGCAGCCTTTTTGCAATACTTTGAACCGCCACTATTGACACCGGTATCATAGGAACACATACAAGCAGGATGAGACTTGCCCTGAAACTGTAAAATGACAATACTATAAAAAGTGTAAGCGGTGCAAGTATACTGTAAAAAAGCTGCGGCAGATAACTGCCGAAATATACCTCAAGCTGTTCAATTCCGTCAACCGCTACCTGAAGTGCCTCCGCAGTAGGTACTTTTTCATGATAGGAAGCACCAAGACCGACAAGTTTTTTATACAGCCCCGTCCTAAGTACCTTCTTAACCTCTTTGCCTGACATACATGAGGCTGCCGCCGCCATACGTGAAGCGAAAAATCTGGTAAAAAGCGATACAGCTATTATTATAAAATAACCTACATCCCTTATTGAAATTGTTTTAAAATCAAAGTCGCTGATTAATTTTACCGAGACAATTGCACTTACTATTGATGAAAGCAGTATACACCACTGCCAAAAAACATTTTTTATAATATATCTTCCCGATTCCCCCATAAGATGCATAAGGCGTTTATTTATCATATGGAATCTCCCCTGCTTTTTATACCGAATATAAAGTATATATAATGTAACACAAGCACGACTAAAAGTACAGCTTTTACAAACGGGGGCGAAAATATAATTCCCGCCCCCAGAAACAGAGTTATTATGGTAAGTGCCCTGATTTTAGTACTTTTAGTCATAGAACGTGTACTTACAAAATCATGCAGGTATTTTTTATAAATTCCGGTTGACATGAACCAGCCGTGAAATTTTTTTGAACCCTTTGCAAATAATGCAAGTGCAAGTATAAAAAACGGTGTTGACGGAAGTATAGGCACAACTATGCCTATACTTCCTATGAAAAGACTTATAAAAGCGAGTGTAACACAAACACCGTTAACAATATGTTTCATAACCGCCTTTCCTCACGCTTATTAAAACCTGTACCGACCGGATTTTTAACCGCCCAGCATCAGATGCCGACAAAACTGCAGCCTTTTTTTGTTCCTCCCTGTATTTTTCCGCAATTTCAAACAATGCGGACTTAGGATACACCGTAATAAGGTAGTCGGCTGTCATTTCACGTTCAGATTTCTCGGGTATTATATTTTCATGGGCATGGCACAATGCCTGCCATGCAGTTATATAATTCTCGTAAATTTTTCTGCCGTATTCGGTTATTATATACTCACGTCCTTGAAGATAGCCGTTATCACAGAGCAATGATACGGCACGCCGCACCTTCTTTGCAGACATGTTTTTTTCAAGTACCTTTATTATATAAGGTATTATGTATTTTGTATTTTCAGGAGCCTCCATTCTCACACGCAGACAGCTCCACTGTTCCTTGGTAAAGGGCATACTGCTTTGTATTATAACTTTTATTCATATTCTCCCTGCATATATTCATTTTTGATATTTCCCCTTTTTAATTAATGTCCTATTTTAATTAATATCCTATTTTCGTTTATTCTCAAGACTGCTTTTTTCCTGAAAAAAGCTTATTTTCGCTGCCGTTTATAAGCCTCTTAATATTTTCCTTATGCCTGTAAATCGACAAAACTCCTATTGCCGCACTCAATATGCGAAACTCTACCAGTGCGCCGGTGCCAAGTCCTTTAAACCAGTAATGCGAAAATATAAAGCACATGCCCACAAATACAAACATTACCAATATAGAGGCAAGCGATACAAATCTGGTTTTTATAACAGTTGCTAAAAATACCACAAGGCAGGCTGCCATTATACGCACATCAAGTGCTGTAAGTACACCGGCTGTGGAAGCTACACCCTTTCCGCCCTTAAAATTAAGATAAAACGGAAAATCATGTCCGAGCACCGTTCCAAATCCTATATAAAGCATATAGGTATACTTATATCCCGGATGATTCCTAAATATATACAAAACCGCTATACATGGTATAAATGATTTTAAAAAATCGCCTATAAACACTATAAGCCCGGCTTTTGCTCCCATAACACGGAGTGCATTGGTAGTACCTGCATTTCCGCTTCCGTAATTTCTTATATCAAGCTTTTTAGTTTTCCCAAATATATACCCGGTCTGTATAATGCCGGTCATATACCCTATCGCAAGAAGTATTATCCTCCGAATAATAGCATAAAATATCATAACTCCTGACCTTTCATTGTAAAATTATTTATCCTGTCTCTCTCTTATTATAAACCTTATAGGCACTCCTCTGAACCCGAATGCCTCTCTTATTTTATTTTCGAGGTATCTTACATATGAAAAATGCATAAGTTCCTTGTTATTTACAAATACTACAAAAGTTGGCGGTTTGACAGCCGCCTGTGTACTGTAAAAGATTTTAAGCCTTTTTCCCTTGTCTGACGGAGGCTGCTGAAGCACAACCGCTTCGGAGATTATCTCATTTAATACTCCGGTCTGTATCCTGAGTGCATGATTTGCAACCACCATATCTATAAGGTCAAACAGTTTATACAGACGCTGTCCGCTTACTGCCGAGATAAATATATATTCGGCATAGGGTATAAATGAGAGTATTCGTTTTAAGTTTGAAAGATGCTCATTCATGGTCTTATTATCCTTTGTTACAAGGTCCCACTTATTTACCGCCACTATAACTCCCTTTCCTCTGTCATGTGCTATGCCTGCTATCTTCGCATCCTGTTCACTTACACCCTCAAGTGCATCTATCACAAGTATGCTTACATCAGCTCTTTCCACTGCCGTAACCGCTCTGATTATACTATATCTCTCAAGTTCCTCTTTTATTTTGCTTTTTCTTCTTATACCTGCGGTATCTATAAATACATATTCCTTTTTATTATGTACTATAACCGTATCTATGGCATCTCTTGTAGTTCCTGCTATATCAGATACTATAACACGGCTGGTACCTATAAGTTTATTGATTATAGACGATTTTCCCACATTAGGTTTGCCTATTATAGCTATCTTCGGTCTGTCATCCTGTATATCCTGTGATGCCGATGCCTTATCAAAATGACTGCATACCGCATCAAGCAAATCACCTATTCCCAGTCTTGAGGCTGCCGATATAGGCATAGGATCGCCTATTCCCATATTATAAAATTCATACACATCATTGCCGAATTTTTGAATACTGTCAACCTTATTTACGGCAAGCACTACGATCTTTCTCGACCTTCTGAGCATATCTGCAACCTTTAAATCCGCATCAACCAGACCCTGTCTTACATCGGTCATAAATATTATAACATCTGCGTTATCTATGGCAATCTGTGCCTGCTGTCTCATCTGCGACAATATTATATCGGTGCTTTCAGGTTCTATACCCCCTGTATCTATAAGCGTAAAATTCATATCAAGCCAATTACAGTCCGCATAGATCCTGTCTCTTGTAACTCCGGGGGTATCCTTAACTATGGATATGCTGTCTCCCGCTATAACATTAAAAAGTGTCGACTTTCCTACATTAGGCCTTCCTATTACTGCCACTACCGGCTTTCCCATCACATTTACCTTAAACCTTTCTTATATTTTGTATTCAATATAACAGCCGTCGGATAATAGCTGCAAACAAAAAACAATGCTTATTTCCAAAACTTATCAGAGCTTTTCAGGCTCATATGCACTGTTTTCATTAACTTCAGTATATTCATCATCAAGTATGGCACTTACAAAATCATATCCGCTTCTTCCTACTATAACCACCTTTACTCCAAGCTCCTTTTCGACATCGGCTCTGCTTAAATCGTCCAAAAACACCTCTTCTCCGCTTCTGAACATATTTACGGAAAGAAGCAATCTCTCTCCAAGTATCTTCCCCTTAAGCTGTTTTATAAGATCACCTCCGGTTATAAGTCCGGTTACCGTTATATTATTTCCGAAAAAATCATTTTTTATAGTATAGAGCTTTACGATTATATCGCCGAAAGCGGCTTCAACTTTCCCGGCAAGTTCACTTATAGTATCTGAAGGAAGCATGCCGGTCGCTATACTTACAACTCTTTTTTTCTGAGGCATGTCATCATATCTGCCTGTATGGTTGCCCCCTGCATCAGACGGCATGTTTATTGCCATACCGCCTTTACATTTATGACCTTTGTATTTATCACTTTTATATCGACCATTTTTATATCCGGTTTTTACCTGCTTTATTGCCGCCTTCACTTCCTGTCTTAAGAGCCTCAGCATACCTACACCGTTTTCAAGCTGTATATATCCGTCATACCTGCTTTCTTCAGGTATTTTTCTGCCTGCAAGCAGATAAAACTCATCACTTGCATGTACAAAATGTATGCCATGTTTCTCCATAACGGTCTTTTGGTATTTTTCTATAATATCTATGGTCTCACAGGCACTTTCCCTGTCTATGGGTTCAAGCCTGGCAAGACCTTTTCTGAATTTTGTAATGCCTACCGGCACTACTGAAAGCGATTCCATAACAGGTACATATTTAATTAAGTCCGTTATAGTCCTTTCAAGTTCCTTTCCGTCATTATACCCCTTACACATAACTATCTGCCCGTTCATAGGTATATTATGCTTATAAAGCATGTCAATATATTTAAGTGAGCTCCCTGCATATTTATTATGCAGCATACGCACCCTCAGTTTCGGATTTGTAGTATGTACTGAAATATTTATAGGTGCAAGCTTAAACTCTATTATCCGCTTTATGTCATTTATATTCATATTGGTAAGAGTTACATAATTTCCCTGCAAAAAGGAAAGTCTTGAATCATCATCCTTAAAATATAGGGTTTCCCTCATGCCCGGAGGCATCTGGTCTATAAAGCAGAATACACATTTATTTGTGCATGATTTACATTCACTCATAAGCCCCAGATCAAAATCAAGCCCTATATCTTCATAGTTATGCTCTATATCAAACTCCCACTCCTCACCGTCCTCTTTAAGCACAAGCATATTCATGCCGGCTGAATTGACATAAAATCTGTAATCAAATACATCACTGATTTCATGCCCGTCTATGGATAAAAGTCTGTCTCCCGGTTTTATCTCAAGTTCTTCGGCTATGGATCCGGGAGCGACTGATGTTATCAAATGTCCTCTGGATCTCACATACTTCTCCGTTTCCATTTATATTTAAAAGCCGTGCCATACATATATTAGCAATTTATATAATTTTTGTAAAGAAAAGAAGCGGGCAGCATCATCGGATTAACAAAAAAATAAGATGTAAAATTGACTTATGCCTAAGATTATAAAGAACTGTAATATAATATATAAAGAAAAAAGAATATGTAAGATTGACTAATAGCATATAAAAATGTTAGACTATAAATGTAGTTTTAGTACACTATATACGATAATATATTTAAGATTTTTTTGGAGGAACTCATGCCAGACAGTTACGCATTCAGTGAGCAGCTTCCGGTTGCCCCGTTAAAGATTGCAGCCCTAAAAGGCTGTATGGAACTTGCCGACAAGGTAAATAAACATATAGTTACTTTTAGACAGAATGATATGAAAGAGCTTGCAGAAAGGAAAGAAAGCCTGCATTACAGAGGATATGAACGGGAGAGTTATCTTCTTGACCTTGAGTGTCCCAGATTCGGTACCGGTGAGGGCAAGTGCATAATAAATGAATCGGTACGAGGCACTGATTTATTTGTCATGGCTGATGTAACCAATTATTCACTCTCCTATACCGTAAACGGCTTTGTAAACCATATGTCTCCTGATGACCATTATCAGGATATGAAAAGGGTTATAAGTGCAAGTGTTTCGACTGCACATAGAGTTTTTGTAATAATGCCCTTCCTGTATGAGGGCAGGCAGCACAAAAGAATAAAAAGAGAATCTCTTGACTGTGCCTATGCACTTGAGGAGCTTGTTTCAATGGGTGTCAACAATATAATTACTTTTGATGCCCATGACCCAAGAGTACAAAACTCCATACCTCTGCACGGTTTTGACAATTTTTTACCTACATACAATCTGGTTAAAACTATTTTTACAACTATTCCCGATATGCAGATTGACAAAGATCATCTTATGATTATAAGTCCTGATGAGGGAGCTATGCACAGAGCCGTATATCTTGCAAATAATCTCGGGGTAAACATGGGAATGTTTTATAAAAGACGTGATTATTCAAAGGTTGTAGGAGGTCGTAACCCCATAGTGGCACATGAGTTTTTAGGGGACGGTGTTGACGGAAAAACCGTTATAATCATTGATGATATGATTTCCTCAGGTGAATCCATGATTGATACGGCTAAGGAGCTTAAATCAAGAAATGCCGCAAGAGTTATAGTCTGTGCCACATTCGGACTTTTTACAAACGGTTTTTCACAATTTGACGAGGCTTACCACAAAGAAATTATAGACTATGTATGCACTACGAACCTTAATTACAAAGACCCTGAGATTTTTAACAAACCCTGGTATATAGAGGCTGATATAAGCAAGTTTTTAGCCGCTATAATAAATTCGCTTAACCATGATGTATCTATTGAAAGGGTGCTTTCTCCTACAACCAAACTCCAGACCTTCGTTAAAAGGTTCTGTAACAAGGAAAGCGGCTACCAGTATTTCGGAAAGATAGGCTAGGTTAGTTATAAAACCAAAACCGCATAAATACAAATTATAAAAATAAATTATTTTATCGAAACTTATTAAGGGAGTGTCGCAAAACAACTGATTCAGTTATGATGCGATACTCCCCGTTTTTTTATTTTAGCTATCTTATCCCTATAAACGCAGCCATATTTCCCCTGTCTTCTCCCATGACCCTGTGTGAAAATAAAAATCGGCTGTTACACTTCGTACAAACTCCCGATATATATATATTCTCAGGAGGTATTCCGGCATTCATAAGTATAAGCTTATTTGCCTTCCAAAGGTCAAGATAATAATGCCCTTTCCTGCCCTCCCTGAGTATATCTGCATTATCAGATATATATTTTTTCATATTCCCGGCGTTTTTATGTGATATATACGCACCCTCTCCTGCAAAATCCTGATTGAGACCTTTAAATCCCCTTATATCCTTAAATCTGTCTATAAATTTTACTGCCACCTCATCACTTATTTCATAACAGTCCATGCATATACCCGGACCTATACATACAATCAGGTCTTTAGGCTCAGTCATAAATTCCTCAGCCATCCTGACTGTCATTACCTCACCCATTTTACCAAGTGTGCCTTTCCATCCGGAATGTGCAATCCCTACCGCCCTGTGTACGGGATCTGCAAAATAAAGAGGTATACAGTCTGCAAAAAATGCCGTAAGCAATATACCCGAAGCATCTGTTATAAGCCCGTCCACATCGCTGTAATCAAGCGGCTTGATTATACCCTTTCCTCTATCATCAGGCATAACTCTTTTTACATTTACAGTGTGTGTCTGCTGGGTAAATACCAGATCATCCGGCTTTGCACCAAGAACTGAAGTTATCCTTGAAAAATTTTCCATAACATTTTCTCTGCTTAGCGGTTCCTTTGAAAAGCTGAGGTTCATAGAAGACTGATTATTTTTGCTTATACCTCCCAGTCTTGTTGAAAATGCATGTCTTATAAAACCTATATCTTCAAGAGCGGGAAAACTAAGATATACTGTGCCGTTATCTCCTGTTCTTTCATATATATTTCTATATTCCGGTTTTATTTTCCAGTTAAGCATCACTATCTCCCTTAAATATATTTTATGACCGGTCAAGTCCCGGTACTTTGCACCCAAAACACTTAATTTATGTTTCACTATATAAAATCAAAGGCATTTTCTATATGTTTTATACCCTTATCTCCATATATCGCAATTACATCAAAACGACAGGGCATATTTTCACTATATCCCCTGCACATATAAAAAAAGCGAGCTGCATGACATATCTTTTTTTGTTTCCTTATGTCAACAGCCTCAAGTGCATCACCATAATCACTGCCTGAACGGTATTTTATCTCACAAAAAATTATAGTACCGTCCTTATATGCAATTATATCTATTTCCGAAGTACGGCTTCTAAAGTTTTTCTCAAGTATCCTATATCCCTTTGATATAAGGTATTTTGCCGAGATTTCTTCAAAAGCCGTACCTATACTGCGTTTATTTATTTTATACCTCCATCATGCCCAGAGCAAGGTCAATCAAAAAACTTGTCTACAAAACTCTTTCTGTGTATAGGACATGCCCCATGTCTGCGTATGGCTGCTATATGTTCAGTAGTTCCATACCCTTTATGTTTTGCAAAACCGTATTCAGGATACTGCTCGTCATATTCTATCATAAGCTTGTCCCTTGTAACTTTGGCTATAATACTTGCAGCAGCTATGCTCACACTTCTTGCATCACCCTGTATTATACTTATCTGCTTTATACCTATATCGGGTATTCTTACCGCATCCACAAGCAATATATCAGGCTCTGTATCCATCTTTACTATCGCCTTTTGCATTGCCTCATATGTTGCGTTTAAGATATTTATATCATCTATCCTGTTTTCGTCTATTATACCCACGCCTATATCAACCGCCTTATAGCAGATCTCTTCAAAAAGTTCAAGTCTTCTTTTTTTTGTAACCTTTTTTGAATCATTCAAAAAAAGTATCTCAGTATCCTTAGGCAATATCACACAGGCAGCTACAACAGGACCTGCAAGCGGACCTCTGCCTGCCTCATCTATTCCGCAGATGCATGAATACTCATCATACTTTTCCTCAAACTCATGCATTTGTTTCAGTCTTTCATGCTCGGATTCAAGCAGTTTTTCTGTGATTCTTCTTTTCATTACACTATCTTCCTTTTTAATTTTATTTAAAAAGCACTGCATCAGGCTTTTATAAATTTTTTATATGTAGTTAAATGCCGCTGTCTTGAGGCGCTTCCTCAAGACTTATCCTCCCAAGTCTTCCGGATCTGAAATCACTTATAATCAGATTTGAAGCTTTTTCATAATCGTACTCCCCACCTTTTTTTAGACATCCCCTCACTCTTGCTATATCTGCCAGATATTTATGTGCACCGGTTTTATAATCTTTACTGTCCACATCCTCCGGCAAACCGCCTATACCGTATCTTTCATAAAGTGCATCTATATGGTTTAAAATAAGATATTCAAGAAGTTCAAGAGCCAGTTCATTACTGTCAAATACAAGATCATTTACAGTTCCTATAAAAGCAAGTTTTACCGCCGTTTCTTCATTTTCAATCTTGGGCATAAGCATGCCCGGAGTATCTAAAAGCTCTACCTGTTTATTCAGTCTTATCCACTGATTCCCTTTTGTAACTCCCGGTTTATTGCCGGTTTTCGCACTGCCCTTACCTGCTATTGAATTAATAAGAGTAGATTTTCCTACATTTGGAATTCCTAACACTATAGCACGTACAGGACGGTTGCTGATACCTCTCTTTAAATCCCTTTCCCTTTTTGCCTTTGAAGCCTCTTCAAGAAGCTCAGTAAGCTTTCTTACCACTCCCTTTTGCCGTGAGTCGGCAAAAATGCAACTGCACCCCTGTTTTCTAAAATATTGTGCCCATGCCTTATTTATCTGTTCATTTGATAAATCAGACTTGTTCAGAACAATGACCCTCGCCTTTCCCTGACCAAGTACGGCTATGTCAGGATTTGAGGAAGCAAGGGGGATCCTTGCATCTCGCATTTCTATTATTATATCTACAATTTTAATATCTTCCTGTATAGCACGCATTGCCTTTGTCATATGACCGGGATACCATTGAATTTTCATGTGTTATCACCTCTGCGGCTCTTTTGACTTGACTGCATTATTTAAAAAGCTTAAATATACCTGCCACAATTTTATTTTTTTGATTAATATACATCATTCTATATAAAAATGCAATAGTTTAATCAAAATAATAGCTAATTTTTTTCCTACTTTGTTATGAATTTACTTTATCTTATATAAAAACATCTGTGTAAATACGGCTCAATCCGGCTTTAATATACACACTTTAGCATATAAAAAACAGATTCTTTATAATTTTAGAATCTGTTTTTATATATGCTATATTTTAATTTTTTCCATATAATCCACTAATTTGTTTGTGTCTATTTTCTCTTACTTTGATTATCTTTTTAAGTCTACTTTTAGTAAATATACCGGCTAAAACAACTGAGCAAGAATTGATTTTGGTATGCACATCATAACCGTACGCTCAGGATCAACTACCTGACAAAATTTCAAATCACCTACTGCACTAAGCAACATACCGGCATCATTAAGGGATAATCCAAGCTTTTTTTGTACAGTATCATTCATTATCCTTACTGCATGAAATACTGCCTTTTCAATTTCTTCATGAGAATAAATCACCCCGCAGATATCATCATTTTCCAGCATAGGTGTTTCAATACTTAAGCCTTTTATTACAGACAGCCTAACTTTAACATCAGCCGAAATCTCAACACCGCTTACCATAACTTCTCCGTCTCCCATGGCAGCATGAACATCGCCTAAAGAAAAAATTGCACCGTTATGAAATACCGGAAAATATAAAGTCGCCCCTTCAGTTATTCTTTTATTATCCATATTTCCGCCATGATTACCGGGAGTACCGCAGTTTACCGATCCGTTTTCGGGAGCTACACCTATCACTCCTATCATAGGACTTATATCAAATACTATTTTTTCATTGAAATGAACCTTTCCGTTTTCAACTTTTAATCTTTTAACTGATTCCTCTTTAACCAATGAACCCAGCACGCCGTTATCAGGCAAGGCACACATTACTCCCTGTTTTCCAAGTGTGATTTCAAGTATTTCAACTTTAAGTACATCCCCGGGAAGTGCATTTTTAACATACACCGGACCGGTAGCCGGATTGATACAATCCCAGTTCAAACTTCCGATAGTTGAACCCTCTTTACTCAGCTGGTTGTCAAAGCAATCATGTGTACGAAAAATCAGAATTTCACCATCTTCAACCTCTGCTACACATTCATTTTTACAATCAAATGCAAATATTCTCTTGTTTTCAATTATTTTCATATCCATGTATAATCCGATCGTACTCTGTTGTAGAAGAACGGATTTACTCCTTTCCGCTGTTATGTAGTAAAAATAAAAGATCTACTCAACAATAATATTATAATAAATATACTATTAACTCAAGATTTGTTTACCTAAAATCAAAAACAATATTTTAAATCATCTTAGTTAGCATAATACCTTTACTCATTTAATTGCATTTATGTATTTATATATCAGTGAATAAGGTTTAGCTTCATATTCGTTTAAGCTCCCTACAACATATAAATCTTTAGAAGGGCAATAAAATGCAAAACTGCCTGATAAACCTGAATGACCTAAAATTTGTGGCGAATCAATTAACGGTGATAAAACAAAAGGTATTTCTACTGACATCATACCTGATCCATATTTTAAAGGAAAAAATTGTATACTATTAAAATCAACATCACTAATATGTGATTTTTTAAATAAAGAACCCTGATAAAACGCCTTTAAAAAAATCATCAGCTCTCTTACATTGGAAACTAATCCACCTGCAGCTACAGCTGAAGAAGCATATAATGCTCTACTTGCTTTTTTATCTTTTAAATACGGTGCTATGCAGTTGTCTTGTGAAACCACCATGGTATTTGTTAATCCTAGTGGTTGAAAAATATATTTTTCATACAAATTCAATAGTGATTCTCCGGATACCTTTTCAGCAATTATTCCCAGCAAAATAGAGTTAAGATTAGAATAATGAGCCTTATTTTCACCGGGTTTAAAACGCCCTTCCAATTTCTTTGTAAGTTCAATTGCCTCAGCTTCTGAAAGCGAAAAATCTTCTTTTTTAACTTTATCTATGATTGATTCATCATTTTTAAAATCAGTCTCATAATCAGCTATTCCTGAATTTTGGTCAATTAACATTTGAACCGTGATTTTATCGCTATAATCGGTGCCGGCAATAGTATTAATTTCTTGCCATTGGGATTTTTCAAGATAAAATGAAATAGGTTTTTGAAGATCAATCAGCCCTTCATCTGCCATGGAATATATGACCGAATGTGTATATAGTTTAGTAACGGAGGCTAACATAATTGATTGATTTTCATCCATTTTGTTGGTAACAATATGGCTTTTAGTTGAATCAGAATTTTCAATTAATAAAATAGATTCTTTCTCACCTCTTGTTTTCTTAAAGTTATAGTCAAGATTATTAAGTAAATCTGTTGAGCTTTGTATGTGCCAATAGATTCTAAATCCCGCCACAACAGTGAAAATAACGGCTATTATAATTAATGGTGCAAACATAATTTTTTTTATCATATTATCCTGTATGATGTTATAGAAGCAATAACAACATAGCCCTTTCATTTTATTTGTTTCGTTGTTTAATACATTCAGATACTGTTATTTTCTATTTTATTCTGTAGATTAGACTCATCATAAGTATATTACGCCTGATTTTTTTTTACATCATTCATATTAATCTCCGTTCCGCCGCCAAACTGCGACACAAATAGTGATGAAAAGTATTTTTCACACTAATCATCTTTTTCAACTTAATAATATTTGATTGTAAGTACTACAACTTTTTCTTAAGCTTTTCGAACCACTCTATATTAAATTCCATATTATCAATACCGTAATCCAAAGCTGCCAATGTAAATTTGCTTATTTCTTTTATTTTGTTGGACAGGTTGTTTTCGTTGTAAAGAGATTTCATTCTTTCCTGATACTGCTTATCCAGATTCAGATATTCTTCAATCTGCAATTGTTCAGCACTTATATCTATTGATTCTCTTAATTGTAAAAACGACCTATACTCTTCTTCCAATGAAAGAATGACTTTATCAATCAAAATTTCCTGTTCTTTTTTGATACATAACCCATAAAGAGAAGTTTAGCAAGATCTACATTTTTTGTCTTTGAATTATCTATTAGAATCTTCAACCATTCAAGCAATTCTGCCTGTCCTACTTCAGTAATTGGATACCTTAATGCAGCTCATATCTATCTTATGCTCTCCTTTATCCGATTTTTTATCCGGTCTTACACGTTATTTTACTATAACTTTGCTACTTGGCTTTGTTCCTGCTTTTTTCTCCATCTTCGAATAGTTAATCCTACTGTCAAATAAAGAATAGTAGGAACTATACCTACAGACAGTGAAAAGAAAATTGCCTGACTTTTTTCTACAGACAATATTCCCATCAAAAGCAGCGGATTTATCACCGCATCTTCCATAGTATGTGCAATTACTAAAGGCCATAAGGTTTTGGTAATTCTAAAAATTTCAGTATACATTACACTCCAACATGTAACCACGATAAAACCTATCAGGAAAAATGTTCCCCGTCCAACCGGTAAAACATTGTAAATTTCACTTTCTGACAAAAATATCATGATATAAGGCAGGTGCCAAATCCACCATATAAAACCTACAAGCAGATAAATTTTTAAATCGGACAACTTCAGCTTTAACAACTGATTGGTAAGATATGCTCTCCAAACAGATTCTTCAAAAATATTTTTTATAAATTGAGTTGCAATTTGAACAAATAAAATCCCTATATAGGTTTTAATAGTTATATTTGCATTTAAAAATCTGATACCTCCTGTCATCGTTCCAAGTATGACAACTGTTAAAGTTACAGTAGGATATATCAAAAAACTGATTAAATACATCATTTTATTATCTTTTAAATTAGGGGCAAATCCGGCATTTTTCCAGCCGTCTCCTCCAAAAGTACGAAGAATTATAGTACAAATCATTGGAGATATAAGCCATAAGATAAGACCTAATGATCCGCCTTCATCTATATTTGTTCCGATATTTTCATAATGAGCCCGATTAGCTGATAAATCTATGAGATAACCTATCCATCCGCAGATAGTGCAAAAAATCGCAAAGATAAGTATATTACGCCTGATTTTTTTTACATCATTCATATTAATCTCCATTCCGCCGCCAAACTGCGGCACAAATAGTGATGAAAAGTATTTTTCACACTAATCACCTTTTTCAACTTAATAATATTTGTTTGATTGTAAGTACTACAACTTTTTCTTAAGCTTTTTGAACCACTCTATATTAAATTCCACATTATCAATGCCGTAATCCAAAGCTGCCAATGTAAATTTGCTTATTTCTTTTATTTTGTTGGACAGGTTGTTTTCGTTGTAAAGAGATTTCATTCTTTCCTGATACTGCTTATCCAGATTCAGATATTCTTCAATCTGCAATTGTTCAGCACTTATATCTATTGATTCTCTTAATTGTAAAAACGACCTATACTCTTCTTCCAATGAAAGAATGACTTTATCAATCAAAATTTCCTGTTCTTTTTTTGATACATAACCCATAAAGAGAAGCTTAGCAAGATCTACATTTTTTGTCTTTGAATTATCTATTGGAATCTTCAACCATTCAAGCAATTCCGCCTGTCCTACTTCAGTAATTGCGTACCTTTTCTTATTTACTCCGTTTTCTACCACTTCTTCAAAAATAACCATCTCCATTTCAAACAGCCTTTTAAGTGCCACTTGTATACTTCCGAGACTATCACTGCACATTGATTTAAAACTATTTTTGATGACATTTTTAATTTCATACGCCGTCATTCTGTGCAACATCAAAATTCCTAAAATTATTTTATCCATAGTATTCCTCCATTTCATACCTTATAGTAACATACCTTTTAGGTATAGTCAATGTTTTTTTATAGATTTTTGCAAAATAAAAAATCCCTGTAAGCACTATAAATAAATGCCCTACAAGGATTTTAACTTCTTTATTGCTTAATTATATTACCTATCACTGCCGGTATCGCCTTCACCGGCGACTTAATCATTTGCGGCATCGCCCTCATTACCGCCGGCAGCCTCATTTAAGGCACCGTCCGCACTGTCATCGCCTTGAGCCGCTTCATTTGCAGTACTTTCAGCCTTGTCATTAACCGAGTTTTCTTTATCATCTGCGGCACTTTCAGCAATATCTTTACCGTCTGTATCGGCTTCTTCGTTATTGCTTCCATTATTACGTTTTTGTGCCTGAAATGCCCTTATACTTAAAGAAAGCCTTTCTGCCGCTTCATCTACGCCTACAACCAGAGCTTCAACCGTCTGACCTACTTCAACCGCCTCTGACGGATGCTCTATTCGCCTTTTTACAAGCTGTGAAACATGTACAAGACCGTCTATGCCTTTCTCAACTTCAATAAATGCTCCGAAATCTGCAAGCCTTATAATTTTCCCTTTTACTACCGTTCCGATCGGGTATTTTTTTTGTGCATCCTTCCATGGGTTTTCCTCAGGAAACTTTCTGCTTAAAGATATTCTGTCATTGCTCATATCTTTTATAAATACTTTTATTTTATCTCCGACCTTGCATGCGTTTTTAGGATTTGAAATCCTGAGCCAACTCATCTCAGTTACATGGAGCAGACCTTCAACTCCGTCTATATTAACAAATGCTCCAAATACCGGTACACTGCTTACAGTTCCCTCAACTGTGTCTCCGACTGCATGATTTTCAAAAAACTGTTTGCGCAGCTGTGCCTTTCTTTCAGTAATAATCTGTTTTCTATCACCTATAATCCTTCTTCTTTTCGGATTAAATTCAGTGAGTACAAATTCTATCTCCTGATCCTGATATTTCGCAAGATCTCTTTCATAGGGATCCGACATAAGGCTCGCAGGTATAAATACCCTGTTCCCTTCTATATCGACACATACTCCGCCATTTACAATCCTGCTTACTTTTTCTTTAAGCAGCTTGTGATTTACAAAAGCATCTTCGAGCTTTTTCCTTGCCTTATCCTGGGCAATTCTCTTGTATGACAGCATAAGCTGACCTTCGCCGTCATTGATTTTAAGCACTTTTACTTCAAGCTCGTCGCCGACATGTAAAACTGTACGCAAATCTAATGAGGCATCATTGCCATACTCATTTCGAGTTAATATGCCGTCAGACTTATAGCCGACATTTAATACTGCAAGATCCTCCTTGATATCAATAATTTTACCGACAACAATACTCCCTACATGAATGTCTTTAAATGTCTGTTCTAACATTTGTTCAAAACTGAGATCTGACATTATTTTGAACCTCCTCAATGATATGTTTTGGGGTCGATGCCCCTGCCGTAATGCCTACACTTCGCACAGAAAGCAATTTCTCTGAATCTAAATCCTTTAGTGTTTGAATAAACATAGTATTCTTACATGTTTTCTTACAAATGTCTACAAGTTTAGCCGTATTTGAACTGTTTTTGCCTCCAATCACTATCATAGCATCTACCTCGGAAGCAATTTTTTGTGCTTCGGACTGCCTTTCCTGCGTTGCATTGCAAATTGTATTGAAACAGATTATATCATAACCTAAATTCTTTATTTTATCAATAATTTTTGAGAAATTATTAAAATTATATGTCGTCTGAGCTACTATGCTTATCTTCCTGTTTTTGTCGATTTTAAGTCCTTCAAACTCTTCAAAGCTGTTTACTGCAACCGTTTCCTCATTTCCCCAGCCCTTTATCCCTTCAACCTCGGGATGTGAAGGACTGCCTATTATAACTACCTTATTCCCCTTTTCACATTCCCTTGAAACTATATTATGTATCTTTTTTACATACGGGCATGTTGCATCAATCAGTGTCATACCTGCACTTTCAAGCTTTTCCTGTACTGTTTTGCCTATGCCGTGTGAGCGTATTATTAAAGTTCCTTTTTCAAGTTTTGTAAAGTCATCGCCTTCTTCTATAACACCTACACCTTTTTCAGTAAGGTCCTTTACCACTTCTTCATTATGTATTATAGGACCGTAGGTATATACCTTCCCATTCTCTTTACCAACTTCATCATAAACTTTATTTACCGCCTTTTCCACTCCGAAACAAAAGCCTGCGGTCCTGGCAGTTTTTAATTTCTTCATAAGGTTTTAACCTCTCTTTTTAAATCCGGGCTATTGGTTTAACGGGCTATGGATTTAAGTTAATAGAAACATTATTAGGTGTTTCCGTTACAAAAATATTAAAACCCTCTACTAATACCCTACCGGTATTATAGCATAAGCATTAATTTTTAGCGAATTTCCTGCTTAAAGCCGTCTAAAAATACTTTTGTATCATTTGAGCAAAAGAAAGCATAAAATCAAGTCATATATGTAGTTTAAAACCAATATCGTCTTAAGAATAACACTGTACTTATATATAGTTTTTTGAATTATTTATACCAAATATTGACCTGAAACATAAATTTATAATATAAACTAAAAATTTCGATTTTTTTAGTTTTTTATTTAGTACAATTATCCGGTGAGAGCTGCAATATCAAGAATTTTCTCAACAACTTCTTTTATAGTCATATCGGTTGTGTCTATCTCATATGCATCCTCCGCCTTTGCAAGCGGTGAATTTTTTCTGTGCATATCTCTGTAATCCCTGTCCTGCATATCTCTCTCTATTTTTTTAATATCAGGTTTTTCCCCCTTTTGTACAAGCTCAAAAAATCTCCTTTTTGCCCTTTCTTTAATTCCGGCAGTAAGATATATTTTTACATCAGCATCGGGAAGCACCTTAGTTCCTATATCTCTTCCGTCCATTACAACATTATATTGTTTTGCTATATCACGCTGCACACATAACAATTTTTCTCTTACCGCACTATATACACTCAAACTGCTTGCAGCACCGGCTGCCTCCTCACTTCTTAAATGCCCGGTAACATCCTCACCTGAAAGCATTATCCTCTGTCCTTCATCTTTATATACAACTTTTATGTCAATATCATCCAAAAGTCGGGCAACAGCAGTTTCATCCTCAAGTTTAATACCCTTTTTTATAAAATACAGACCCAATGCACGAAACATGGCACCGGTATCAACATATACAAAACCGGTTTTTTTACTTATCTCTTTTGCAATACTTGATTTACCCGCACCTGCAGGTCCGTCTATCGCTATACTACGCATAATTTCCCCTCAGTATAATTTTTATAAAAGACTTCCTGCCGCACAGCTTCCTGCCATCCAGCCGGTTGACCATGCTATTTGCAGATTGTATCCCCCTGTAAGTGCATCAAGATCAAGCACTTCACCGGCGAAATACAGACTCTTTATAAGTTTTGACTCCATGCTTGAAGGTTCTACCTCCTTAACACTTACTCCTCCTTTAGTTACAACCGCTTCATCAAATCCCCTCATACCCGTTATCGTAAATTCAAAATCTTTAAGTATATTTACAAGTCTATGCCTATGTTCTTTTTTTATCTCATTAACCCTGGTTTCAGGGCTTATATTCATCCTGTCTATAATAACCGGTATAAGGCTTTGCAAAAGAAGATCGCCAAGTGCATTTTTTAAGCTTTTATTTTTATATTTTTCAAAGTCTCTTAAAATTCTTGCATCAAGCACATTCTTATCAAGAGCAGGCTTTAAATCTATAACCAGCCTCAGATTACCGTTTTTAACCAGTCCGGCAATATAGGAGCTTGCAGAAAGTATAAGAGGACCGCTTACACCGAAATGTGTAAATAAAAGTTCACCGAAACCCTCATATATTCTTTTTGAGCCTTTATAAACTGCGGCATTTACATTCTTAAGCGAAAGTCCCTGAAGTCTGGTGCAGTCATGCTCTGAAAGTACAAGCGGAACCAGTGAAGGATAAAGCTCACTCACCTTATGCCCTGCCGCTGAGGCAAATTTATAACCGTCCCCGCTTGAACCGGTAAGCCTGTAACTGATACCGCCTGTGGCGACTATAACGGCATCGGCACTGATACTTGAGCCGTTAGCCAGAACCACTCCGCTGCATTTTCTGTCATTTATAAGCAGTTTTTTTATAATGCAGTTTAATTTTATATTTACTCCTGCATTTTTAAGCAGTTTATAAAGTGTATTTATAACATCTGATGAATGGTCGGAGACCGGAAATACTCTGTTGCCTCTTTCAATTTTAAGGCGGCATCCGCCGTCCTCAAGTATTTTCATAATATCGGCACTTCCAAAGCATTTAAATGCGCTGTATAAAAACTTCGGGTTTGAAACTACATTTTCCATTACAGTTTTCATATCTGAAGCATTTGTAACATTACATCTGCCCTTCCCGGTTATAAAAAGCTTTTTGCCTACCTTTTCATTTCCGTCAAATAAAAGTACCCTTACAGCACCGGCTCCCGCTGCCGACTTTGCAGCCAAAGCGGCTATCATACCTGCCGCCCCTGCACCTATTACTATAATTGTTTTCATAATCCTGCCAGCTTATATTATATTTAATATTCATTAAATATAATATGATTTGCGTGTTAAAATATAATAAATCCTCCTGCAAGCAAACTTGCATCGAACTTTTATACTTTTGACACTTATATCATAATATTTAATTTAATTGTGTTGATACAAATATATCGTAAATCGCCCTTACTGCCGCTTCAAAATCGGTATCACTTACACCCACTATTATATTAAGTTCTGATGAACCCTGATCTATCATCTTTATATTTATCCTTGCATGTGCAAGTGCTGAAAATACCCTGCCTGCAGTTCCTCTTGTAGTCCTCATGCCCCTTCCTACAACCGCTATAAGTGCTATGCCGGACTCCATCTCTACCGAATCCGGCTTTGCAAGCCTATGTATTGAAGCTACTACCTGCTGCTCCTTATCCTGGAATTCTTCCTGATGCACTATCACCGACATAGTATCAATACCCGACGGCATATGCTCTATTGAGATTGAACTGTCTTCAAATGCCTGAAGAGCTTTCCTGCAAAAACCGACTTCATTATTCATCATAGCCTTATCGATGTTTATTGAACAAAATCCCTTTTTACCCGCTATTCCGGTTATAGTATACGGAGATCTTTTACATGTGCTTTCAACAATCATAGTACCCCTGTCATCCGGGCGGTTTGTATTTTTAATATTTATAGGTATGCCCTCTTTTCTGACCGGAAATATGGCATCTTCATGCAATACACTTGCTCCCATATATGAAAGCTCTCTCAACTCTCTATAAGTAATGGTTTCAATAACTGCCGGTTCATCAACTATGTTAGGATCCGCAACTAAAAATCCTGACACATCTGTCCAGTTCTCATATATATCAGCATTTATCCCTCTCGCAATTATAGAACCCGTTATATCAGAGCCCCCTCTTGAAAATGTTCTTATCCTTCCCGAATGGTCTATACCGTAAAATCCCGGTATTACCGCCCTTTCAACAGTTGATAGCACCTCCTCTATCTCTTTATTTGTAAATTCCGCATCAAAACTTCCGTCATCATTAAAATACACAATCCTGTCGGCATCTATAAACTCAAATCCGAGATACTCAGCCATTATAAGACCGTTTAAATATTCACCTCTTGAAGCGGCATATTCTCTCCCTGATTTTGCCAGAAAGTTTTCTTCTATATTATCAAATTCGGATTCAAGGTTTAAATCAAGGTTAAGTCCGTCTATTATGCCCCTATATCTTGATTTGATCTTCTCATATATTTTTTTATATGAAGCCCCTGAAACAGCAGCATCATAGGTTTGGTATAAAAGATCGGTTATCTTATCGTCCTTTCCGTCTCTTTTACCCGGTGCTGAAGGCACTACATATCTCCTGCTTTTATCGGCACGCACTATATCGCCCGCTTTTTTAAACTGCCCTGCATTTGCAAGAGAGCTGCCTCCGAATTTCACTACTTTTCTCATAAATTATAACTAAATTTATCCTTTCTAAAGAAATACACAGTCAAAGTATAACTGCAATATATACAGCATTTAAATATATTTACAAAACATATAAAATATTAATACAGCTGCACAAGGCTGCATAATATATAATATATAATATATAAATATACAGCCGATTTTAATATATCCTATATATATAGGGTTTAAAAGCGCATTAAATCATTATCTGAAATATTCAACTCCTGATTTAAAGATTCCCATATCCTTATTTCCATAGATATTTCTGCAAATACCGTCATAAGTTCTCTCGGCATGAGCCATTTTTCCGAAAATCCTTCCGTCAGGGCTTGTAATCCCCTCTATACCCATATATGAGGAATTTATATTCCAGTAGCCTTCATCACTTGCATTTCCAAAACAGTCGGTAAATACGCAAGCCACCTGACCATTTGCAAAAAGTGCATCAAGAATCTCCTTAGAAGCAATGAATCTGCCTTCGCCATGTGATGCCGGCACTGCATAGATTTCGCCCGGTTTTGCTCCTGCAAGCCACGGAGATTTACAGCTTATAACTTTCGTATACGCAGTTTTGGCAATATGCCTTCCTATGCCGTTTTTAGCAAGTGTTGCAGAATCCTTATTTTGTGCGGATATATTTCCGTAAGGCAGAAGTCCCGTCTTTATAAGTGTCTGAAAGCCATTGCATATACCCAGTATAAGCCCGTCTCTTTCATTAAGCAGTTTATATATCTCCTCCTTTATATAGGCGTTCCTTAAAACCGAAGCAAAATACTTTGCAGAACCGTCAGGTTCATCTCCTGCGGAAAAACCTCCCGGAAGCATAATAATCTGTGCAGAAGCTATCTCTCTTTTAAATGCCTGTATTGAATCATTTATATCGTTTGTACTTAAATTTCTAAAAACAACACTATTTACATCCGCACCCGCTTTAACAAATGCTCTTTCAGAATCATATTCACTGTTTGTTCCGGGCATCACCGGTATGAACACCTTGGGTTGCGCCTTTTTATGCCTGCATATATAGATATCCTTATTTTTGTATAAGGTCTCATCATTTTCGTATAATCTCACATCATCTGCCGATTTTAACGGCACGGTATTTGCTTCATTGCCTGAAAGTTCAGCTATCTTCCTTGTTACAGGTTCTATATCCTCACATTTATATACTTTTGCAAGCCTGCCGTACCATGTATTTAGTGCATCATCAAGCCTTATATCAAGTGAATGCCAGCTTATGCGGGGTTTTTCATCAACTTCTCCTATCACTGTATAATTAAAAGACAGCCTGCCGACATTTTCAGGCTTTACTTCTGCCAGTATGTTTCCCCATGCAGGAGCGAAAAGCTGCCTGCTGTCAACATTATGTTCAAGCTTAACACCAAGAAGATTTCCAAACGCCATCTTTGTAACCGCCTCGGCAATACCGAATCTTGAAAGTGCAAATGCAGACTCTATAAGTTCTTTTTTTACATCTTCAAAAAAAGTATCGTATTTTAAGCACAGATCATCATAATCCGGCAAGTCGTACCCGTCCTTTTTAATATCTATAAGTACAAGTTTATTTCCCTGCTTCTTAAATTCAGGACTTAAACTTGTATTTATATCTCCCATTGCAACCGCAAATGAAATAAGTGTAGGGGGCACATTCATATCGTTAAAGCTTCCTGACATAGAATCTTTTCCTCCTACCGAAGCAAGACCGGTGCCAAGTTGTGCTGTATATGCACCTAAAAGTGCCAAAAACGGCTGTCCCCATGAGTACGGATTATCATCCATGCGTTTAAAATATTCCTGAAATGTAAAATGTATTTTTCTGCGGTCTCCACCTGCACATACTATCTTTGCGATAGAATCTATAACCGCATAAACACCTCCATGATACGGGCTCCATGATGAAAGATACGGATCAAATCCATAACTCATAATAGTTACCGCATCAGTATCACCTCTAAGCAGCGGCAGTTTTGCGCTCATTGCCTGAATCTCACTAAGCTGAAAACGCCCTCCAAACGGCATATTTACCGTAGCTGCCCCCACCGAGGAGTCAAACATCTCAACAAGCCCCTTTTGTGAACATACATTCAAATCATTTAACATATCAAACCATAATGCTTTGAGCTTTTTAGAATCATCTTCATTATTATTCAGTATTATACTCTCAAAGGTCTTACAGGTATCATCACAGTTTTTAAGCTTTTTTATATACATGCCGGGATTTAGGCTGCTGAAATACACATTCTTTTTAAAAGGATTTTCTTCTGTATCAGGCATGGCAAGCCTTGCAGAAGCACTCTGCACCGCTCCGTTTGTATCAAGAAATGCTCTGCTTATGTCTACAATCCTTTTCCCTCTCCACAGCATCACAAGTCTTGGTTCGGCACTTACCTCTGCAACTTTTACACATTCAAGGTTCTCAGCTTTTGCAAATGCGATAAATGTATCAAGATCCGCTTTATCCAAAACCACCGCCATTCTTTCCTGCGATTCTGATATCGCAAGCTCGGTACCGTCAAGACCTGCATATTTTTTAGGTACTTTATCAAGATCTATTATAAGACCCGGCGCCAATTCTCCTATCGCAACACATACACCTCCTGCACCGAAATCATTACACTTTTTTATAAGCCTGCTTACATCACTTTTTCTAAAAAGTCTTTGTATTTTCCTTTCTTCAGGAGGATTACCCTTTTGTACCTGTGCACCGCAGGTTTCCATAGAATCTTTTTTATGTGCCTTTGAGGAGCCGGCAGCACCACCTATGCCGTCTCTGCCTGTTTTGCCTCCCAGAAGTACAACCACATCCCCGGGTACAGGTTTTTTCCTGACAACATCAGCTCGCCTTGCCGCTCCAAGCACCGCACCTACCTCCATATGCTTTGCCGCATAGCCTTCATGATATATCTCCTTGACATAACCCGTAGCAAGTCCGATCTGATTTCCATATGATGAATATCCGTGTGCCGCCTCAACCGCTATCTTTCTTTGAGGCAGCCTGCCCGGTATAGTATCTTCTAAAGGTGTCTCAGGGTCCGAGACACCGCTCACTCTCATAGCCTGATATACATACGTTCTTCCTGCAAGCGGATCTCTTATAGCACCGCCCAGACATGTAGCAGCACCTCCAAAAGGCTCTATCTCTGTAGGGTGATTATGAGTTTCATTTTTAAAGTTAATAAGCCATTCTTCATCTTTTCCGTCAATTTTTACATTTACAGTTATTGAACAGGCATTAATCTCATCACTTTCTTCAAGGTCATTTAATTTTCCGTCAAGCTTTAGCTGCCTCATGGCTGCAAGTGCAAGATCCATCAGACATACTCCGTTCTCTCTTTTAAGAATTTTTCTTCCCTCAAGATATTTGGTATAGCTATCACAAAATACCTTATTATAATACCCTTCATCTATAGATATATTATCAAGATTTGTTAAAAACGTAGTATGCCTGCAATGATCTGACCAATATGTATCAAGTACCTTCAGTTCAGTGATTGTAGGTTCTCTTTTCTCAGATTTAAAATAATCACGTATACATTTAAAATCCTCAAATGTCATAGCGGGAGATAAAGAATCATAGATTTTTTTTAAATCACCTGCAGATGTCATATAAACCGTTTCTACATCATCAGGAGATTCAAGGCTCTGTTTAAGTGTTTTAGGAGACTTTTCATCCGTTTCATGAGAATCTACCGGATTTATTATATAACTCTTTATTTTTTTTACTTCATCCTCGCTTATACTGCCTGATATAACATATGTAAATGCAGTCCTTACATCAGGATCCTCATTTTCATTTATAAGTTTAAGACACTGAATAGCAGAATCGGCTCTCTGATCAAACTGCCCTGCAAGATATTCAGACGAAAAATAAATTTCATTATCATTATAAGGAAATTCCATCTCATAACATTCATCAAGCGGAGGTTCACAAAATACAGTATTCAACGACTCTTTATAAGTCTTATCCGATATGTTTTCTATATCATATCTTGAAAGTATCCTTACATTCTCAATCCCTTCTATACCCAGATGCCTTTTAAGTTCTTCCTTAAGATGCTTTGCTTTCAGTGCATATTCCGGTTTTTTTTCAACATAAACTCTTTTCATAAATTTCTCCTTAAATTACATATCTTTGCTATTGTGAATTTTATGATTTGCCGCCTTAAAGACGTGAAATTCTGCGATACAGTATAAACTAAAATTCTCAATTTGCATAGTATTCATTAATCAATAATATATATGATATAAATGTCAAAGGTATAAAAATTCGATGCAAGATTGCTTGCAGGAGAATTTATTATCTTTTGGCAAAAAATATGAGTAAGTAGTCATTTTTTGCAAAAATGGGCGGATTACGAATATTTTTATTTGCTTGAATATTTATCCGGATATTTATTTAAATATTTTACGTTAGAGTGTTTTATATTAAAATTTTTTATGCTGTATTTTATATCCTATTCACATCATCATTTATTTAAATATATCAATAATAAAAAACAGCTTTTTATAACAGTTTTTTATAAAAATAAATATTACAAATAAAAAATATTATAAATCCGATCCCTAATAATAAATAAAAAATAATGTCCTGTCGGTTAGTAAAAATAAATTTTATCTTTTTATAATAAAGAAAAATTAAAATAATAAACCTAAATATAATTTCCTCCTGTTATTTTAAAATACAAATAACAGGAGGAAATTTAATAATATATTTTTTATAAATTTTATTATGTAAATCCTATTGTTTGAAATAATTTATTTATTATACATTATATATGGTTTTATTTTTTATATAAAAGAGTATAATATATTATTCATATTTAAATCTATTGATTTAATATAATTTTATTATTATTATTATTACAATTCACTTTCAACCGCAATATTATTATCTTTTAAAAAAAACTTTATAAAATCATCCCACGCCTCCTGCAATAAATTCCCTTTATTAAGAAATTCTGCAGTAAATGTGTTTATAGAACATACACTGGTGCATGAAAGTATTTTATTATTATATTTAATATTAATATAATAATCGGCTTTTTGTTCCAGTTGCGGCATTTTATCATACTGCCGAATGATAAAATCCTTTTGAGGAAATTTAAAAACAAGTGCAAAGGATACAGGCAGTTTTTTACCTTTAATTAAATTAAAACATATCGGTTTTAATTTCCTCCATCTTGAATATATGTCTATATCAGTATCTTTAATTTCATCAGTATCATAATATTCTTTTTTTATTCTGCCGTCTATTAAAAAACTGTTGTAGGTTGTAATTTCAGCCTGTACAGTAAAAAAATCATCAAATAATACCCCGTTAAATAATGCACCTGTAAATCCCTTTATGTCTAATATATTATATACTTTCATAAATTAATTTTATCCTAAAAATATATTTTTATATTTTATGCTTTATATTTTTTGAATTATTTTTTACCTCATTTTTTATACTGATTTTTACCTTTTTTATCCCTTATGTTCATTGTAATAACTACAACGGTAACAATGAATATTAGAGCAACCAATACAATAGCAACCCATTTTATCAACATGGGTATAAGACCTGCACCTCTTTTTTTGGTATCTACTGATGAAGTCATATTTTCCTGAATATCATCGTCATCCATTAAGTCATTATCAGCCATAATTTTCTCCTTACTATTATAATCGGCACATTTTTATTTTTACTAAAAGTGTGCATCATCAAGAATAATTATATCAACCCGCCTATTGTAGGCTCTTCCTTCTGCCGTATCATTCGAAAATATAGGGCGGGTATCCGCATAACCTGCCACGGAAAATCTGGATT
>ERZ772772.93-NODE-93-length-50585-cov-6.128636_pt1 | contig 50585 bp, 44 predicted proteins | sample MGYA00511484_ERZ772772 | MGnify/ENA primary metagenome ERZ772772 (study PRJEB29015, sample SAMEA2737913) | human oral metagenome | biome: human oral; feature: human-associated habitat; material: dental | place: China | collected 2088 ... | reverse complement strand
TTTGCTGACTTTCTTTGGCGAGGCAAAGAAAGTCAGCGGGGCGCGCTGCCGCACAGCGCAATAACTTTAAAAGAAGTTTCGTGGGTGAAAGTCAGCGCGCATACTTTGGCGATTCTTGTTTTTTAGTTTTAGAGCATATCCGGGAGTCTGTCCGAAGCGCTTTTATCCACATGCGTTTCAGAAGGGCTGCCCGCAAGCCCGCGTATTTAGGGCATCTCAAAGGGGATGCTCTGAACCCCACGTAAACAGGGCTTCTCCAGACACCCTGCCCGCCAGCCCTTTATTTATAAGGGTTCCAGAGGTGCCTGCCCGCAAACGCCCTACCCACGCGGGTTTCCGAAGGGTGCTTTGAAACCCTTTATCCATACGAACGCCGGCGATACCTGTCAGCCAGTAGCCGGCGTGTCGCCGGCCGGAAGAAGGCGTGTGCTAGACTCTTTGCCGCTGCTTTTCCGACTCTTTTCGTTCCGCTCCCCACTGAAAGCGCCGCCATGATCGACTCCAAATTCTTCGACGAACTCAGCAAGCACCTGAGCGCCGTCATCGCCGCCAGCCCGGCCGCCGACATCGAAAAAAACATCCGCGCCCTGCTTTCCGGCGTGTTTACCCGGCTCGACCTCGTGACGCGCGAGGAATTCGACGTGCAGGCCAACATACTGCAACGCACGCGCGCCAACCTCCAGGCGCTGGAAACCCGCGTGGCGCAAATGGAGCGGGCCTTGGGAGAAGAAAAAACGGCTCCTGCCCACAACCCGGAATAGCGCCTTTCCGACATATTGTCCGATACTTTGTCTGACACCTTGTCAGATACCTTATCCAGCGCGCCAGGCAACCTGCCCGACGGCCTGGAACCACCCGACACGGCTTATACCCGCCGCCCGGACAAGCACAGCGGCAGGTGCCGGCAGCCCGCGCATCTCCCCAATCAGTTTTCGCCCGCTGGCGGCGTGCCAGCGTTCTTCTCTAGCCACTGCGCGTAGCTGATGCGCGCTGTATTGAAGGCATCCGTCGTGCGGCAGTACATCGACGGCGATCCCATACGGCCCAGCGGCGCAAAACCATTGACGCGCAGGCGCGGGCCGAGCAACTCATCGGCGACATGGAACATGAGCACCTCGCCGATGAACATCGTGTAATGGCCCAACGGCTGCTCGCTGTACAGCGAACATTCCAGGCTCACTTTGGCTTCGGCAATACGCGGGGTCGCCATCTTGACCGACGGCGCGCAATGCAGGCCGGCCACGTCCACCTCGCTGATGTCCGGCGGAAAGTCGGCGGCCGAAAGATTTATCGCATCGAGCAGGTCTTCCGTCACCAGATTGACGACAAATTCCTTCCGCGCCCGCACGTTGCGTTCCGTATCCTTCGGTACGCCGGACTCGTTCTGCATGACGCTGAACATCACATACATCGGTGCGGCGCTAACGGCATTAAAAAAGCTGAACGGCGCAAGATTGACGAGGCCGTGTTCGCCCAGGGTGCTTACCCAGGCAATCGGGCGCGGCACAATCAGATTGCTCAACAGCTTGTAATTGTCGGCTCCAGAATGTTGGGACGGGTCGATCTGCATAGGAAACGGTTCCTGGAAAAAAGGCTCCCGCAGGGGGAGCCTTGTTGAGCGGCGCGGTGTTCCAGAAACGCCGCGAAATGAAGATAAAACGTCCGCCGGGGTACCCGGCCGGAACGTTGCTTAGTCTTCTGACCGGACACGCACGTCGAATGCCTGGCCGCCAATCGATACGTGGTAGAGATTGCCGCCAAAGTCTGCCGGTGCGGGCGCAGGAGTGGGAGCCGGCACAGGCGCAGGAACGGGCGCGGCGGCAGGGGCAGACGCCTTGTTCGGGTCTTTCTTCGGCACGGCAATCTTGAAATTGCCTTTGAGGAAATCCAGCCCCTTGTTGCCCGCCTTGGTGGCAAAAGCGCCGATGATGAAGATGTTTTCGTCGGTCACCGGCAGGCCATTTTCCTCAAGCAGTTTTCTCGCCTTGGGAATGCCCGGTTCGAGATCCTTGATCGGGTCACCCGTAAAGACCGGCTTCTTGAGCTGCTCCGAAGCGATCTTGACAATTTCCGGATCGGGCGCCACCGGCGTTTTGCCAAAATAACCGAGCACCATGTTGCCATAGCCGTCGGTCATTTTTTCCCACTTGCCCATCAGCACGTTGGCGTACGCCTGCTGGAAGTAGAACTGCGACACCGGCGTCACCGAAGTGCCAAAACCGCCGCGCGCCACGCACTCGGACATCGCCTCGATCACTTTCGGATACAGGTGGAAGGTCTTGTTCTCACGCATCATCAGCGTGTTGGCGGTGAGCGCGCCGCCCGGCATCGGGCTGAAGATTACTTCCGAGTCGACGCCCAGCGCTTCCGGCGGAAACTCATAATCCTTAAAGCATTCCTTGGCGATACGGTTGGCTTCCATGAGCTTATCGATATCGATGCCGAGATCGTAATCGGTGCCCTTGAGCGCGTGCCAGAGCGAGAATAGATCCGGCTGCGAGGTGCCGCCGGAAAGCGGCGCGCGCGCCACACAGACGCCGTCGCAACCGGCCTCGATGGCCGCCAGATATTGCGCCAGGCCGGTGCCGCAGGTTTCGTGGCTATGGATGCGCAACTCAACCTTGTCGCCAAGCAGCTTGCGCGCTTGTTTGAAGGTTTCGTATACCTTGCGCGGGTTCGAAGTCCCCGAGGCATCCTTGAAGCAGACGCTGGTATAGGGCACGCCGGCATCGAGAATCTGGCGCAGCACCTTGATGTAGAACGCCGGATCGTGCGCGCCCGAGCAACCGCGCGGCAGTTCCATCATGGTCACGACGACTTCGTGCTCCAGGCCCGCGTCAACGATGCATTTTCCGGAATAAATCAGATTATTGACATCGTTGAGCGCATCGAAATTGCGGATGCGGGTAATGCCGTGTTTCTTGAACATCTTGGCATGCAGGTCGATCATGTCGGCCGGCTGCTGCTCGAGCGCGACGACGTTGATGCCGCGCGCCAGCGTTTGCAGGCGGACATCCGGGCCGACCGCCTTGCGGAACGCGTCCATCATGTCGAAGGCCGATTCGCCGCAATAGAGGAAAGGCGCCTGGAAGCGCGCGCCGCCGCCCGACTCGAAATGCGTAATGCCGGCGTCTACCGCCGCTTCTACGGCGGGAATAAAATCTTTGGTCAGCACGCGCGCACCAAAGATGGACTGGAATCCATCGCGGAAAGTAGTGTCCTGAAAGAGAATACGCTTGATCATGACGCCCTCGTCGGAAGTAGAAAAATCGGGTGCAGTCGGGATTGAAAAGCTCGTAGATCAACTGCCGCAAATGGCATGGTAGGCATGCCGGTGAAACTAAAAAGTAACCGGTTGCATTATACCTGCGCCGCCCGCCAGGCACCGCCAATTTTTCGGCTTTTCCGGACGGGCATCGTTCGCCTGTTTTATCGGTGCGCGCCCGCAGCAGCCGTGAGTCTTTCGTGCCCGCGCAGGAAGCATTCCCGGCATGCCGATTCTCCCGGCGATCGAGCAGCCTGCGCATGGCAAGCACGAAACCCGGCGGGCACGGCGCACGGGTGATAAAAACAAGTCAAAAGACTACGATAACGACCGCGGCCAACAGATCGACGCCCGATGCAGTCACGTTGTTCTCTCACCGCCGGCCGGTTATTTTTCTTCTTTCGTGCCTTTTCTTTTTCGTGCTTTTTTCCATATTCCTCCGCGATTCTTTCCTCTTTCTGCCCATTTTTGTCCCTCTTTCGCGCCACTTCCTTCCCACTTTTCCGGCCAGATTGTTTAGACTGCGGCTCTTGGCCGAAACCTCTGCCCAACCGCATCCGCCGTCCCCTCTGCCTCCTCCAAAACAACGCCCCGTCCATGTCGCTCGCCATTGTCCATAGCCGCAGCCTCGACGGCATCCACGCGCCGTCAGTCGCCGTCGAAGCGCATCTGGCCGGCGGACTGCCGAGCGTGACGCTGGTGGGACTGCCCGACACCGAGGTTCGTGAAGCGCGTGACCGCGTGCGCGCGGCCTTGCAGAATTCCGGCTTTGAATTCCCCGCCAGACGCATCACCATCAATCTGGCGCCCGCCGATCTGCCCAAGGAATCGGGGCGTTTCGACCTGCCCATCGCCCTCGGCATCCTCGCCGCGTCCGGGCAGATTCCGGATACAGCGCTGAATGATTACGAATTTGCCGGCGAACTCTCGCTCTCCGGCATGCTGCGTCCCATCCGCGGCGCGCTGGCGATGGCGCTGGCCGCCGGCCACACCGGCCGCAGCTTTATCCTGCCGGCGGCCAGCGCGGCAGAAGCCGCACTGGTGCACGATGCGCCCGTATTCGGCGCCCACAGCCTGCTGGAGGTCTGCCAGCATTTGCGCGGCGAGACCGTACTGACCGCCTGCCCGGCAGAGACCGAACACGCACCGGCCTTATCGACGAATGGTCTGGCCGATTTGGCCGACGTACGCGGTCAGACACAAGCTCGGCGCGTACTGGAGATCGCCGCTGCCGGCGCACATTCCCTGCTGCTGGTCGGCCCGCCGGGAACGGGCAAATCGATGCTGGCCACCCGCCTGCCCGGCCTACTGCCACCGATGACACGGCAGGCGGCGCTCGAATCAGCCGCCATGCTCTCGCTCAACGGGCAGTTCCATGCCGAACGCTTCGCCTGGCCGCCCTACCGCGCGCCGCATCACACGGCTTCTTCGGCGGCGCTGGTCGGCGGCGGCACAACGCCGCGCCCGGGTGAAATTTCACTGGCGCATCACGGCGTGCTGTTTCTGGACGAACTGCCGGAATTCGATCGCCGCGTGCTCGAAGCGCTGCGTGAGCCGCTGGAAAACGGCCGCATTCACATTGCGCGCGCTGGTCGGCAAGCTGAATTTCCCGCCCAATTCCAGCTGATCGCGGCAATGAACCCTTGTCCCTGCGGGCATTTGGGCAGCACAAGCGGTCAATGCCGGTGCACGCCCGACCAAATTGCGCGTTATCGCGGAAAACTCTCCGGCCCGCTGCTCGACCGCATCGATCTGCACATCGAAGTGCCCGCCCTGCCACCGGAGGCGCTGCAAGGCCCGGCCGACGGCGAGTCTTCCGCCACCGTGCGCGGGCGCGTCTGCGCGGCACGCGAACGGCAACTGGCAAGGCAGGGGCAGGCCAACGCCCGGCAGGGAAACCGGGAAATCGAACGTTACTGTCAGCCCGATCCGGCCGGCGCCGACCTGCTCCGACAGGCGATGCAACGACTGGGACTGTCGGCGCGCGCCTATCACCGCATCCTCAAGGTGGCGCGCACCATCGCCGATCTGGCTGGCAGCGACAGCATTCACGCCGCGCATGTGGCCGAGGCCGTCCAGTATCGCCGCCTTGCCCGCGAATAGCAGGAAAACGGCAGGACACATCGATGCAGAATTCCCGTTCCGTGCACGACATTGGCGGCATTGCCCTGCTGCTGGCAGCGTTGTCGACGATCGGCCCGTTTGCGATGGACACCTACCTGCCCTCGCTGCACAGCATCGGCGAATCGCTGCACGCCACGCCGTTGGAAGTCCAGCAAACATTAACGGCATATCTGTTCATGTTCTCGCTAATGTCGCTCTGGCACGGCGCGATTTCCGATGCATTAGGACGCCGCCGCGTCATCCTCGTCTCGCTTTCTGTCTTCATGCTCGCCTGCGCCGCCAGCATATTTGCCACACGCATCGAACATCTGTGGCTGCTGCGCGCCATTCAGGGCATGTCTGCCGGCGCCGGCGTCATCCTCAGCCGCGCCATTGTGCGCGATCTGTTCAACGGTCCGGCGGCGCAGCGCATGATGTCGCACATGACCATGATGTTCGCCATCGCGCCGGCTGCCGCGCCGGTCATTGGCGGCCACCTGCAAACCGCTTTCGGCTGGCGCTCGGTCTTCGCCTTCATGATGCTGCTGGCCGCCGCGCTGATCTTCGCCTGCTGGCGCCACCTGCCGGAAACGTTGCCCGTTGAACAGCGGCAGAGCCTGCGCCCCGGCTATCTGCTGCGCGCCTACTGGCGCATCATGACCTCGCCCGTATTCCTGGCCGCCAGTCTGGGGCTGGGCTGCATTTTTTCCGGCTTTTTCGTCTACCTCATGTCGGCGCCGGAATTTCTGGTGCGCCATCTTGGCGTTCCGGCCACCGCCTTCCTTTGGCTGTTCGGTCCGGCTATGGTCGGCATGCTGAGCGGGGCATGGCTTTCCGGCAAGGCCGCCGGACGGATCTCGCTCCAGCGCACCATCGCGTATGGCTATCTGCTGGTCGGGCTGGCCGCGCTCATCAACCTTGGCATCAACTTCGTCTGGCCGCCTTCGCTGCCGCTGAGCATCCTGCCCATCCCCATCTATACGCTGGGCATGGCGCTGATCATGCCCAGCCTGACCTTGCTGGCGCTCGACCATTTTCCACAGCAGCGCGGCACGGCGGCTTCATGCCAGAATTTCATCCAGTCGCTGGTCAGCAGCTTCATCGCCGGCGTCATTGCACCGATCGCCTGGCAATCGACGCTCGGCCTGGCCCTCGCCATGGGCGCCTGCGCCGGACTGGCCGCGCTGGCGACTGCCGGCTATTTCATCATGGCGCGCCATCACCCCGCATAACCCCGCTACTCTATATACCCCCGTCTCCCCGCTGATCTTCGCCGGATTGGCCCTGAACACCGGCTCGCACGGCGACCTTCAAGGCAAGAAAGTACTGCAACAAAGGCAAGCGTAATCGCTCCGACTCTGGCGCGCACAGGCTAGCGATGCCTGTGATTGCGCAGCGCCTACGAATGGCACGGAACGGAACGATACGCATCGAAAAGGCGGCTTCCCCAGATTTCGGGCGCCATATCGCCAAGAGGTGTCGCTTTTTACACGGATTCGGCATACCCCGTGCGGGACGATCGCGCAGTCATTGCGCCAAGGTCACCACCGAATGCCTCGGCACGTGCCGACCAACCGTAAAATTATCCTGCCCGACGGCGCCCATCAGACATGATGTCGATCCGGCAAACGGTTTTAAGGCGCAATTTTGCGGAATTTCTTGACGCCCCCAAGCAAGGCAGCGCGCCCTCAGATCACGTCCTCACGTAAATGAATAGTAGCGAAGCGCGCTTTATGCCTCGGACTTCGCATGGTCAGGCCATACCCCCGTGCTAGACGCCTAAAGGAAATGTTCCCGCGCCGAAGCCAAGGTTTGCGCAAGAATTTCCCACGCCGTATCCACGCTGGATTTCAGAATTTTCGCTTCATCGCCACTGTCATGGCAGGCCTGGAACTTTTCCAGGGCACAATACAAAGCATTGCAGCGATGCCGCAACACATTGATATGGTGCGTGTATTCAGCGTAGGCGGCGGCATCAATCCGGTCTTCCCGAGTAATCAACCGTTCGATTTCAAGATTCGCCTCATTGAGCCGGACGTGCATCCCCCGCACGAACGCTTCTTTTGTGACCATATCTGTCTCCTTGCTTGCCTTCTTCGGCTTTTACCTATTTTCTTTATAGCTCATGACGAAAGAGGAATGTTGAAGCGTGCTGGAAAAGCAGCTTCGTACTCGTCGAAAACATCGTGCAGCCCATTGATCTACAAGGTGAATTTCATAATTCTTCTTAGGGTTTCTCTATGCCTTCGGGGATTTCTGGCACCTGATTACATATTGCTACACGGAACTTTCATTTGATTTAGCACTCTCATGCGCAGAGTGCTAAACTTCATCGCGTCCTCAATGAACGTGCATACATTTAAATGTGCGCAACGCATTGCTTATGAAGCTGTAGTTATTGTTCTTCAAGGAGATAGCAAACTTTATGACACAAACTCTGGCGCTTCCGGTGATCGCTTCGACAGGCAGCATCGACGCCTACATTCAGTCGACCAAACAGTTCCCGATCCTGACGGAAGAGGAAGAATTTAGCTTGGCCACCCGTTTCCATGAGGAAAACGATCTGGAAGCGGCGCGTCAACTGGTGCTTTCTCACCTGCGGCTGGTGGTTTCGATCGCACGCGGCTATTTGGGCTATGGCTTGCCACACGCCGACCTGATTCAGGAAGGCAATATCGGCCTGATGAAGGCAGTCAAGCGTTTCGACCCGCGGCAGGGCGTACGGCTGGTATCGTTTGCCATTCACTGGATTAAGGCCGAGATTCACGAGTATGTGCTGCGTAACTGGCGTCTGGTCAAGGTTGCCACGACCAAGGCGCAACGCAAACTGTTTTTCAACCTGCGCAGTCTCAAATCGGGCAGCGAAGCTCTAAGCCCGGCGCAGATTGCCGATATTTCGCAACAATTGAACGTCAAACCGGAAGAAGTCGCTGAAATGGAAACGCGGCTGAGCGGCCGCGATTTGGCGCTCGATGCCAGCAATGATGAAGACGACGCTGTCGCCCCCATCGCCTATCTTGAAGACAACCGTCACGAGCCCATGCGCGTGCTCGAACGCCAAGCAGCAGATCACTTGCAGGGCGAAGGCTTGCAGGCGGCTCTGGGCATACTCGATGAACGTAGCCGGCGGATCGTCGAGGCGCGCTGGCTGGCGGACGACCCCGCGACCCTCCATGAACTGGCTGCTGAATTTGGCGTGTCGGCAGAGCGTATCCGCCAGATCGAAAGCAAGGCCATGCAGAAAATGCGTGAGCATCTGACGCCGCTGGCGGCCTAACATCAATCACCTTATTCTCTACCCATCTTCCCGCCGGTTTGCCGTGCATGGCATATACCGGCATTTCACCCAGACACCTATTTGACTACGCCGGATGACTGCATCCGGCGAGTTATTTTTTACGTTCTCCGCCGACACAAATATCCGCCAATTTGTAACGGCTCTCCACATCCCTGGCGTACAGATCAATCACCTGCATCGGTATCAGCCTCACCTCACCGGCGCATACAGCCCTGATGAAGCCAACGAAGACAAATTCGCCCATCGTTCTTGCCACGGACAACAGGGTCTGACAGTCTCTGCGGATCATTATCGACACGCGCATCCCAAAGAGGCACAACAATTTTGGAACAATGTATTGGGCCATTTGCGATGTATCGGGCCATTTGCGCCATCAACCGGATGCCTGCTCAGCCCGTCGGCACGGCCACCGCCAATACGCTCTCACGACGCACTCGTCGTCTTCTAGCGGTCAGATTTCGGCAGAATTTCCACCTTGCCAGTGTCTGCTGTGCGCGATCATGCGCGAAAGCACGCGGTAGCATACCAACGAAGACACGAATTTGATTCGTGTTTGTCAGCACAATGTTCTATACAAACACCATCTAATTCAGGCATAATCCGTCGCCGTTGTGGCATAGCGCCATTCGACTTCAGACCATGCAGAATCCCGACGCAGAAACGGCAGGAATCGACACCGCAGAGCATTTTGGCGCGAACCCGTTCCAGGTTCGCGCCATCAGCGTCTTATCCACACGTTTTCCGTTCTTTTTGCTGCGCTTCCTCCAACGCCGGCCACACCGGATGCTGCCTATCCCTGCAATCGCAGTCTGCCGGCCCGACGCGTGGATCGAATGCATTCTGCCTGTCCCGCCGCCGCGGGATGCATAGCAGACGAAATCCCCGAGACTGCCGGCATGCTTCATACGTCATGGTCATCGTGCGTCGACGCATACTGATTTTTTCGGCAACCCTCTCAGCCTCATTAATTTTTACAACCTCAGCCATAGGAGCATCGAAATGAGCGGTTTTGACACCTTATTCCAGAAAATCAAGCAGCGCGACCCGCACCAGACGGTCTTTCACCAAGCGGTCGAAGAAGTTTTCGGCAGCCTTGCCCCGTTCATCGCCAAAAACCCCAAGTACACCAAAGATAAGTTGTTGGAGCGCCTCGTCGAACCGGAGCGTGTCATTTCTTTTCGCGTCGCCTGGACGGATGATCAGGGAGAGGTACAGGTCAATCGCGGCTACCGCATCCAGATGAACTCCGCCATCGGCCCTTACAAAGGCGGCCTGCGCTTTCACCCGACCGTCAATCTCGATGTGCTCAAATTCCTCGCCTTCGAGCAAACGTTCAAGAACGCGCTGACCACGCTGCCGATGGGCGGCGGCAAGGGCGGTTCCGACTTTGATCCCAAGGGCAAAAGCGACGCCGAAGTGATGCGCTTCTGCCAGGCGTTCATGACTGAGCTGTACCGCCATATTGGCGCCGATCTCGACGTACCGGCCGGGGACATTGGCGTCGGCGCTCGTGAAGTCGGCTACCTGTACGGCCAGTACAAGCGCATCGCCAACGAATTCACCTCCGTGCTCACCGGCAAGGGCTTGACCTACGGCGGCAGCCTGGTTCGCACGCAGGCAACCGGTTACGGCGTCGTCTACTTTACCGAAAGCATGCTGAAAACCCACAACGATTCGATCGCCAACAAAAAGGTCCTCGTCTCCGGCTCCGGTAACGTGGCGCAATATGCGGCGGAGAAAGCGCTTCAGAAAGGCGCGAAAGTCCTGACGGTATCCGACTCCAACGGCTTCGTTCTCTTTGGCGACCAAGGCATGAGCGAAGCGCAGTTTGCCGCGCTGCTGGAGCTGAAGAACGAGCGCCGCGAGCGCCTCTCCGTCTATGCCAAGGAACAAGGCATCCAATACTTCGACGGGAAAAAGCCCTGGGGCGTCCCCTGCGACATTGCCCTGCCGTGCGCGACGCAGAATGAGCTCGACGAACAGGATGCTAAAACCCTGCTCGCCAACGGCTGCACCTGCGTGGCGGAAGGCGCGAATATGCCCTCGACCATGGGCGCAATCAATGCCTTCATCGGCGCCAAGATTCTGTACGCGCCGGGCAAGGCCAGCAATGCGGGCGGCGTGGCGACATCCGGTCTTGAAATGAGCCAGAACGCCATGCGTCTGTCCTGGGCGAGCGAGGAAGTCGACAAGCGCCTGTTCGAGATCATGGGCAATATTCACGAGAACTGCGTGAGCAACGGCACCGACAACGGCTACATCAACTACGTCAATGGCGCCAACATCACCGGCTTCAAGAAAGTCGCCGACGCCATGCTGGCGCAGGGCGTGGTCTGACCCGCCGTTCAAGCATCCAGAGCCAACGCCCCGCGCCATGCGCCGGGGCGTTTTTACATGGCGGCTTAACTTTGCGAGGCAACCGCTATTTTTCTGGTTTATGTTTTTTGATACCCTGAACCCCGCGTATTTAAAGGGCTCCCGGGCATTTTATGTTTTCTGGCCTGTTTTTACAGATTTCAGATAGGACTCCGCAAGTTTAAATAGCGGCGCAACTTTGCTCAAAGACAAGGCAAAGCCAACGCCGTATTTTTAAAGGTAAGCCGCTATTTCAGAGGGGGCGGCCAATGCACGCCGACTTCAGTCACCACGGCGTCGAGCGGCACGTCGTGCGCCTGTGGGTAGGTCGTCTCAACACGCGCCAGCGCGTAGCCCACGCCGATCGCCAGCGGCCGCTCCGACGATTGCGCCAACGCGGCCAGCGTGCGGTCAAAGAAACCGCCGCCGTAGCCGATCCGGTAGCCTTGCGCATCAAAGGCATTGACGGGAATCAGCAAAGCCTCCGGCACGGCGGCTTCCCCGCAAACCGGCGTAGGAATGCCGTAACGATCCGTAGTCATGACGCTTTGCGGCGTCCAGGCGCGAAAAGAGAGCGGCCGTGCCGGCGCCTCCGCAATCGGCAGCAGCGCTATGAACCCGGGCATTCCCGCGGTCGACCAAGCCGCCATCAGCGGCCGCAAATCCGGCTCGTTGCGGATCGGCCAGCAAAAGGCCACGCGCTGTGCGGCCAGGCGCGGAAAAGCCGCCTGCACATGGTGGCGAATCGCTTCGGAATACTGCGCACACTGCGCCTGCGACAAGGCCTCGCGCGCAGCCAGCGCTTGCAAACGCAATTGCCGCCGCCGATCTTTTATCCTTGCCTCCGTGGCGCCGGAATCCATTCCGGGCGCGCCCTGCGGCGTAAAGCACTCATCCATGTGGTATGCTCAAAACGCTGTGTTATCCGGAAACGGAAACGTGCCAAACGTACCGAAGTCGCCGTCTGGCGGCCCGGATCCCGTTCTCTGCGTAATGCGGCTGTTTCATCGCCTTGCCGTTTTTCCTGACGCCGGCCGAGGCGATTTAAACTTCACCCTCTGTTTGTCTTGCCTGATGCACTTGCCTGTCCAGCCTACCATGAAATCACTGCCTGCTCTCGTTTTTGCCTGTGTCTGCCTGTTTTCGCCCTTTTCCGCGATGGCCGACGTTGCTCCCGAAATCTTGCTGGCTGCACGCGATGCCGCCAAAGCGGGCGACCAGGATGCGCTTGAGCGCCTTGCGCCCGGATTTCAGGGGGACGAACTCTCTGTCTATCTCGACTACTGGCGCTTTCAGCCCGGGCTGAAAGACGTCGATCCGGCGCAAATACGCGACTTTCTGCAACGCAACAACGGCAGCTGCATTGCCGACAAACTGCGTGGCGACTGGCTGCGCGCGATGGGCAAGGAAGCGCGATGGGAGGTGTTTGACGCCGACTATCCGGGCTTGCAACAAACGGACCAGGAAATCACCTGCTACGCGCTGCAACGGCGGCTGGCGCGGGGCGAGGTCGCGGCGCTCGATGAAGCGATGCCTTTGTGGCTCAAGCTCGTCGATACGCCGGATGCCTGCTATCCCGTGCTGGAGGCGCTGATCATCAACAAGCGCGTGCAGATCGACGATGTCTGGGCGCGCATCCGCCGTCAGTTTGAAACCAACCGGCTGAGCAGCGCGCGCTACACCATGAACTATCTGCCCGAAAGCCAGACGCCGGACGCCAAAACGATGCAGGCATTTAACAAATCGCCCGTGAAGTGGCTCGTCAAGTTGCCTGCCAGCACACTCTCCGAGCGGAGATATCAGGAACTGGCGGCGCTGGCCGTCGGCCGCATCGCGCGCACAGACCCGGCCGCGGCGGCAACGCAGATGGAACGCATCGAAGCGAAACTGCCCGCCGAAGCAAGAAGCTGGGCATGGGGGCAGATCGGCTGGAAAGCGGCGCAGCAGCATCTGCCGGAAGCCGTATTGTGGTTCCGCCAGGCAGGCCAGGCCGCACTCTCCGACGAAGTGAGCCAGTGGAAAGTCCGCGCTGCCCTGCGTGCGCAGGACTGGGAAAGCGTGCGTACCGCGATCGAAGCGCTGCCGCCCGAACTGGCGGCGCAACCGACCTGGATCTACTGGCTTGGCCGCGCCTATACGGCGACGGGTAAGGCCGAAACCGCCCAAGGGCTGTACGCCATGATTTCCGGGCAACCCAACTTCTACGGCAATCTGGCGGACGAAGCGCTCGGCCGCCGTATTGATGTGCCACCCAGGGCAACGCCGGTCACAACCGAAGAGATCAACCGGGTGGCCGGGATATCCGGCCTCCGCCGCGGGCTGGCGCTACTGCGCGCCGGTCTGCGCCTGGAAGGCGTGCGCGAATTCAACTGGGGCCTGCGCGGGCTGGATGATCGCGGCCTGCTGGCTGCCGCGGAACTGGCACGACGCGCCCAGGTATTCGACCGGGCGATTGCTGCCGCCGACCGGACAAAAGGAGAACACGACTACGCGCTGCGCTACCTTGCACCTTTCCTCGAACAGGTTCGCCCCGCCGCCCAGGGGCAGATGCTCGACGATGCCTGGGTATATGGCCTGATGCGTCAGGAAAGCCGTTTCGTCACAGACGCCCGCTCTTCGGCCGGCGCCTCCGGACTGATGCAGTTGATGCCGGCGACAGCGCGTTGGGTGGCGAAAAAAATCGGGCTGACCGACTACAGCCCCGACATGGTGACCGATACCAACACCAACCTGCTGCTCGGCACCAGCTATATGCGCATGGTGCTTGAAGATCTGGACAATCATCCGGTGCTCGCTTCCGCCGCCTATAACGCCGGGCCGCGGCGGGCGCGCCGCTGGCGTGCCGAAGTTCCGCTGGAAGGCGCGATTTACGCCGAAACCATTCCCTTCAGCGAAACCCGCGACTACGTCAAAAAGGTCATGAGCAATACGGCGTATTACGCCTTGCTGTTTGGTCAGAGTGCACAAACGCTGACGCAACGGCTGGGCACCGTCGGTCCGCGTACCGATCCGGTCAATCCCGACCTACCCTAGGCACGCGGGCTCAGCCACCTATGTTCATTCACCCAACCCGCCCATCTCCCCGATCCGCGCCAGCGCACAGCGCGGCGGCACTGGCCCAAGCCGTATTCGCCGGATAGTCGCGAGCGTCGGGACGAATCATGCAAATCTATCTGGTCGGCGGCGCCGTCCGCGATGAACTGCTCGGCCTGCCGGTCAAAGACCGCGATTACGTCGTCGTCGGCGCAACGCCGGAAATCATGCGGGCGCAGGGCTACCAGCCGGTCGGCCGCGACTTTCCCGTTTTCCTGCATCCCCAAACGCACGAAGAATACGCGCTGGCGCGCACCGAGCGAAAAAGCGGGCGCGGTTACACGGGATTTGTCTTTCACACAGCGCCCGACGTTCGCCTGGAAGACGACCTGGCGCGCCGCGACCTGACGATCAACGCCATTGCCAGAACGCTTGACGGCACGATTGACGGCGCACTGATCGACCCCTTCGGTGGCGTAGCGGATTTACGCGCCCGCATCCTGCGTCATGTGAGTCCGGCGTTCGCCGAAGATCCAGTGCGCATCTTACGGCTGGCGCGTTTTGCCGCCCGTTTCGCCGACTTCACGATTGCGCCGGAAACCCTGGTGCTGGCGCGCCGCATGGTCGATGAAGGGGAAGTCGATCACCTCGTTCCCGAGCGCGTCTGGCAAGAGCTAGCGCGCGGCCTGATGGAAGCCAAACCCTCGCGCATGATCCGCGTATTGCGTGAATGCGGGGCGCTGGCCAGGCTGCTGCCCGAAGTTGACCGGCTATTCGGCGTGCCGCAGCGCGCCGACTATCACCCGGAAGTTGATACCGGTATCCACGTCACCCTGGCGCTCGATTACGCGGCCGCCAGAGGCTACGCATTGCCGGTGCGCTTTGCCGTCTTGCTGCACGACCTGGGCAAAGGGACAACGCCGGCAGCCGATCTGCCGCGCCATCCCGGACACGAAGGACGCAGCGCCCGCCTTGCCGAAACGCTTTGCGCCCGCCTCAAGGCGCCGGCCGAGTCACGCGATCTGGCGCTGCTGGTCGCCCGCTACCACGGCGACATCCGGCGCGGCAGGCAGCTTCGTCCCGCCACGGTACTTAAACTGCTGCAAAGCTGCGATGCCTTGCGCCGCCCGCAGCGTTTTACGCAGATCCTGCAAGCCTGCGATTGCGATTTCCACGGCCGTCTCGGCTGGGAAGACAAAACGATTCCCGACGCGGATTATTTCCCGCGTGCGCTGGCCGCCGCCTTGTCCGTCGATGCGGCGAGCATCGCCCGTGCTTGCACCGACCCGCGCAAAATCCCCGAGCGGATTGCCGCTGCGCGCATACGCGCCATCGCCGCGCTCGATCAGCCCTCGAACTGACATCTGAAAACATGCGCACGCCGCCCCCATCTCTCCCGCCGCAACGCCCGCCTGCTGACGGTTTTCCCGGCAAGCGCGTCTGGCAAGGATTCGCCTTCCCGCTGGGACTGGGGCTGATCGCCTGGCAACTGGGCACATGGGTTCCGGTTCTCGGCGCGCCCGTCATCGGCATTCTGCTTGGCCTGCTTGTCGGGCAACTATTCGGCTTGCGCCCGGAATGGAAAAGCGGGCTGGCTTTCTGTTCCAGGAAAGTTCTGCAAAGTGCCATCGTTCTGCTCGGCGCAGGGATGTCGCTGGGACAGGTCGCCCAGATCGGCAGCGACGGCCTGCCGGTGATGATCGGCACGCTGGCAATCGCGATTGGCGGTGGCGCCCTACTTGGCCGCATGTTGCGCGTAGAACGTCAAACGCGCGTGCTCGTCACCTACGGCACGGCAATCTGCGGCGCATCCGCCATTGCCACGATGAGCGCCGTTATCGGCGCATCGAGTTCGGCCATTGCCTTTTCGATTACCGTCATCGTCATCTATAACGTGCTCGGCGCGCTGCTTTTTCCGCCGCTCGGCCACCTGCTTGGCTTGTCGCAGGAGGCCTTTGGCCTCTGGGCGGGCACGGCCGTCAATGACACCTCCTCGGTCGTTGCCGCCGCCACGGTCTACGGCGCAGCGGCGGCATCTTACGCTGTCGTCGTCAAACTGACGCGAACGCTGGCCATCATTCCGCTGGCCGTCTTTGAATCCTGGCGGCGATACCGTTCAGCGTCGGGCGCAGAGCAAGCGGACCAACCCGTCTGGTACAAGCTGGCGCCGCCGTTCCTCGGCTTCTTCCTGTTGGCGGCGGCGCTCAATTCATTCGGCGCAATTCCGCCATCCTGGCAGGGAACGATCAAGCTAATGGCGCATTTCGGCACGACGGCGGCGATGGCCGCCGTTGGTATGACCAGTTCGTTCGCCGCCATCCGGCAAGCCGGCTGGCGCCCGATTGCCTTGGGCGGAATTTTATGGGTGTTGGTTGCGACAAGCAGCCTGCTGCTGGATATGATCCGCACCGCCTGGTGAAAAAGCGTCCAGACGTCCTATAGCGGATTGAATTAATTTTCGATACAAGGCGGCAAGCTGCAAACAGTACAAGGAGTACGGCAAGGCGCAGCAACGCCGTAGCGAACGTTAAGTGAATTCGCGATAAGCACAAAAAGCGCTGCCGGGCATTGCCGGACGCCTTCCCTAAAGGCGCCTCTGAACCCCGCGTGGATAGGGCATCTCCGGGCATATGCTCTGGAACCCGCGTAGATAAAGGACTTCCGGGCACCACCTCTGGAATGCCCTGTTGACGCGGGCTTCCGGGCACCCCTTTTGCAACACCGCCCAATAGCGAGCGGCTCGACTTTGCCAAAAGGCAAGGCGGCGAGCCGCTGACAGTACACTCAGTACGGCCAGGCCAGCGCAGCAACGCCGTATCTTGACCAAGGAAGACGCGATCGACCCCGGAGATGCCCGTGGATAAAGGCTCTTAAGGCAGCCCGCTCGCTCCCCTCTTTAAAGGGGTACAGTCCGAAGGGTCGAGGGCTTTTATGTTTTTTGATGCCCTAAAGCCCTTGTGTTTAAAGGGCCTCCGGTCATTTTATGTTTTCTGCCCTGTTTTTATGGATTTTAGAGGGGACTCCGTAAGCTCAAATAGCGGCCCGACTTTGCCAAAGACAAGACAGTAAGCCTCAGTCAGTACACTCAGTACGGCAAGGCCAAGCCAGCAACGCCGTATCTTGGCAAAGGAAGACGCGATCGACCCCGGAGACGCCCGTGGATAAAGGCGCTCCCGGCAGGCGTCAGGTAAATGCGATAAAACAGGCGCGGTGCGCGCGGTCTCAAACCGTAAGCTCAACCAGATCGCCGAAGGAAAACTCCAGCTGCGTCCAATCCTCGCTGGGCAGCTTTTGCCAGTAACCGCACAGCGTTTTCATCACGCCGGCGTGGGCAACGATGGCAACGCGCGGTAGCTTCAGTGTTTCGGCAAAGGCAATGACGCGGGCGCGCAGTTGGGCGACGGATTCCCCGCCGGGCGGCACGAAATGAAGCACGTCGGCAGCCCACATATCCAGCGCCGCCCGGTCAATATCTTCCCAGGGCTTGCCTTCCCAATCACCGAAACTGATTTCGCTGAGACGCGCATCGATGCATGGCGCCACGCCATAGGGTTTGCCGAGCGCTTCGGCCAGCACGCGGGCGCGCTTGAGCGGGCTGCAAAAAATCGGCGTGTCGCAAGGAATCTGCGTCCGTAACTGGCGGGCAACAGGCAGCGGGTCTTCACACGCCACGTCAAGCTGGCCATAGCAAATGTTGGCGGCAAGCTGCGGACGTGTATGGCGGATCAGGAAAACCTGCACAACAGCCCCGCGTAAAAGACCACCTCGGCCAACTGTTGCGTTGCCCCAAGGCAGTCGCCGGTATAGCCGCCGATATTGCGCTTGAACAGACGCGCCAGCCACAGCGTGGCCAGTAATGCCAGAACAACGGCGGATGCCGCCTGCTGCCACGGCAGACAGAACAGCGGCGCGACGCCCGTCAGCACGACGAAAGCCAGTTCGCCGATACTCAGATTATTGCTGAAGGGTTTGCCCTTGCCGTCGGTGCGCACGTATTCCATAGACACCATGATGCCCGTCGCACACAAACGCGAAAAAACATGGCCGGCAATCAATGCAAAAGGCAGCCAGGCGGTTTCGATTTCAAGCAACGTGACATAACGCGCCAGCAGCAGCATGGTCAGTGCAACCGCGCCAAAGCTGCCCAGCCGTGAATCGCGCATGATGTCGAGAATACGCTGCTTGTCCCAACCGCCGCCGAAGCCATCGGCCACATCGCTCCAGCCGTCCTCGTGCAGCGCGCCGGTCAGCCGGATGGTGGCGGCCATGGCGACAAGAACGGCCAGCGACTTCGGCCAGAATAGGGCGCACACCATGAACAACGCCGCGCAGATCGCACCGAGCAGCACGCCGGCGAGCGGGAAATAGACAATGGCCTTTTCCAGCGCGACGCTGCTATAGCCCAGCTGTCCGGGGATCGGCAAGCGCGTAAAAAAGCGAAGCGCGCCGATAAAGGTCTCAAATCGGGAACTCAAAGCCATTGATCGCGGGAGTTATCGGATGTGTTTGCTGACGCCGGCAGAAGCGAAACTGGCCATTTCGTTCAGGAAAGCGACGGCAGCCCGGACAATCGGGAAAGCCACCATGGCACCCGTTCCCTCGCCCAGACGCATGCCGATGTCGAGCAGCGGATTACCACCAAGAAAGCGAATCTGTGCGCGATGCCCCGCCTCGGCGGAACAATGCGAAAAAATGCAGTAATCGGCAATCGCCGGCGCGATGCGATGCGCCGCCAGCAGGGCCGAGGTGGCAATGAAACCGTCTGCGAGCAGCACCATGCCGCGTTCCGCACCCGCCAGCAGGGCGCCGGTCATCATGGCAATTTCAAAGCCGCCGAATTCGCTCAGAATCTCCGTCACATCGGCATGGGCCGGCAGCCCGGCACGCTGGATGGCCTGCTTCATCAATGCTTTCTTATGCGCCAGCGCGGTATCGTCGAGGCCGGTACCGCGCCCGACGCAATCGTCGAGGGAAGCGCCGGTCAGCAGGTGGGTAATCAGCGATGCCGAGCCGGTATTGCCGATGCCTTTCTCCCCCACCCCCATAATATTGCAGCCCCGATCGGCCACCGCACGGGCAATTTCCGCCCCTTTGGCAATTGCCGCCAGGCATTGCGCCCGCGTCATGGCCGGTTCTTCCAGGTAATTGCGCGTGCCGGCCGGGTCGATTTTGGCGTCGATCAGCCCCTCGCGCGGACCGAAGTCATGCGCGACCCCCGCATCGATCGCCAGCATGGTCATTCCGTTGAGCCGCGAAAACACATTGGCCGCTGCGCCGCCTTTTAAGTAATTCTCCAGCATCTGCCAGCTCACATCCTGCGGATAGGCCGAAATACCGGCGTGCGCGGCACCGTGATCGCCGGCAAAAATCAGCATATGCGGATCGCGCAACTGCGGCGACAATGTGTGCTGGATGCAGCCGATCCGCACGGCAATTTCTTCGAGCCTACCCAGCGAACCGACGGGTTTGGTCTTGTTGTCGATCTTCTCTTGCAAGGCCTGCGCCAGCGAAAAATCAACCGGAGGGATGGAAAAATGCATCATGTCTTGTCTTGTTGTCTTGTCGATTAGCCAAGTGAACCGAGGTGTGGACGTGGCCGCGTGGCCGCGCAGCATGCGCCGTTCTGCCGGGCATTCGCGGCTTCCATGCCGGCATCGTTCTATGTGCTCCAGACCAGCCCGCCAGGTCCGGCGGATAGGGCAGTAGAGGCCATGAAACACGAACGACGCCATTATAGACGCAGTGTTCCATGTTAATCTCGCGGCATGAAAGAACTGATTATTGGCGGCGCACGCTCCGGTAAAAGCGCGTATGCAGAAAAACAGGCGCAGGCAAGCGGTCTGCATGTCGTCTATGTCGCCACGGCGCAGGTACTCGATCATGAAATGGCGCGCCGGGTTGCCGCGCATCAGGCGCGCCGGCCGGCACAATGGGGGCTGGTCGAAGCGCCGCTTGACCTATACGCGGCGTTGTCACGCAACGCTGCGCCGAATACTTGCCTGCTTGTCGATTGCCTGACGCTGTGGCTGTCCAACCTCCTCTTCGCCGGGGAAGCGGCCAAACAGGCGGAGGCCGGCCAGGCGATCAATTGCCCGCTATTTCTGCGGGAAACCCAGGCGCTGGCCGAAGGCCTGCAACACTTGCCGGGCCGGATCATTCTGGTTTCCAACGAGGTCGGGAGCGGGATCGTGCCGATGGACCCGGTGTCGCGCCTGTTTGCCGACGAGCAGGGGCGACTGAATCAGCGGATCGCCGCCGTCTGCGATCGGGTCACGCTCGTCGCCGCGGGTCTGCCGCTCGTGCTCAAAGATGCACGAAATCCCATCGGCAATGCACATGAGGCACCATAGCGAATCAATGAGGTGATACACTAGTCGTCGGCAGTCCGGCATACTGCTGCGCCAGAAGCCATCCCTTGCCGGGCGGGCGTTATCGTCGAGTTTCGGCTTTATCGATCAGGAGCAGAAAATGAGCATCAGCGAACACGTCAAAGCAAATCTTGAGCAGGTTAAATCGAGCCTCGAACAGGGTACGGAACGCCTTAAATCAAATTTCGATCACGGCAAGAAAAAAGTCCGTTCCCAGTACGAATACGGCAAAGAGTTGGTTTCGTCCGGGCTGGAAGGCGCGCGGGAAGCGCGTAAAGCCGTGCTCGCCACCGAGGATACTTCGAACATTCTGGCCGTCGCCGCCGAACAGTCGTGGCAGGCCGCCAGTTTCGGCGTGCTGACAGGCGCCGTCCTGGGCGCATTGGCCGACGATCGCAAGCCGGTACGCGGCGTCGTCGCAGGCGGTATTTTGGGCGCCGCCCTGGCGTTTGGCGTCAGCTTTGCCTGGAAAACCCGTCCGCTGACTTCTGCCATGGCCCGTGAAGCCGGCAAGCGTATCGGCCACACGCGCGACCGCCACTGGCTGAGCAGCCACCCGATCAACTACGGTTGATTGTCGTTTTGGCCTAAATTCTTTGGGTTAACTATTTAATTAGTTTAAATAGTTACCTTTCTGAACTGCCTGGTTTTCCAGGCAGTTTTATTTTTAGCCTCTGTTTTTTGGCTGACGATTGATACGCATCCTAACGACTCAAATGCACTCATAGCTTACAAAACAGTACGTGGCAAGAATCGAAGGATGGATCAATTGGACATGCAAGGTATCAATAGTGTATGGCCTTACATACAGCAAGTTGGTTTTTACTTCCACATTACTGCCGGTATGCTATTGCCAAAACCTTCAGGCTCAATACGCAGATACTAAAAATTTTTTGCGCCATACCCAATCTTTTCCATAAATAATCGGCAAGGTTTAGCGCTCTATCCAATGCCAATATAAAGTTTCAATGCAATAGTTGCCGAACAAATAAAAAGCGCCATACATGATATGGCGCTTTTGTTATATGCAGGTTACAGTTTCTATAGGACTCGCATTATCTCTGAATTAACAGACTGTTAATGTTGCCCCCGCGTGCGAGGTATTCCTCTACCCAAGCGGGCTTACGTCCCTTACCGCTCCAGGTTTGGGCACTATTCGTCGGGTTGGCGTATTTTGCTTCGCCTTTTTTGGCAGCCGCTTTTTTTGCGCCCGATTTGAGGCCAAGGTCTTCGACTGTCAAATGATATTCAGCAATTTTTTCCTTGATTCCTTTTATGACCAGGCTAAGTTCGGCCAGGCGAGCTTGTTCCACTTCGAACTGAGCCTTTTTCAGATTTTCGAGCGCTTCCTTGTAGCTAATAGTCATTGCTTCCTCCAGTTAAAATAAAAAGTCCGGCGTCCATCAACCATCAACGCCCCGCCCTATTTGTGGGAGGCATTATAAATTAACTGGGCGAAAAAACAATCGAATGCAATATAACGATCCATTCAGCCTTTCAATATGTTGTATATCATTGCTATTGAGCGCTTGGTTATTATCTGCCTGGCATTAAGGCAATTCCCTGTGACTCACCCGTATTCGGTATTGATGCTGCGCAAATGAATACGGCTCAATTCAGTTCATTTAGTATCGGCGACGCACGCAGGAAGTGCAAAAGACGGAATGCATTCGGCAAGGCGCTGCAAATCCAGATGCTGTTCGACGGCGTCGGCCAGCCGATCCAGATCGCGTTCGCGCCGCTCGGCCGGATCGAACCGCGCTTCCGGTGTGTGACCGGCCCAGGCAATCAGCACATTAAGCGCATCCGGCGAATCAAATAACCCGTGACAATAGGTGGCAAGCACCTGACCGTCCGCCGACAGTGCGCCTTCCGGCAGCCCTTCCAGACAGGTCGCCGGTCGCGCCAGCGCCGGCCCATGCGTCACGCCCATGTGAATACGGTAGCCGCGCAGTAACGGCGGGGCGCTCAGCGTTCCATTCAGCGTCAGCGTTCCGCTGACATTCTCCAGATGTTTTTCCGGTGCCAGCGTCGTTTCATAATCGAGCAGTCCCAGACCGGGCTGGCTGCCAGGCGCCCCTTCCAGCCCCAACGGGTCATTGAGCTGTTTGCCAAGCATTTGCAGGCCGCCGCAGATGCCGATCAGCTTGCCGCCATAGCGCAGATGCCGTCGGATCGCTTCTTCCCAGCCCATGCTGCGCAGCCAGTCGAGGTCCGCCTGCACGGCTTTCGAGCCGCCCAGCACGATCAGGTCACAAGGCGGTGGCGCATCATGCGCCCCGACAACCGTAAAATCGACTTCCGGATGAAAACGCAGCGGATCGAAATCGTTGTGGTTCGACAGACGCGGATAAGCGGGCGCAACGACCTTGAGTCTGGCGCCGGTCTTGGCCAGCTTACCACGCGGTAGCGCATCCTCGGCATCGAGATACAGGCCGTGCAGGTAGGGCAGGACACCGATCACCGGCTTGCCGGTGCGCTGTTCCAGCCAGGTCAGCCCCGATTCCAGCAGGCTGAAATCACCGCGGAAGCGGTTGATAACGAAACCTTTGACACGCGCCTGCTCACTTGGCGAGAGGAGTTCGTAAGTGCCGGTCAGGTGGGCAAAAACGCCGCCGCGATCGATGTCGGCAACGATGATGACCGGGCAATCGACGACCTCGGCAAAGCCCATATTGGCAATATCGCGGGCGCGCAGGTTGATTTCCGCCGGACTCCCCGCGCCTTCGACGATGATGGCATCGTATGCCGCACACAGGCGTTGCCATGATTCGAGCACGGCCTGCATCGCCCGCGGCTTGTATTCGTGATAATCACGGGCATTGAGATCGGCATGCGTCTTGCCATGGATAATGACCTGCGAGCGCTTGTCGGTCGAAGGCTTGAGCAGTATCGGGTTGAAATCGATATGCGCCGGCACCCGCGCCGCCAACGCCTGTAGCGCCTGGGCGCGGCCGATTTCGCCGCCATCGACGGTCACGGCCGAATTCAGCGCCATATTCTGCGGCTTGAACGGCGCAACGCGCACGCCTCGACGCGCCAGCACGCGGCATAGCGCCGCCCCCAGTACCGATTTTCCAGCGTCCGAAGTACAGCCTTGCACCATCAGGCAGGGCGTTTTTTGCAGAGTCATGATCCGTTTTTCCAAAAAAGTCTTAGAACTTAGAAATTTAGGGCTATTTTCTCATACGCTGCGGACACCGGAAGCGCCCCACAACAGGCTACATCAAAGAAAAACGACAACGGCCATTGGGAGAAGTTTTTGCCGATTTCCCGTAAAACGTGCGATGAACGGTTGAATTGCGAGCCGGACTCGACGTATATTGCTTTCCGATCTGAGGCGTTTCCGCCCAGACGCACCATGGGTTCATTGATCAGGGCATGGAAAGAAAAACCAAAACAGCAGACAGCGCTGCACGCAATCTGACCGCCGGATTTCTGGCCGACCGCCAGTTTGTCTTTCTGGCACTGACCAACCTCCTCGGCTTCATGCTGGCCGTTGCCCTGGCAGGCACCGATTTTATCGGCGCCTACAACCTCCAGTCGATGGCGGCGCAGCTGCCGGAACTGGGACTGCTGGCGCTGGGTGTCATGCTGGCGATGGTTTCTGGAAACGGCGGCATCGACCTATCGGGCATCGCACTGGCCAATCTGTCGGGCGTCTTGGCCGGGCTGATAGCCTCCCATTTCATTGCGGCCGACGATGCCCCCTTGCTTTACACGGGAAGTTTCATTGCGCTTGCCCTGCTCGCCGGCGGCATCGGCGGCATGCTGAACGGTGTTCTGATTGCCTGGGGGCATCTGACGCCCATTCTCGCCACCCTTGGCACGCAAATGTTTTTTACCGGGATCGCCGTCGTGCTGACCAACGGTTCCGCGCTGCGCCTGGGCTACATTGAGCCGCTCGATGCATTCGGCAACTCGACGCTGGCCGGCCTGCCTATCTGCTTCATCGTATTTCTGGCCGTCGCTGCCGCGCTCGCGCTGATGCTCAAGCGCACCCCTTTCGGCATCCGCCTGTACTTGTTGGGCAGCAACGCCAAAGCAGCAAGCTATGCCGGGATTCCCGTGCGGCGGATGCTGTTCCTGACCTACACCCTGTGCGGACTGCTAGCCGGACTGGCGGGCGCCATCATCGCCGCGCGCACTTCCAGCGTGAAATGGGATTACGGCAGCTCTTACGTGATGATTTCCATCCTGATCGTCGTCGCCGCCGGCGTCCGCCCAGAAGGCGGCTACGGACGGCTGGTCTGCGTCCTGCTGTCGGCCACGGCGCTCCAGCTGCTGGCCAGCATGTTCAACTTCCTCGATGTTTCCAGCTTTTTCCGCGATTGCGCCTGGGGGACGATGCTGCTCATTTTCCTCGTCGTGTCGCGTTTCGACTATCGTACCTTTTTCCGGAACCGGCCCGGTTCCAGCGGCTCGGCGTCACTCCCTCGCGCCGGCCGCACCGTCTAGAGGGAGCGCTTCGTCACCACCACGGAGGTTATTCCATGTCTATCGTCAAAGCATCCATCGCCTGTGCCGTCTCTGCGGCTCTAGTCGGTACGGCAGGCATTGCCGGCGCACAGGGCAATCAAAGCGGCAACAAAACGATCGCCACCGTCGTCAAAATTACCGGCGAAACCTGGTTCAACCGCATGGAAGACGGCGTCAAGGCGTTTGGCGCCTCAACACCGGGCGTCACTACGGCGCAATACGGGCCACCCAAGGCTGATGCCGCCTTGCAGACGAAAATCATCGACGATCTGATCGCCAAAAAAGTCGACGCGATCACTGTCGTCCCCATGGATCCTTCGACGCTGGAAGGCGTGCTCAAGCGCGCCATGGACCGCGGCATCAAGGTCGTGACGCATGAAGCGGACAATGCGAAAAACACGCATGTGGATATCGAAGCCTTCGACAACAAGGCGTTCGGCGCGCGCTTCAATGAGCGGCTGGCCAAATGCATGGGCGGGGCCGGCAAATGGACTTCGTTTGTGGGTTCGCTGGGCAGCCTGACGCACGTGCAATGGGCTGACGGCGGCGCCGAAAACGCCAAGAAATACCCCAAAATGGTACTTGTCGATGCCAAGAACGAATCATTCAACGATGCCAACAAGGCCTACGAAAAAGCCAAGGAAATTCTGCGCAAACACCCCGATATCAAGGGCTTCCAGGGCGGTGCGGCCATCGACGTGCTGGGCATCGGCCGCGCAATCGAAGAAGCCGGCCTGCAAGGCAAGATTTGCGTGATCGGCCTCGGCCTGCCCAAGGATTCCGGCAAATACCTCGAATCCGGCGCCATCCAGGGCATCGGCTTCTGGGATCCGCAGGAAGCCGGCGTTGTCATGAACAAGGTGGCCAAGATGCTGCTCGACGGCCAGCAGATCACCGACGGCATGGATCTGGGCGTGCCCGGCTATCACAAGGTTAAGGTCAAGAAGGGGCCGGGCAAGGGCATTATCGTCGTCGGCGAAGCCTGGATCGACGTCGACAAGTCGAACTACAAGAACTACCCGTTCTGAGCCCCAGCCTGGCCTGAAGCGCATGCTGGAGGACGCCGTGCATGCAGCATGAGCGAAGCGTTCTCCGGCATGTTCCACGCCGCCGGCCAATCACTACATGACATGATCGCCTCACCGTCCCGCCCGTAATCGCATGAATGCGCCCGACACCCGCCGGCAAGCCGACGCCCCGCCGCCAGCTGCCGATCAACCGCCTTTTCTCGAAGTGCGCGGCATCCACAAACGTTTCGCCGGCGTCCACGCCCTGCGCGGCATCGACCTGACGATCGAAAGCGGTCAGATTTACCATCTGATCGGAGAAAACGGCTGCGGCAAAAGCACCTTGATCAAGATCATCGCCGGCGCGCAGCCGCCGGATGAAGGAAAGATCATCGTCGCCGGGCGCGCGTATGCGCGCCTTTCCCCCATCGAGGCGCTGGCCGCCGGCATCGAAACCGTCTATCAGGATTTTTCGCTGCTGCCCAACCTGAACGTGGCGGAAAACATCGCCCTGACCCAACAGCTCGTTCAGTCGGGCGGCCGCCTCTTCCGGCGTCTGGACCGCGCCGTCCTGGCGCAGACCGCCACGCGCGCGCTCGCCGCAATCGGTCTGCCGTCCACACAGGCGTTCATGCAGCAGCGCGTCGACACCCTGCCCATCGCCACGCGCCAGATGGTGGCGATTGCCCGCGCCATTGCCGTCGACGCGCACCTGGTCATCATGGATGAGCCGACCACCGCACTGACGCGCCGCGAAGTCGGCAACCTGATCGGCGTCGTCAATCGCCTGCGCGAACAGGGCGTCGCCGTGCTGTTCGTCACGCACAAACTCGACGAATGCAAAGCCATTGGCGGGCGCGTCGTCATTTTCCGCGACGGCCAGAAGGTGATGGAAGGCGACGCCGGCGATTACAGCAAAGCCGATTTGAGCTACTGGATGACCGGCCGCCAGCTCGACGAACACCGTTACCGCAGCGAACCCGCCAGCGAAGCCCCCGCAACATCGCGCCTCCTCATCACCGGGCTGACGCGCGCCGCAGCGTTCTCGGAAATCTCCTTCGCCGTCAATCGGGGCGAAATTCTCGGCATTACCGGGCTGCTCGATTCCGGACGCAACGAACTGGCGCTTGCCTTGGCCGGCGTGCATCCGGCCGATGCCGGCCAGATTTTTCTCGACGAGCAGCCGGCCGCCCTGCACCGTCCGGCCGATGCCATCGCCGCCGGCATCGGCTATCTGCCGGAAGACCGCTTGTCCGAAGGGCTGTTTCTGGAAAAGCCCATCCGCGAAAATTTCACCGCCGCCGTGCTCGGCCGGCTGTGCCGCCGTTTCGGCCTGCTCGATCAAAGCCGCGTGCGCAATCTGGCGCACCGTCTGACCGAACAGTTGCACATCGCCACCCCCGATATTGAACACCCGGTGCAGTCCCTCTCCGGCGGCAACCAGCAGCGCGTTCTGCTCGGACGCTGGCTGTCCATCGACCCCAAGGTGCTGATCCTGCACGGCCCCACCGTCGGCGTCGATGTGGGTTCCAAGGATACGATCTACCGCATCATCCAGTCGCTCGCCGCGCAAGGCATGAGCATTCTCATCGTCAGCGACGACCTGCCGGAGCTGCTGCAAAACTGCGACCGGATTTTGATCATGCGGAAAGGGCAGATCAGCCAGGTTTTCGATGCCGCTGAAACCGTATCGGAAACCGATCTGTACGAAGCGATGACGGCCGAACACCCCAGAAAAGAGGAAGAAAAAATATGCCAGGGCTGAATCCGCGCCCCCATACGCTGCGCGCCTTTTACGCATTTCTGGCGCGCAACCCATCGGTATTTACGCTCACGCTCATCGTCCTTGTCTGCCTGATTGTCGGCAGCATCAATCCGCGTTTCTGGCAGCTTGCCACGCTGTTCGACATTTTGCGCGGCTGCGTCGTGCTCGGTTTGTTCGCGCTCGGCGTGCTGGCGGTGCTCGCCGCCGGCGGGCTGGACGTTTCCTTCACGGCGATTGCGGCGCTGACCATGTATTCGATCACGCGGCTGGTCATCGAGCAGGCGCCCGGCCTGTCCATCATCGCGATCTTTGCGCTGGGCGCCGGCGGCGGGCTGCTGCTCGGCGCCATCAACGGCGTTCTGGTGCATACACTGCGCGCGCCTTCGCTGATCGTCACCATCGGGACGCAATACGTCATCCGCAGCCTGCTGCTGACGTTCGTCGGCACCGCCCTGATCATCAACGTGCCCGAGGCGATGGAATCGTTCGGCAAACTGGCGCTCTGGCGTTACCAGACAGCGGACGGCGGTCTCGCCGTCCTGCCCGCCTTTGTGCTTGCGCTGGCCGCCGCCGCGCTGCTCACCTGGTGGATTCTCAACCGCACCCTGCTCGGCCGCGCCGTGTTCGCCATTGGCGGCAGCCTGCCCGTCGCCGAGCGTCTCGGCTTCCGCCTACGCACGGTGCAGATCTTCGTTTTCGCCTACGCTGGCTTGCTCGCGGGCATCGCCGGCGTCATCCACGTTTCCGGCAACCGGTTGGCCAATCCCTTCGATCTGGCCGGCAGCGAACTGGACGTCATCGCCGCGGTCATTCTGGGCGGCGCCCGCATCACCGGCGGCACAGGCACCGTCCTCGGAACGCTGCTCGGCGTCGTGCTGGTGACGCTGGTCAACAACAGCCTGGTGCTGGCCGGCGTTCCCAGCACCTGGCAAAAGGTCATCGTCGGCGCCTTCATCGTCCTGGCCGGCGCCATGTTCGCCAGCCGCTCCCCGTAAGCCTGATCGATCCGCCGCCACGCCGCACAGACCAGCGCCGGAGCCCGCGTAAACAGGGCGTCTCTGAGCAGGCGCCCGGAGGTCCTTTATTTACGTGCATTTCCAAAGAACTGCCCGCCAGCCCTTTGTTTATAAGGGTTCCAGAGGTGCCTACCCGGAGCGCCTTTATCCATGCGGGTTCCAGAGAAGTATGTCCGAAAATGCACTATCCATAAGGGTTTCGGAAGGGGGCCAGGAAATGCCCACTCCGCGCGGGTTTTGGAGCACCCGAATAGCCTCTCGTCCTTTGGGAAAGGGTAAAAAAAGATAAAAAGGGCGCAGGTGCATCTCCAAAGAGGATGCCCTGAAGCCCTTGTAAACAGGGCATTTCCGGGTAGCCTACCCGTCAGCCCTTTGTTTATAAGGGTTACAGAGGTGCCTGCCCGGAAACACCCTATCCACTTGGGCTTCAGAGGGATGCCATAATCCCCTTACATAGCGGCTCGGCTTTGCCAAAAGACAAGGCGGTAAGCCGCTGACAGTACACCTAGTACGGCAAGGCGAGCCAGCGCGGTATTCCGGCCGGGCGTAGAAGCGCTTTATTTCGCGGCACGCCGGGCTGTGGCCTACGGGGCGGCATCGCACTAAAATAGGCGGCATTGCATTTGCATTGAACATGGCAGAAACTTTTGCCGACTGTTTTTCGATTTCTTTTCTGTTTCTTTCATTGCTTCCATGTCCGATTTTCTTCCTTCGTGGTTTTCCATTCCCCTGCTACCCGCCTCGCTGTGGCTGCCGACGGCGGCGCTGGCCGCCGTCCTGCTCGATCGCTTTCTCGGCGAGCTGACGCGCTTTCATCCGCTGGTCGGCTTTGGCGCATTCGTCGATCTGCTCGAAAAGCTGCTGAACCCGTCGCCGCAGCGGGGCGACAATGCGCTGGAAAGCCGCTTCATCGGCCTGCTCGCCTGGGGGACGGCGGTGCTGCCGTGGGTGGCGCTGGCGGCCTGGCTGACCTGGCCGCGCAAGACGCCGATCAACTGGCTGTTCGACACGCTGCTGCTTTATTTTGCGCTGGGCGGGCGCAGTCTGACCGAGCACGCCGAGCGCGTCGCGCGCGATCTGGCCGCCGGCAATCTGGCGGCAGCGCGGCGGCACGTCGGCTGGATCGTGTCGCGCCATACCGACGATCTGGACAAATCGGGCGTCGCCAGAGCGGCGGTGGAATCAACGCTGGAAAACGGCAACGACGCGATCTTCGGCACGCTGTTCTGGTTCGCGCTTTTTGGCGGCGGCGGCGCGGTATTTTTCCGGCTGGCCAATACACTCGATGCGATGTGGGGCTACAAGAACGAACGTTTCCTGCATTTCGGCTGGGCGGCGGCGCGCATTGACGATGTGCTTAACTTCATCCCCGCGCGGCTGACGGCGCTTTCCTACGCCGTGTGCGGCAATACGCGGCAGGCGCTCGATTGCTGGCGGCAGCAGGCTTCCGGCTGGGAAAGCCCGAACGCCGGGCCGGTGATGGCCGCCGGCGCGGGCAGCCTGGGCGTCGTGCTCGGTGGCGCGGCGATTTACCACGGCAATGTTGAAGAACGCCCGCCGCTGGGCGTCGGCCGGCCGCCGCGCGCTGAGGACATTTTCCGCGCCATCGCGCTGGTGCGCCACAGCCTGATGCTGTGGGTCGGGCTGTTCCTGCTTGGCGGGGCGTTGATTGCCCTGCGTAACCTGATTGCCATTATCGGAGGCGCGGCTGGTGCTTGAGCATGGCGGTAGACTGCGCGCCGCAGCGCAGCAATACGGCATTCCGCTCGTCGACTGGCTCGACCTGTCGACCGGCATCAACCCCGACACCTATCCGGTGCCGCCGCTCGACCCGGCCTGCTGGAACCGCCTGCCGGAAGACAACGACGGGCTGGAAGCCGCCGCCGCAGGCTATTACGGCAGCGAGCGCCTGCTTGCCCTGCCCGGCTCACAGGCCGGCATCATGGGCTTGCCGGCGATGTTTCCCGCGCAAACCCTTGCCTGCGTTGCGCCGATTTACGAAGAACATCCGTATGCCTGGCAACGCGCAGGGCACACCGTCCGCCGCCTGCCGACGCTGGCGCGCGCGCTGGCCGGGGCAACGCCGCTGGTTTTGCTGTGCAACCCGAACAACCCGACGGCGACGGCGACGCCGCGCGCCGATCTGTGCGCTGCCGCCGAGCAGCTGCACCGGCGGGGCGGCTGGCTGATCGTCGACGAAGCCTTTGCCGACGCCGAGCCGGAAAACAGCATCGTTTCCCTGGCTGGGAGCGACGCGGCGCCCAACCTGATCGTTCTACGCTCGCTCGGAAAATTCTTCGGCCTGGCGGGGGCGCGCGTCGGCTTTGTGTTCGGCGCGCCTGAAAAACTCGCCGCGCTGCGCGAAATACTCGGCCCCTGGCCGCTCGCGCATCCCTCGCGGGCGGTGGCGCGCCAGGCGCTGTGCGATACCGTCTGGCAGAAGACCGCGCGACACCGCCTGATCGCCGGTTCACAACGGCTGGCCGGCATGCTCGCGCCGCTCGGCGAAGTCGGCCGCACGGCGCTGTTTTGCACTCTGCACAGCCGGCGCACCGCCGAGCTGGCCGATCATTTTGCCCGTCACGCCATCCTCATCCGCCGCTTTGACGAACACGGCCTGCTCCGTTTCGGCCTGCCGGGCGCCGAAAGCGAATGGCAGCGTCTGCACACGGCGCTGGCCGCCTGTCCGAAAGGGTAATGCCGCATGACGCCGAATAGACTTCTTTGGCTTTGCTTCTGGCTGCTGTCTGCATCGAGCGCGCTGGCCGCCGGCATCAGCGTGCGCGACGATACCGGCGCGACGGTCAGCCTGGCGCAGCCGGCGCAGCGCATCGTTACGCTGTCGCCACATCTGGCGGAAACCGTGTTTGCCGCTGGCGCGGGCGGGCAGATTGTCGGCACGGTCGATTACAGCAACTATCCCGAAGCCGCCCGCCGCATCCCGCGCGTCGGCGGTTATTCGCGTTTCGATCTGGAAGCCGTGGTGGCGCTCAAACCCGATTTGATCATCGCCTGGGAAGGCGGGAATGCGCCGGCGCACCTGCAAAAACTGCGCCGCCTGGGGCTGCCGGTCTATCTGTCGCAGATCAACCGGCTCGAAGACATCGCCGGCGAAATCGAACGGATCGGCGTCCTGGCCGGCACCCGCCAGAGCGCGGATACGGCGGCGCGCACCTTCCGCCAGCGTCTGGCGGATTTGCAGGCGCGCTACGCCGGCCGCCCCGTGGTACGCACGTTTTACGAAGTCTGGCACCAGCCGCTGAAAACGATCGGCGGGCAACAGTTCATTTCCAGCGTCATCCGCCTGTGCGGCGGCGAAAACGTGTTCGGCACACTGACCGCCACGGCGCCGGATGTGACCGTCGAAGCCGTGCTGGCTGCCAACCCGGAAGCCATCATCGCCAGCGGCATGGGCGAAGCGCGCCCCGAATGGCTGGACGACTGGCAAGCGCGCCCCGGCCTGCTGGCCGCACAACGGAAAAACCTCTTTTTTATTCCGCCCGACCTGATCCAGCGCCACACGCCGCGCCTGCTCGACGGTGCCGAGCGGCTCTGCCAGCACCTCGAAACGGCGCGCAGCCGGCGGCCGGCGGGTAGCCGGCAATAGGGCATAGGGAACAGCGCATGCAAACTCGTCGCCGCGCCCTCCTGATTCTCGCCGCTCTGGGCCTATTGACCTTGATCAGCCTGCTGCTTGCGCTCTCGCTCGGCAATGTTCCTCTCGGGCTGACGGAAACGCTCGCCGCCCTGTTCGGGCGCGGCGAGGGGATGGCGGTTGAGGTCGTGCGCAGTCTGCGCCTGCCGCGCGCCCTGGCCGGGCTGGCCTGCGGCGGCTTGCTGGCCGTCTCCGGCGCGCTGTTGCAGGTGCTGCTGCGCAATCCGCTGGCCGATCCGTATGTGCTCGGTATTTCCGGTGGCGCCAGCGTCGGCGCCCTGCTCGTCATGCTTCTCGGCCTGACCGGCGGCATCGGCGTCGGCGCGGCGGCGTTCTGCGGCGCGCTAGCCGCCATGTTCATGGTCTTCGGCCTGGCGCACGGCAACGGCGGCTGGACACAGACGCGGCTGCTGCTCACCGGCGTCATCGTCGCCTCCGGCTGCGGCGCTGCCGTGGCGCTGATGCTGTCAATCGCGCCGGACTACAAGTTGCACGGCATGCTGTTCTGGCTGATGGGCGATCTTTCGCAGGCAGGCAATCCGGCGCCGGGGCTGGGGGCGCTGGCGCTGATCGTTCTGGCAACGCTGCCCTTTGCGCGCGAACTCAATCTGCTGGCGCGCAACGCTGATCTGGCGCAGACGCTCGGCGTCGAAATCGGCCGTCTGCGGCTTGCCGTTTACGTCATCGCTTCGCTGGCAACCGCCACCGCCGTGACACAGGTCGGCTCGGTCGGCTTCATCGGCCTGATCGTGCCGCACCTCACCCGCCTGGCCGTCGGCAACGACCAGCGCATTCTGCTGCCGGCCTCGGCGCTGGCGGGCGGCAGCTTGCTGGTGGTTGCCGATACGCTGGCGCGCACGCTCATCGCGCCGCAGCAACTGCCCGTCGGCGTGCTGACTGCGCTGATCGGCGTGCCCGTTTTTCTGTTTCTGCTCTCGCGCGACCCGCACGCTTCTTCCGCGCATTCTTGAAAGAAGCGATGGGCACAAAGGGCAAGCCGATGAAAACGATGGAATCTTCCCCCCTATCCGGCGACAAGCACGCGCCGATCCTGCAACTGCGCCGGCTGTCGGTCGGCATCGGTGAGCGCCGTTTTTGCCGCGACCTTGATCTGACCTTGCGGCCGGGAGAGCGGCTGGCGATTCTCGGACGCAACGGGACCGGCAAATCGACGTTGCTCTCCGTACTCACCGGGCTGCGCGCGCCGCTGTCCGGCGAAGTGCACCTGGCCGGACGCCCCTATGCCGCCTTCAGTGCGCGGCAGGCCGCGCAATTGCGCGGCTGGCTGCCGCAGGCGCAGCGCGACGCCTTTGCTTCGACGGTATTGGAAACGGCATTGATCGGCCGCCATCCGCACCTTGACCGCTGGAACTGGGAGTCGGAGGACGACGTGCGCATTGCCCGCACGGCGCTGACCGCCGTCGGGCTGGATGGCATGGAACGGCGCGACGTGCAGACGCTTTCCGGCGGCGAACGGCAGCGTCTGGCCGTCGCCACCCTGCTGGCGCAGTCGCCGCGCCTATTTTTTCTTGACGAACCTTCGACCTACCTCGATCTGAAACACCAGATCGCCGTGCTCGAAATTTTTGCGCGGGAAGCGCGCGAGCGCCAGGCGGCCGTTGTCATGGTGCTGCACGAACCGGCGCTGGCGGCGCGTTTTTGCGACCGGGCGCTGCTGATGTACGGCGACGGATGCGTCGATACCGGCAGCATTGCCGAAATGCTGACGGCCGAACGTTTATCCGCGCTGTTCGAGTATCCGCTGGCGCGCACAGAATGCGGCGGCTACGCCGGTTTCATCGCGCAGTAGCGCGCAAGCGGCTTCAACAACGACTTCCCTTGCCAAACTACGCAAACTACGGTGCTGCTGTGTTGGCTCGCCTTGCCGTACTGCTCATACTGCCTGCGGCGCGCCGCCTTGTCTTTTGCAAAGTCGAGCCATAGCGGCTTCCTTCGCCAAAATACGGCGTTGGCTCGCCTTGCCGTACTACTCGTACTGTCAGCGGCTTGTCGCCTTGTCTTTTGGCAAAGTCGAGCCGCTATTTGCGCTTGCGGAGTTCTCTCTGCAATCCGTAAAAACAGGACAGAAAACATAAAATGCCCTGAAGCCCCCTAAATACGCGGGCCTCAGGGCATCAAAAAACATAAACTGGAACATTGCGCCCGACCAACGCTCAGCAACCGTGTAGATAAGGCATTTCCAGGGCGCGCTGCCCGCCAGCCTGACTATTTAGCGAATCTCCAAGGTGGATGCTCTAGATCCCTTGTCAACAAGGCATCTCCGGGCACACTGCCCTGAAGCCCTTTATTTATAAGCGTTCCAGAGGCGCCTGCCCGCAAATGCCCTATTCACAAGGGTTTCGGAGGAGGCGTCGGGAAACGTCCTGTTTACGCGGGTTTGCGGCCACCCTTTCGGAAAGGTGCAATTGACAGGCGCGCGCGCAGGTTAGCTATAATCGGCCGCTCGTTCGGTTCGATGAAACGGAACACGGTGCCAATCCGTGGCGGGCCCGCCGCTGTATCCGGGGACGAACGCCGCACTATCGCAAGAGAGCCACCGTCGGCATCCGATGGGAAGGCGCGGCAGTTCGGACGATCCGGGAGCCAGAAGACGTCTCGAACCCTGTTGCTGTCAACGCATTGAATCCGCCGGCGACGCACTATCAGGCATTTCCGCAGCCGCGCAATTCGATGGCATTTATCCCGAGGAACGGATCATGCGCGTCACCATGACACCGCGGCCGGCCGGCTGCATTTCGCCTATTTCCCCTTTTTTGCCCGACGCCCCTCCGCGTCCGTGTTCAACGCAACGCCCGCGCTAGCAACACGCTTCCCCTAAACCTATATGGCATGCCGGCAAGGGGCAGTCGAAACAGTGCCACGCACACCCAACCGGCTTCACCCAATCCGCCGCCTCATGCCGCCTCAACTCCAGGAGCATTGAATGAGTATGAATGAAACCCTGTTCAACGTGCCTGCGCTCGACCGCACGTTGACCGCCGCACTACAACGCAAGATCGACCGCAAAACCAAACCGCTCGGCGCGCTCGGCCAGATCGAAACGATGGCGATGCAGATCGGCCTGATCCAGCGCACGCTGACGCCGCAATTTAAGCAACCGCATTTTGTCGTCTTTGCCGGCGACCACGGCGCCACCCGTCTGGGCATTTCAAGCGCCTCGCAGGAAGTCACCTGGCAGATGGTGGAAAATTTCCTCGCCGGCGGCGCCGGCATCAATGTGTTCGTGCGCCAAAACGGCCTGGGCATCACCATTGTCGATGCCGGCGTGGCGCACAATTTCGGCCCGCGGCCAGGGCTGGTCGACGCCAAGATTGCGGCCGGAACGCGCAATTACGTCGACGAACCGGCAATGACGGCGGCGCAATGCGCACTCGCCATGCAGCGCGGCGCACACATCGCGGCCTCGCTCGCCGCAGCGGGCAGCAACGTCATCGGCTTCGGCGAAATGGGCATCGGCAACAGCTCGTCGGCTTCGCTGATCACGCACTGCCTGACCTGCGCGCCGCTCGACGAATGCATCGGCCGTGGCGCCGGACTGGGCGAAGCTGGGCTGCAACGCAAGCGCCGACTGCTGGCGCAGGCCTTGGCGCGAGCGGGCCAGCCACGCGCGCCGCTGACGGTGCTGGCCGAATTCGGCGGCTTTGAAATCGCCATGATGACCGGCGCCATGCTCGGCGCGGCGCAGGCAGGCGTGCTCCTGCTGATCGACGGTTTCATCGCCGGTTCGGCGGCGCTTGTCGCCTCGCGCCTGGCGCCGCATTTTGCCGAGTACTGCATTTTCTGTCACCATTCCGTCGAGCCTGGACACCGCATCCAGCTCGCCGCCATGAATGCCGACCCGCTGATCGATCTACGCCTGCGTCTGGGCGAAGGCACGGGCGCGGCGCTGGCGTACCCGCTGGTATTGGCGGCCGTCAATTTTCTCAATGAAATGGCGAGCTTTGAATCTGCCGGCGTGTCGGATCACTAAGGCCGCATGCGAACCTGCGGCGGACGAAAAACGAGGTGGCAATGTTGAAAAGCGACAAGGGAGCGCAGGCAGGCCGTTCGGGAAAGCGAACGAAAGAAACGCCGCGCATGGCAAAAACAGCGACACGGCCGGCCGCGCCGGTCGTGTCCAGCCTGCTGGAAAACGACCTGTACAAATTCACCATGTGGCAGGCGCTGTTGCACAGCAATCCGGGGGCACAGGCCGAATACCACTTCGTCTGCCGCAATACGCCGGCCTTCCCGCTGGCCGAACTGAAAGAGGCTTTCGAACACGAGCTGGAACACCTGTGCTCGATGCACTTCACGCAGGATGACCTCGACTACCTGTCGGGGCTGCGCTTCATCAAAAGCGATTTTGTCGATTTCCTGTCCGTCTTCCGCTTCCAGCGCCGCTTCATCGACGTGCAGGCGCATGCCGACGGACGGCTGGACATCGTGGCGAACGGCCCGCTCGTGCATGTCATGGGGTTTGAGATTTTCGTCCTCTACATCATCAACGAACTGTATTTTCGCCGCCTGCCGCAGCAAGGCGTGCTGGACGAAGCGCGCCGCCGCCTGCAAGCCAAGATCGCGCTGTTGGAAGCGGGCGTCTCGGCCATTGCCGACGATGACGAGTCCGCCTTCATGTTGTTCGATTTCGGCCTGCGCCGGCGTTATTCCGGCGCCTGGCAGGAAGAAGTGCTGCGCACGCTGGTCGCCGCCGCGCCGGCGCATTTTCGCGGCACGTCGAACGTCTATCTCGCCCAGAAGCTCGGCATCACGCCGATCGGCACGATGGCGCACGAATACATGCAGGCGTATCAGGCGTTCGGTTTCCGGCTGCGCGACTTTCAGAAAGCGGCGCTCGAAGGCTGGGTCCAGGAATTTCGCGGCGACCTTGGCGTCGCGCTGACCGATGTGGTCGGCATGGACGCTTTCCTGCGCGATTTCGATCTCTACTTCGCCAAGCTGTTCGACGGCCTGCGCCACGATTCGGGCGACCCGATCGCATGGGGCGAAAAAGCCATCGCCCACTACCACGCGCTGCGCATCGACCCTTCCGCCAAGCGGCTTGTCTTTTCCGACGCGCTCGACATCCCGCGTGCGCTGGCGCTCTACCGCCACTTTCGCGGGCGCATCCATACCAGCTTCGGCATCGGCACCAACCTGACCAACGATACGCCGCATCCGCCGCTCAACATCGTCATGAAAATGACGGCCTGTAACGGCCAGCCGGTCGCCAAACTGTCCGATTCCCCCGGCAAGACGCTGTGCGAGGACCAAACCTTTCTCGCCTACCTGCGCCAGGTATTTAACCACCCCGGCTAAACGGTGATGTGGCGCGCGGCGCAAGATGGCGGCGTAATCAACACCGTCGCGCCCGCCATGCCGGCACGCCTTGCGCGACGAAGTGCCTCAAAGAGACTGTCCGCCAGCCCGCGTATTTAGGGCGCCTCCAGACACCCTGCCCTGAAGCCCTTTATTTATAAGGGTTCCAGAGGCGCCTACCCGGAAATGGCCTATCCATAAGGGCTTCAGAGGGAGGCGCCGGGAAATACCCTATCCACGCGGGACTCAGAGAGGCATGCCCGCAAATTGCCTATCCGCGCGAGGTTCGGAAGAGATTCCAGGAAACGTCCTATTCACGCGGGTTTCTGAGCGGGTGGCCGGAAACGCCCTGTTTACGCGGACTTCAGCGGCGCTTTGGAAAAACCGTTACGAGGGCGGCGGACGTGGCAGCGTTGCGAGGGAAGCGCCTTGCGACACTTGACTGCGCGGCATTCTCAACACAACGTCCTTGGCGTAAAATAGCGCCCGGTTTTAGGTGCCTGGCGGCAACGCCGGGTGAAACGGGAAGCCGGTGACCCCACACCTGCGGAATTCCGGCACAGCCCCCCGCTGCTGTAAGCCTGACGAATCCGGCCTCAATGCCACTGTACGACCCGCTCGTAGAGGAAGGCGCCGGAGGAGAAAGACGGCGAGTCAGAAGACCGGCCTGAAACCTTATGGCGCCAATCCTCGGGGTGAGGGGTGAGGTTCCGAAGGTTCGTTGCCCGGCATTCCGATCTGTCCGAACTGCCTGCGGCGCTTCCCCGGTTCGACTCCCTTTCACACGCTTGTTGGCGGCGGTGCTGGTTCTGCCGATGCCTACCCCGGTGTTTTAACGTTTGCCGGCGCGCATATCTGCGGCGCTGTGTGAAAGGAGAGAACTTGATACACATCACGAAAACGCCTGTCTCCGCCGGCTCTGCGGCCGGAGCGCCTGCGTGCGCACAGCCGTAGCGCCGCATGCCACATTTCAAAAAGATTGAACGTTTTTTCCGAATCCCAATCTGAGCAAGCTATGAATTTCACTGCTGATACCTTTTGCACAGGGGGGCGCCGTGGCCGGTAAGATCTGGTTTGTCGGCGCCGGCCCCGGCGATCCCGATCTCATCACCGTCAAGGGACGCGGCCTGATCGAACAGGCCGGCGCGATTTTGTTCGCCGGCTCGCTCGTCGATCAAACGGCGACGCGCTACGCGCCGCCCGGCTGCGCCATCCGTGACTCGAAAGACATGACGCTGGAGGCGATGGTCGCCTGGCTGATCGAGCAGGCACACCGCCACGCCACCGTTATCCGCCTGCAAACCGGCGATCCCGGCCTCTACGGCGCATTGATCGAAATGACGCGGCCGCTGACCGCGGCGGGCATCGAATGGTCGGTCGTTCCCGGCGTTTCCTCGGCCATGGCCTCGATGGCGGCGGCCGGCGAATCGCTCACTTTGCCGGAAGTCACGCAAACGGTGGTTCTGACGCGCGTGGCGGGGCGCACGCCGATGCCCGAAGGCGAAGACCTGGAATCGCTTGCCCGCCACCACTGCACGCTGTGCATTTACCTGTCGATCACGCTGCTGCACGAAGTTCAGGCCGCCCTGCGCGCCGCCGGCTGGCGTGAGGATGCGCCGATCCTCGTCGTGCAAAAGGCGAGCTGGCCGGGGCAGGAAAAAATCGTGCGCGGCACGCTGGCCGACATCAAGCGTAAATGCCAGGAGGCCAAGATTGGCAGCCAGGCGATGATCGTCGCCAGCCCGACGCTGGGCGCCGCCGACTGGGAAAGCCTCGTGCGCTCCAAACTCTACGATCCAGGGTTTGCGCACCGTTTCCGCAAGGCAAGCGCCTGAGGTCAAGCCGTGCAGGAATTTGCCGCCGTGCCAACACAGGAAGCGCATTTCCCCAGTCTATACGCCGCTTTCGACAGCATCGCCAGGGCGCGGCGATACCTGGCCTTTTTGCCGGCGCAAACAGGAGGCGGCGCAATCACCGGCATAGGCCATGCTGCGATAGGACGCAGCGTTTAAGCTACCGTTTCGAAAGTCGATGAAGATGAAAGAAGAACGCACCAAGACAGACGCCAATGCCAGCATGGCGCAGTTTGTCAAAGAAACCGTTGTGTTAATCGCCGGGCATGGCTCGCCCAACCGGGCGGGCAACCAGGAGATCGAAAAATTCGTCGCACAATGGCGCACCCACCATCCCGACTGGCAAATTGAAGTCTGTTTCATCGAACATGCCGATGTGCTCGTGCCGGAAGGGCTGGACAAGGCGGCTAGTCAGGCGCGCCGCGTCGTGCTGCTGCCGCTTATCCTCAACGCCGCCGGGCACGTCAAGATCGAACTACCGGAAGCCGTCGAGGAAGCGCGCCAGCGCCATCCGGACGTCGAGTTCATCGTTGTGCCACATCTGGGCATGTGCCGCGACGTGTTCACCGTGCTGCAACGGCAGTTGAAGCAGCTCATGAAATCGCTCGATTCGCCCGACCCGCAAACAACGGGCGTCGTCCTGCTCGGCCGCGGCTCTTCGGACGCCGAGGCCAACGGCGAGCTGGCGCGCATGGCGCGCTGGCTGTACGAGGAGAACGATCACGAACTGGTCGACCTCGCCTTCACCGGCGTCACCTGGCCACGGCTGGAAACCATCGTACAGCGGCAGGTACGGCTGGGCATGCGGCAGATTTGCATCCTGCCGGTGTATTTATTCACCGGCGTGCTGATCGAGCGCATCAAGGCGCAAGTCAAGCGCCTGCAAAGCCAATACCCGCAGGTTTCGTTCGCGCTGGGCGATTATTTCGGCTTTGAGCCGGAAATCTTCCGCCTCGTCGACCAGTTGACCAGCGCCGGCATGGCGGGCGTCGGCGCCCTGCTGGAATGCGACAGCTGCCGACACCGCGCCTACCGGACCTACCGTCTTCAGGGCGACGAAGCGGATTGCGGCGGCGCACACCACGCTCACGCCCGCCCGTCCCATCATGCGCATCACGCCCATCGGGCGCATGCCCACCATTTTTCTCACCACTCCCATTCACATCACGGTTAAAACTATGAACTCGACCATGACACACACCAACAGCATCACCGAGCAGCTGACCGAAGCCGGCCGCGCCATTGAACATGGCTCATTCGCCATCATCGACGCCGAGGCCGGCCCCCACGACCGTTACACGGACGAGCAATGGCCGTTGGTGCGGCGAATGATTCACGCCAATGCCGACTTTGACTTCAACGGCCTGACCGTTTTCCATCCGGACGCTATGCGCGCCGGCCTGGACGCCGTACTCAAGGGCGGCACGTCCATCGTCGCCGATGTCGAAATGATCTGCGTCGGCCTTTCCCGCCCGCGCCTCGAGCACTTTGGCATGACGACGCTGCACACCATTTCCGACGAAGACGTCATTGACGCAGCACGCGCCGAAAATACGACGCGCGCCGTGCAGGCCATGCGCAAGGCGCACCGGATGGGCAAACTCGACGGCGCCATCGTCGGGATCGGCAACGCGCCGACGGCGCTGCTCGAAGTCATTCGCCTGATCCGCGAAGAGGGCGCCCGCCCGGCGCTGGTCATCGGCATGCCGGTAGGTTTCGTTTCCGCCGCCGAGTCGAAAGAGGAACTGATGGGCGTTAACGAAGTGCCGTGGATCGCCATCAAAGGGCGCAAAGGCGGCTCGACCCTGGTTGTCGCCGCCATCCACGCCTTGCTTGCCGTCGCGGAAGCCGCACACAAGCGGGCAGCATGAGCGACGGCGAAAAAATCCGTAAGGGCGACGGCAAGCGTAAACGCGGCAATCGCTCCGGATTTACCACAGGCGCCTGCTCGGCCGCGGCAGCGCGCGCGGCGACACTTGCCCTGCTGAGCGGGGAAACGCCGGCGTCTGTATGCGTGCACCTGCCCAATGGTCACGATGTTGATTTCCCCATACTCGAAGGCGCCGTGGCAGATGACGCGGCGCGCGCCGTCATCGTCAAGGATGCGGGCGACGATCCGGACGCCACCAACGGCGCGCATATCACGGCCGAAGTGCGCCGTCTGCCGGGGCAAGCCGGTGAAATCGTACTCAAGGGCGGCGCCGGCGTCGGCACTGTCACCCGGGAAGGGCTGGGGCTGGAAGTCGGCGGCCCGGCAATCAATCCGGTACCGCGCCGCAACATCCGCGACAACGTACGCAGTGCCGCCGGCGATCTGCTGGCCGTCGATGGATTGGAAGTCACCATTTCCGTCTCAGGCGGCGAAGAGATGGCGAAAAAAACGCTCAATTCGCGTCTGGGCATTCTCGGTGGTATCTCGATTCTCGGTACCACCGGCATTGTCCGCCCGTACTCAACGGCGGCATTCCGCGCCAGCGTCGTCCAGGCGGTCGAAGTCGCCGCGCGCCAGGGACAAACCAGCGTCGTATTCACGACCGGCGGCCGCTCGGAAAAATTCGCCATGCAGCAGTTGCCGGAACTTACCGAATCCTGCTTCGTGCAGATGGGCGATTTCGTCAAGGCCGCCTTCATCGCCGCCATCAAGACGCGGATGTCCCGCGTTTACGTCGGCGCCATGGCCGGCAAGCTGACCAAGATGTCACAGGGGCTGACCGTGACGCACGCCTGGCGGGCGGAAATCGACCGGGATCTGCTCGCCGACTGCGCGCAGGAAGTCGGCGCCATGCCCGATCTTGTGGAAGCAATCCGCGCCGCCGAAACGGCGCGCTTTGCCGCCGAACGGCTGCAGGCGCTCGGCCTGTCCGTCGATTTTCATCGCGCGCTGGGCACGCGCGCCCTGCGCAGCCTCAAGTCCTCCTATCCCGGCAACTATCAGCTAACGATATTGGTCTGCGATTTCGAGGGACGTTTCATCTGCCGCGTCGACGAAGCCCCGGAAGCGTCCGCAACAGAAAAAGAGATTCGGGAGAATGCGGTATGAGTCAGTGCACACTGATCGGCATTCTCGATGAAGGCTGGAGCGAATTGGGTGAGCGCGCGCGCGACCGCATCCAGCGCGCCGGCCTCATCATCGGCGCGGCGCGCACGCTCGATCTCGTGCGCCCCCACGTTGCCGCCGATGCTCGGCTGCTCGATATGGACGGCGCGCTGGCCCAGGTGCCGGAATGGACACGGTCCGCGCTTGCGGCAGGGCAGTCCGTCGTCATCCTCGCCACCGGCGACCCGTTTTGCCACGGCCTGGCGCCCTGGCTGATCGGCAAGCTGGAAGCGTCTCACGTCAAACACGATATCGAAACGCTGCCGGCGCCCTCGACCCTACAACAAGCCTTCGCCCGCTGGAAAAAGCCGTGGCAGGATGTGCGCATCGCCTCCTGTCACAGCAAGGACGCCGGCGAATGGACATTCGGCGCGCGCCCCGCACACGGGCTTTATCCGCTGATGCAGGCCATTGCGCAGCACCGCCGCGTCTTCGCTTTCACCGGGCCGGAAAACGATCCGGCGCGGCTGGCGCGCGCCCTGATGACGGCCGGCTTCGGCGCAGCCCGACTGTCGGTCGCTTGCCGGCTGGGCTTGCCGGATGAGACCCTCTACCATGAATTACCGCCGGAAAAAGTGGCTGCCATGCGTTTCCCACACCCCAATGTCGTGTTGGTCGAACGCGATGCCGAAACCGGCTCGCCGGCCTTCGGCCTTGATGACCTCGATTACCTTCAGCGCGCGCCGGAAAAAGGGCTGATTACCAAACAAGAGGCGCGTGCGCTGTCGCTCGCCAAACTGGCGCTCAGGCCGGATGCCATCGTCTGGGACATCGGCGCCGGTTCCGGCTCAATGGGCATCGAAGCGGCGCGGCTGGCGCCATTCGGCCACGTCTGGGCGATCGAGAAAAATGCGGACGATGCCGCCAATGCCCGCGCCAACGCGCAGCGCTTCCGCCTCGTCAACTACACATTGAGCGAAGGCAAAGCGCCCGACGGGCTGGCTGACTGGCCGGATCCCGACGCCGTGTTCATCGGCGGCTCGGGCGGCGAACTGGCGGCGCTGATCCGGCTGATTCTTGCCCGTCTCAGGCCGCACGGCCGGCTGGTGATGAATTTCGTGACGCTGGAAAATCTGGCCACTGCCATCGACACGCTGAAGCAGGCCAGCACACAGGAAGACAACGCAGAACGGCAGGGCAAGCAGAGCATCCAGTGGGATGTCGTGCAGCTGCAAGCCAGCCGCAGCCAGCCGATTCTTAATATGCAGCGCATGGCGGCGCAGAACCCGGTGTGGATCGTCACCGCGCGGAAGGCAGGCTGAACGTGCATCCTGACAAAGTCGATCGCGCCCGCCTGCGGCAACTGACCGATCTGCCGAACATCGGCCCGGCCGGTGCGGCTGACCTGCTGCGTTTGGGCATCCGCACGCCGGAAGATCTGCTTGGACGCGACCCCTATGCGCTTTACGAAACGCTGTGCGCACTGGATAACCAGCGTCACGACCCGTGCGTCATCGACGTCTTCATTGCCATCACCCGCTTCATGGCCGGCGATGCCGCCCGGCCGTGGTGGGCTTACACGGCGGAGCGCAAACGCCACTTGCACGCCCAGAACGATCCGCTCGATCGGCGCGATCTGCACAATTCGCACGCACACGCCAACACGCGGAACGCCGCAGGAAATGCGCCATGATGACATCGCGCACATTTAAAACACCGCGCCGGTCGCTACACCGGCCGCTGCCCTCCGCGCCGCAGGCAGCGGCTGCGATGCTGTACGGCACGACAGTCATGGGGGATTTCCCGGGACATTGCCTGCCGATCGTGCCGGAGCGCGCGGATGGGCGCACGACGGTCACTTCGCTCATTTTTCCGCCTGCGGCGCTGCCCGGCAATCATGAGGATGCTTATCGCACGCCCTGTCGAGCCGGTAGCCACATTGGATAACCCCTGTTTTTACTCCTTTTCAACCGAAAGCTTTTGTATGACACAAGAAATACGCTACGGAAAACTCATCGGCGCTTCGCTCGGGCCGGGCGACCCAGAACTGATTACCCGCCGCGCCTGGGACGTACTGCAATCCGGCGCGCGCTGGGTGTATCCGGTCAAAAAAGCCGAGCAGGCTTCGTATGCGCTCTCCATCGTCGAGCGCAGCGGCTTACGCATTCCCGCCGATGCCGTCGAACTGGTTTTCCCCATGACGCGCGACGCCGACGCACTGGCCAAAGCCTGGGCGCGCGCCGCGCAGCAGACGGTCGAACTGCTGGCGACAGGGCGCGATGTCGCCTTTCTCGTCGAAGGGGATGCCTCAACCTTCGCCACCTTCGGCCACCTCGCCCGCGTCGTCCGCGAACAGGCGCCGTCGATCGCGGTTGAAACGATCCCCGGCGTTTCTTCCTTCACCGCCGCCGCCGCAACGGCCGGCCTGCCGCTCGCCGAGGAAGACGAAACGCTGGCGGTCATCCCGACGGCGTACGGCATCGGCGTCATCGACCACATGCTCGACGAGTTCGATACGCTGATCCTGCTCAAGGTCAAGCCGCTGCTTGACGATGTGATCGAACTGCTCGAACGGCGCGGCCTGCTGGCGACGAGCTGCTTCATCGAAAAGGTCGGCTCGCCGGAAGAGCGCATCGTCCGCGATCTGGCTTCGCTCAAAGGCGAAACGGTCAATTATCTGTCGCTGCTACTGGTCAAGAACCCCAAGCGGCAGCGCGGCGAATTGCGGCGCGGCTGCCGCCGCCGTCAGGAACGCGAGGCGGCCGCCCATGCCTGAAACGCCGGCGCAGAAAACGGCCGCAGCGGCGGCGCCGGCGGGTGAAATCGCCGTCGTCGCCATCACCCGCCACGGCATCGTACTGGCAGGCAAAGTCGTCCAGGCGCTGCCGAATGCACGCCTTTACGCACCGGAAAAATTCGCCGCCGAGGCTGAACAGGCCGCCCCCGGCGCACAAACCTATGCAGGCAAAACCGGCGACGCCCTGGGCACGCTGTTCGGCCAGGTCGACGGCATCGTCGGCATCGTCTCACTCGGCGCGCTGGTGCGCCTGATCGCCCCTTACCTGAAGGCCAAAGACAGCGATCCGGCCGTCATCGTGCTCGATGAACAGGGACGCTTCGTCATTCCCATGTTGTCCGGCCATCTGGGCGGCGCCAACGCCCTGGCCGGCAGGCTGGCTGATGCGCTGGGCGCCACGCCGGTGCTGACGACCGCTTCCGACGTGCGTGAAACGCTGGCCGTCGATCTGCTCGGCCGTGAGCTGGGCTGGACGCTGGAAGCCACGCACACGGCGCTGGTGCATGCCAGCGCCGCCGTAGTCAATGACGAGCCGGTGGCGCTCGTGCAGGAAGATGGTTCGCTCGACTGGTGGACGCGCCATGCCAACGGCCGCACGGGGCCGCTACCCGCGAACCTGAGGCTGTTCGAACGCATTGAGGATGTCGATCCCGGGCACTTTTCCGCCCTCCTCTGGATCAGCCGGCGATCGCTGCCCACCACCTGCGCGTCCGCCTGGCGCGGCCGCTGCGTCATCTACCGCCCGACGGAGGCTCCATGAAAATCGCACTGGGACTGGGCTGCGACCGCAACACGCCGACCGAGACACTGCGCCTGGCGCTGACGGCAGCGCTGACCATCAGCCGCACGCGAATCGAGGATGTCATCGCCGTCGGCAGCATCGACCTGAAGGCCGACGAGCCGGCCATGCTGGAACTGGCCGCCGAACGCAGCTGGCGCATCCGCTTCTATCCCGCCGCCGAACTGGCCGCCGTCGACGTCCCCAACCCTTCCGAAACCGTGCGCAAATACACCGGCACGCCTTCCGTCTCCGAAGCGGCGGCGCTGCTGGCCGCCGGCGCGGATAAATCCGCCCTGATTATCGAAAAACTCTCGCATCGCGGCCCGGATGGCCGCAATGCCACCGTTTCCATTGCAAGGATCCCAGAATGAACGATAGCCCGAATCAAAGCGACACCCTCCCGGCCGCCCACGGCGAAACTCCCCGTACCGCCGGCGGCAAAATCATGCTCGTCGGCCTTGGCCCGGGCAGCCACGATACGCTCACCGGCCGTGCGCGCGACGCCATCGCCGAAGCCGACACCGTCATTGGTTATGTGACCTACATCCGTCTGGTCAAGGATCTGCTCGACGGCAAGGAGGTCGTCAAGAAGGCGATGACGGAAGAGCTTGACCGCGCCATCGAAGCCTATGAACGCGCCCGCCTCGGCAAGAAGGTGGCGATCATCTCTTCGGGCGATGCTGGCGTGTACGGCATGGCCGGCCCGACGTTCGAAGTGCTGTTCCAAGCCGGCTGGACGCCGGATTCGGGCATCGAGGTCGAGATCGTGCCCGGCGCCTCGGCCATCAACACCTGCGCCGCGCTCGTCGGCGCGCCGCTGACGCACGATTTCTGCGCTATCTCGCTCTCCGACCTGCTGACGCCGTGGCCGACCATCGCCCGCCGGCTCAATGCCGTCGCCTATGCCGATTTTGTCGTCGCCCTCTACAACCCGAAAAGCGGCCGGCGCACGCGGCAGATCGAGGAAGCGCAACGCATCTTTTTGCAATACCGCGACCCGCAGACGCCGGTCGCCATCGTCAAGTCGGCGTTCCGTCCGAAACAGCGCATCCAGTTCACCACGCTGGAAAAAATGACCGAAGCCGAAATCGGCATGCTGACGACGGTGCTGATCGGCAACTCCAACACCTACGTCAAACACGGCCTGATGATTACGCCGCGCGGCTACGCCAACAAATACGACGTGGTTTCCGGCAAGCGCTCGGCGCGCACCGGCGAACGGCGGGGGCTCTCGCTTTCATCCGGTCTCAACGGCTGGCTGGCGGCGATTCAGGCCAGCGACCGGACGCCCGCACAGCTGGCTGCCGATTACCATCTGCCGGAAGCCTACATCCGCTCGGCACTGGCGCATCCGCTGGAGGCTGACGATGGCGATGAAACATCCCCTGCCGGAGAATAAGCCGATGGCCTCTACCGCCCCCATCGACGCAGACACCGCCGGCACGCGCCATCAGGATCGCATGCAGCGCAAGAAAACGGTGATTGACCAGCGTATCGCCGAGGCTGCCGCGCGCCGGGGCGTACTGCTGGTCAATACGGGCACCGGCAAAGGCAAATCGTCGGCGGCTTTCGGCGTAATGGCGCGTGCGCTGGGCAACGGCATGCACGCCGCCGTCGTCCAGTTCGTCAAGAACCGCACGGATACCGGCGAAATCGCCTTTTTCCGCAACTGCCCCCAGGTCAGCTGGCATGTCATGGGCGAAGGCTTTACCTGGGAAACCCAGGATCGCGCGCGTGATGCGGCCGCGGCACAAAGCGCCTGGGCGCAGGCGCGCGCCTATCTGAACGACGCGCGCATCGACCTACTGATCCTCGATGAGCTGACCTACGCCTTCAAATACGGCTGGCTCGACCTCGACACCGTGCTTGCCGATCTGGCGGCGCGCCCGCCGATGCAGCACGTGATCATCACCGGCCGCGCCGCGCCCCAGGCGCTGATCGACGCCGCCGATACGGTGACGGACATGGCCATGGTCAAGCACGCTTTCCGCAACGGCATCGCGGCCATGCCGGGCATGGAGTTTTGAGATGACGACGATTCCCGTCACCCACGCGACTGCCGCGGCAAACACCACCCGTTGCCCCGCCCTGCTCTTTGCCGCCCCCGCCTCCGGCAGCGGCAAAACCAGCCTCGTTGCCGCTCTGGCCCGCCTGCATACGCGGCAAGGACGGCGGGTCAAGGTGTTCAAATGCGGGCCGGATTTTCTCGATCCGCAGATTCACGCCGTAGCCAGCGGACAGCCGTGCGACAACCTCGATCTATGGATTTGCGGCGAAGACGACATCCGCGCCCGGCTGGCGCGCGCCGCACAGGAAAACGACCTGATACTCGTCGAAGGCGTCATGGGACTGTTCGACGGCCAGCCAAGCAGCGCCGACATTGCCGAGCGTTTCGGCATTCCGGCGCTGACGGTCATCGATGCGCGGGCCATGGCGCAAACGTTCGGCGCACTCGTCTATGGACTGGCGAATTACCGTGCCGGCCTGCCGTTTTACGGCGTACTCGCCAATCGCGTCGGCAGCCCGCGCCACGCCGAGATGCTGAAGGCGTCCATGCCCGAAACGGTGCGCTGGTGCGGCGCGCTGCCGCGCCAGGAAGCCGCGGCGCTGCCCAGCCGCCACCTCGGCCTGCTGCCGGCCGTGGAAATCGCCGATCTGTCGGCGCGCATCGACACCCTCGCCGACGCGCTGGCCGAAACGCCGCTCGCCGAACTGCCGCCCGCGCTTCCTTTTGCCATCCCCACCGCCGCGCCATTGCCGCAACGGCTGGCGGGCAGAAAAATCGCCGTCGCCCGCGATGCGGCCTTCTGCTTCATTTATCCCGCCAATCTGGCGCTGCTGTCCGATCTGGGCGCGGAGATCGTTTTTTTCTCGCCGCTGGCGGGCGAGCCTTTACCGGCCTGCGATGCACTCTGGCTGCCCGGCGGTTATCCGGAACTGCATGGCCAACGCCTGTCGGCGCAGCGCGACCTGATCGCCCAGCTGACAGAGCATGTCGAAGCCGGCAAACCGCTGCTGGCCGAATGCGGCGGCATGATGTTCCTGTTCGAGCAGCTCATCGACCTCGACGGCCAGGCGCATCCGATGGCCAGCCTGCTTCCCGGCCGAACCGTGATGGGCAAACGGCTGGCGGCACTGGGTTCCCAGCAGGTCGCGCTGCCCGAAGGCGCATTGCGCGGCCATGCCTTCCACCATTCGCGCTGCGAGACCGACCTGCCGCCGCTGGCGAATGCCGAAACTTTCGACGGTCGCCCCGGCGAACCCGTCTGGCGACGCCGGCGGCTGACGGCCTCGTATTTCCATTTTTATTTTCCATCCAACCCTGAAGCAACAGCGGCGCTGTTTGACCCAACGGCGGCAATTCCAAGGACATCGCAATGAGCGCAACGAATGCAATGAACGCGACCGAAAAAATGGGCACCGTCACCCTGGTGGGCGCCGGCCCGGGCGATCCGGAACTGCTGACGCTCAAGGCGGTGCGCCTGATCCGGTCCGCCGATGTCGTCGTCTACGACAACCTTGTCAGCGCGCCTATTTTGGAGATGATCCCGCCGACCGCCGAGCGCATCTATGTCGGCAAGATTGCCGGCAAGCATACGCTGCCACAGGACGGCATCAACCATCTGCTCGTCGATCTGGCGCGCTCCGGCAAGCACATCGTCCGCCTGAAAGGCGGCGATCCTTTCGTTTTCGGGCGCGGCGGCGAGGAAATGGAAGAGCTGATCTCCGCCGGTTTTGGCGTTGACATTGTGCCGGGCATCACGGCGGCGCTGGGCGCCGCGTCGAGCTGCCACTTCCCCTTGACACACCGCGATCATGCGCAGAGCTGCGTATTCGTCACCGGCCATCTGAAAGATGACAGCATCGAACTCGACTGGCCGATGCTGGCGCGCCCCAGCCAGACGCTGGTGTTCTACATGGGCATCAACGGTCTGGCGATCATCTCCCGCGAGCTGATCGCACACGGGCTGCCGGCCAGCACGCCGGCGGCGCTGATCTACAAGGCGACGCAACCGGAGCAGCGCTTTGTCGCCACGACGCTGGAAGCCCTCGCCGCCACGGCGCACGCCGAACACATCAAGCCGCCGGCGCTCATCATCGTCGGCACCGTGCTGACGCTGGCCGGCAAGACGGAGCGAAACGATGGACGCGCACCGTTAAAAAAGCTATATTCCACGCCTCCGCGCGCCCGTAGCTCAGTTGGATAGAGTACTGCCCTCCGAAGGCAGGGGTCGGACGTTCGAATCGTCTCGGGCGCGCCAGCATTTCTTGTCATTCCCTCTCTTCCCTGACTCCTTATTTCTTTCTCTCGCAGCGCGGGAGATTTTTATTTGCGCGACGGCCTCAACGGGGCACCCCGGAACCCCTGATGGATAGGGCATCTCCGGGCACCTCCCCGGAAACCCGCGTGGATAAAGGATCTCCGGGTAGGTGCCCTGAAACCCGCATGAATA
>ERZ772772.92-NODE-92-length-51081-cov-25.454102_pt1 | contig 51081 bp, 53 predicted proteins | sample MGYA00511484_ERZ772772 | MGnify/ENA primary metagenome ERZ772772 (study PRJEB29015, sample SAMEA2737913) | human oral metagenome | biome: human oral; feature: human-associated habitat; material: dental | place: China | collected 2088 ... | reverse complement strand
TCAAGGGCAATATCGTCATGGAGATCGGTACGGATTTGGCGTTTGCCTACATCGACCGCGTTTTTGGCGGGGAAGGGAGACCCAGCGTCAAGTCGCGTGCGCTGACGGATATTGAAGCAGCGGTGATGCGCCGCTTCATTGATACGGTCACCAAGTATTTCAAAGAGGCGTGGAGCAATGTGATAGACTTCCGTCCGAACTTTGAGACGATGGAGACCAATCCGCAGTTTGCACAGCTTGTTCCGCCAAGCGACATGGTCGTTCTCGTTACAATTCATATGAAGATCGGCGATGTCGAGGGCATGATGAACATCTGTATCCCATATCTCGTGCTCGAGCCTGTTATGTCGAAGCTCACTACGTCGTTCTGGGTTGCTTCCTCTGCCGATAAGGAGAGTTCGCCCGAGCAGGTAGCGGAGCTCCAGCGCAAGATCGAGCGGACATGGGTGCCGTTCTCGGTGGAACTCGGCACGGTTGATATTACGATCAACGAGTTCCTCACACTCGGTTTTGGGGATGTTCTCCAGCTGGATACGCTGACGCAGAACGAGCTTACCTGCTACGTTGGGACAAATCCAAAGTTCCGTGCACGTCCGGGCACTGCCGGAAAGCGTATGGCTGTACAAATATCGGGCATTATAGAAGGGGATGACAACGCGAATGAGTGATGAAATGATCTCGCAGGAGGAGATCGATGCCCTCCTGAGCGGTAGTGCGGGCGGAGATGCGCCTGCAGATGATCCTGCACCCTCTGCCGAATCGCCTTCTGTTGAGGATGCCGGCATTACAGATATGGAGCGCGATGCGCTCGGGGAGATCGGCAATATCTCCATGGGCGGAGCGGCAACCACGCTGTCCGTCCTGCTCGGACGCAAGGTGTCGATTACAACGCCGACAGTGTCCGTGTCCAATCTGCGCACGCTGAAGGAAAAATATCCGCTCCCGTTCCTCGTCGTCGAGGTCGGGTACAGCATCGGGATTGAGGGCAACAACGTCCTCTGCATCCAGGCGCGCGACGCTGCGATCATTGCCGACCTGATGATGGGCAATGACGGCACGAATCCCGAAGAGGAACTCACCGAAATTCATATGAGCGCGGTCAGCGAGTCCATGAACCAGATGATGGGCAGCGTTGCGACCTCGCTCTCCTCTATGTTTAATAAGAAAGTGGACATTACTCCGCCCGTTGTTACCCTCGTGGATTTCGGGACGGAGGAGGTCGTCTCCAAGCTTCTTGATAAGGTAGATCCCATCATTCAGGCATCCTTCCGCATGGAGGTAGATGGACTCATTGACAGTGAGATCATGCAGCTCCTGCCGCTGGATGTCGCGAAAGATATGGTCAACGCGCTGATGAATCAGCAGGTGGATGTTGACAACGAAGAGGAAGAGATGGCGCTTGCAGCAGCATCGCCTCCGCCGTCCGCCGCACCAGAGCCGCCCGCCGCGGCACCGGCAGCGGCCGCAGCACCTGCAAACTATGGATATGGAGCACCGCCTATGCAGCCACATGTCGCATCGAATGTTCCGGTACAGTCCGCGCAGTTCACGCCGCTCAGTACGGTTCCGGTACAGGTCAATGATGCAAATATCGGACTTATCCTCGATGTGCCGCTACAGGTCAATGTCGAGCTCGGCCGAACGAAGAAGTCGATTAAGGATATTCTCGATCTGACGAAGGGGTCAATCGTGGAATTGGATAAGCTTGCCGGCGAACCTGTCGATATTATGGTCAACGGCAAGTATTTGGCGAAGGGCGAGGTCGTTGTCATTGACGAAAATTTCGGCGTTCGCATTACGGAGATTGTCAGCCCGCTTGAGCGTGCGGCACGTCTCCAGTGACGGAAGAAATGGATCTTTTGGGGGTAATACAGAAAAACCTTGTAACCGAAGGCACTTTTCGTTATAATGAGTAGCGATTTAAAAGCATATGATAAATATGCAGAATTTGTGCCCTTTGGAATATAGGGATGTTCTGTCGAATTAAGGAGAGATGAAAAATGGCAACTCGCGTTCTGATTGTTGACGATGCAGCTTTTATGCGGATGATGGTAAAGGACATCCTCTCGAAGAACGGCTATGAAATTGTCGGCGAAGCTGAGAACGGCATGAAGGCGCTCGAGAAGTATCAGGAGCTCAAGCCGGATCTCGTGACAATGGATATCACGATGCCTGAGATGGACGGCATTACCGCAGTCAAGGAGATCAAGAAGGTCGATCCCGCTGCCAAGGTTGTTATGTGCAGCGCTATGGGCCAGCAGGCGATGGTTATTGAGGCAATTCAGGCGGGAGCGCGCGACTTCATTGTGAAGCCGTTCCAGGCGGATCGTGTTCTGGAGGCCATTCGTAAAGCTGTCGGCTGATGAATGTACGGATATTTTCTCTGTCCCTGCTGCTCGGATACGTCCTCCTTGCTCTGTGCATGGGGGAGGTGTCTGCTGCAGGTGAGACGGGCGGCGGATACTTAGCTGGATATGAAGAGGCTGACCCGCGCCCGTCGGCCGTGTCATGGTGGTCGACGGTCGCCTACGTGGTCAGCCTTTTTGCCGTCTTTGCATTTGTGGTGATCCTTGCCTATTTTGTCGCGCGCGCTTTTGGAAAGAACTCCATGCGGAGCCTTGCAGCGCGCGGTGGACAGATCTATCTGCAGTTGCCGCTCGGACCGAATCGCTCGGTTTGCGTCGTGGAGCTGTTCGGGCGTGTATTCGTCCTGGGCGTAACGGATGCAAATATTCATCTGATTACGGAGATTGACGATCCGGAGACCGTGGAGGAAATCCGTACGGCAGGACCGGCACAGACAGGAATGTTCCAAGAACAGTTCGGCTCGCTGTCGGATTTTGTTCAAAAGATACCGCCGCTTTTCCGCAAATGAGAGTCGGCATGGGGAGAAATGGGGGGACGGAATTGGGGCGCATATGGCTTGTTTTGGGAGGCGCAGCGCTCCTCCTCTTGGGCGCAGGACATGCGAGTGCCGCCCCCCTGATCCCGACGGTCAGTGTCGGCGTGGGGACGTCAGAAAATCCGCAGGATGTTGCAACTACGATGCAGCTCTTTGCGGTGCTTACGATTTTGTCGCTGGCACCGGCCATTCTGGTCATGACGACCTCCTTTGTCCGCATCGTTGTGGTCATCGGCTTCCTGCGCAATGCACTGTCGACACAGAATGTGCCGCCGAATCAGGTGGTCATCGCGCTGTCGCTGTTTTTGACGTTCTACATTATGGCGCCGTACTGGGGCCAGGCAAATGAGAACGGCATACAGCCCTATCTTGAGGGGACGATTACGCAGGAGCAGGCGGTAGAGAATATTGTTGATCCGATGCGTGAGTTCATGTTCCGTCAAACACGGGAGGCTGATCTCGCGCTCTTTGTCAACCTCTCGGATGCGCCGCGCCCGAACGGCCCTGAGGATGTATCGACATTCACGCTGATTCCTGCATTTATCATCAGTGAGCTCAAGACGGCATTTCAGATCGGCTTCATGATCTACATCCCATTCATTGTCATTGACATGATTGTCGCGAGTACGCTCATGTCAATGGGTATGATGATGCTGCCGCCGGTCATGATCTCGCTGCCGTTTAAGATTCTGCTGTTTGTTATGGTCGATGGGTGGCATCTCTTGATCCAGTCGCTCATCATGAGTTTCCGATAGCGGGGAGGCGCTCTGATGTCCGGAGATTTGGTCGTCCAGCTTGCTCAGGAAGCGCTCATGGTCGTTCTTCTGGTCTCTGCTCCCATGCTGGGCCTCGGACTGATCGTCGGCCTTATGGTGGCGGTGTTTCAGGCGACAACTTCGATTCAGGAGCAGACGCTCGCATTTATTCCAAAGATTATTGCGGTGTTTGTCGCAATACTGATTTTCGGCCCGTGGATGCTCCGCATCATGGTCGAGTACGTGAGCAATGTATTTATCAATCTGCCGATATACTTGCGCTGAGGGGGGCGGCCGTGCATGGATCTGTATGAGCTGCTGCAGGGGCATATCGCAGCCTTCCTGCTGACACTTACGCGCATCAGCGGAATCTTTATCATTTCGCCGTTCTTCGGCAGTATGAACATTGCGTCCTTCTTTCGCGTGGGAACTGCACTCGCAATCACGGTTGTGCTTTTTCCCGTGGTTGATGCCATGGGGCCGCCGGCGGCACCTGAAACCATCATTATGTTTGCTGTCGCGGCCATTGGTGAGCTCTTCATCGGATGGCTGATCGGCTTCGTCGCTTATATTTCCTTTGCCGCTATTACCATGGCGGGCAAAGTCATGGACATGCAGGTTGGCTTTGCCATCGTCAATGTTGTGGACCCGACTTCCGGTCAGCAGATACCGCTCATCGGAAGTTTTCTTTATAATCTGGCAATCATCATCCTGCTCGTTACGAACGGGCATCATATGATTCTCGCTGCACTTGCGGAGAGCTTCCGTGCTGTGCCGCTCGCAGGCATGGAGGCAAACATCTCGATCGCGCTTATGCTCTCTAATTTTACGGGGACCATTTTCATCACAGGCATGAAAATTGCTATGCCGATCACATTTGCCATCCTGCTCACCAACGTGGGGCTCGGCATCCTCTCGCGCACGATGCCGCAGATGAATATCTTCGTCGTCGGCATCCCCATGCAGCTGATGATCGGCATTACCGTTTTGTCGATGATCATTCCGTTCTATGTCTTATTCCTGGATGTGCTGTTCAATGAAATGTATGGAAATATATCACTTGCGGTGCGTGCCCTCCAATAAGCGCGCATTCGTCTTTGACCTCCAGCGTTTCGCCGGCGGGGAAAAGACGGAGGAACCAACGGCGAAAAAGCGCGCCGACGCCCGAAAAAAAGGGCAGGTCGGACGCAGCCAAGAACTGAATACGGCGTTTGTCCTGCTCGTGGGATTCTTCTCTCTGAAACTCCTGTGGGACTCCATCTATCTTTCGATTGCAACCTATACGACATACGTGTTCACGAACCTGAATCAGACGGTGGACACGGAGAACATCCTCCGCATCTTTATCGGAATTATCATTGTTCTCGCTAAGACCGCGTTCCCGATCATGCTCTTTATCATGGTCATCGGCCTTGCGATCAACTTCTTTCAGGTCGGGCTCAACTTTAATTCGGAGTCCATTGAGTTCAAACTGGACAAGCTCAACCCGATCAACGGCTTCGGCCGTATTTTTTCAAAGCGCTCTCTGGTGGAGCTGGCGAAGTCCCTGTTTAAGATCCTCGTGATCGGCTTCTTCCTCTACCGTTTCATTCATGAACAGATTCTTGCGATGCCGCAGTTTATGTTCTTTGATCTGACGACAAGTCTTGCGCTTGTGGCAGAAATCATCTTTCAGATGGCCTTTATCGTCATCGGCGTGATCACCATCATGGCATTTATGGACTATGGATATCAGAAGTGGCAGACCACGCAGGATCTCAAGATGACCAAGCAAGAGGTCAAGGATGAGATGAAGCAGACGGAAGGCGACCCGCAGATCAAGGGGAAGATCCGTCAGAAGCAGCGCCAGATGGCGATGGCACGCATGATGAAGGAAGTGCCGAAGGCGGATGTCATCATTACAAATCCGACGCACTACGCGATAGCACTCTCCTACGAACAAGGGATGGTTGCGCCGACGGTCATTGCGAAGGGGCAGGATCTTGTCGCTCAGCGCATCAAGGAGATCGGACGCGAGGCGCGCGTGCCGATCGTCGAGAACAAGCCGCTCGCACGAACGCTGTATGCGGCCGTGCAGGTGGGCGATGTGGTGCCGCATGAGCTCTATCAGGCGGTGGCTGAGGTGCTTGCATATGTCTACCGTTTGAAACATAACCGCCGCGGTGCCTGAGGTGCGACGAAAGTCTTATATTATTATTTGACGTATTTTCTATATTTGGTATAATATTTGGGAGAAGGGGAGTAATCCCGATTCTCCGGAGAAACGGAAATGAGGGAGTGGAGAGCATGGCAGCACCGCAGTCCGGCAGTGTAAATCCTCTTTCAGCCGGCAATCTCATACAACGATACAGCGACATCCTGATCGCCGTTGCCATCGTAACGATCGTCATTATGATGATCATTCCGCTGCCGACGATTCTGCTCGATGTCCTGATCTGTTTGAATATCACGATTGCGCTGCTTGTTGTCATGTCGGCGATCTACAATGTGGAGGCACTGGACCTGTCGGTTTTTCCGTCGCTGCTCCTCATCACAACGCTCTTTCGGCTGGCGCTGAATATCTCTTCGACACGCCTCATTCTCCTCAACGGCTATGCCGGTGAGGTGATTACTGCATTCGGCAACTTCGTTGTCGGCGGTAATGCGGTTGTCGGATTTATTGTGTTTGTTATTCTTGTCATTGTCAATTTTATCGTTATTACGAAGGGCTCGGAGCGCGTCGCTGAGGTCTCGGCACGCTTCACTCTCGATGCGATGCCGGGCAAGCAGATGGCAATCGATGCGGACCTCAATCAAGGCGCGATCACGGATGCAGAGGCAAAGCGCCGCCGTGAAAAGGTGCAGCGCGAGTCCGACTTCTTCGGTGCGATGGATGGTGCCTCGAAGTTTGTCAAGGGCGACGCGATCGCTGCAATCGTCATCATGATCATCAACATCGGCGGCGGTTTTGTCATCGGTATGCTCCAGCGCGATATGGATGCGGCGCAGGCCCTGCAGACCTATACGCTGCTGACCGTTGGTGAAGGCCTCGTAGCGCAGATTCCGGCACTCCTCATCTCGACAGCGACCGGTATTATCGTCACGCGTTCCGCGGCGGAGGGCAATCTCGGCAGCGACCTTGTGAAACAGCTTTTCCGCAATGCACGCATCTTTATGATCCTCACCGGCGTGCTCCTTTTCCTTGCCATTATGCCCGGACTGCCGGGTATTCCGTTCATGGCACTTGCCGGTCTCTGCGGATTTATTGCATGGAATCTCCACCGCGGTCAGGAAGTGGAGCAGGAGGTTCAGCAGGTCGAGCAGAAGGCAAAGGCAAAGAAAGAGGCGACGACCCCCGAGAATATTGTCTCTCTCCTGCAGGTTGACCCCATGGAGCTCGAGATCGGGTACAGTCTCATCCCGCTTGTCGATACGGGGCAGGGCGGCGATCTGCTCGACCGTATCGTCATGATCCGGCGGCAGTGTGCGCTTGAGCTCGGTCTCGTCGTACCGACGATCCGCATCCGCGACAATATACAGATCAAGCCCAACGCCTATATTATTAAGCTTAAAGGCGTTGAGATTGCCCGCGGGGAGCTGATGCTCGACCACTATCTTGCGATGAACTCGGGCACGGTGTTCGAGGAGGTTTCCGGCATTGAGACGACAGAGCCTGCATTCGGACTTCCCGCACTCTGGATCTCGGAGAATGAGCGCGAGCAGGCGGAGCTGAACGGCTATACTGTTGTGGATGCCGTTTCCGTGCTTGCGACCCATCTCACAGAGATCATCAAGGAGCATGCCGCCGAGATTCTCGGCAGACAGGAGACGCAGAATCTGCTCGATAATCTGCGCAAGACGAATTCGGCGCTTGTGGATGAGGTTGTGCCGAATCTGCTCAGCGTAGGCGAGGTGCAGAAGGTACTTGCGAACTTGCTTCATGAACGCATTTCCATCCGCGATATGAGCACGATCCTCGAAGTGCTTGCCGACTACGGCATTGCGACGAAGGATACGGATGTCCTGACGGAGTATGTACGCCATGCGATGGCGCGCCATATTACACAGCAGAACGTCCAGAACGGCGTTCTGCCCTGCATTACGCTTGATCCTGCGATTGAGAATAAGATCGCAGGCAGCGTGCAGCGTACGGAGCATGGTTCCTATGTCAGCCTCGATCCGGACTCGATGCAGAAACTCCTTACGGTCCTGCAGGAGGAGCTGCGAAAGCTGACGGATCAGGGCTATCAGCCGATTGTGCTTACAAGCCCGACCGTGCGTCCCTATTTCCGCAACCTTGTGGAGCGCTCCATTCCGGGGCTGATTGTACTCTCCCATGCGGAAATTGAACAGAATGTTGAAATCCAGATCCTTGGGGTGGTGAAAATCTAAGTGCAGGTCAAGACGGTGCGTGCGTCCTCCGTAAAGGAAGCAATGGAACAGATCAAAGATGAGCTTGGCAGCGATGCCGTGCTTCTGCATACAAAAAAATATCGTGAGGGCGGCGTTCTCGGCGGGGCAGAGATGATTGAGGTGACAGCGGCTGTTGATGAGACTCAGGCACGCCTGCCGCATGCTCCGTCGGCATATGTGCCGCCGCCTGCGCCGATTCTGCCCTCAAATGTGGTGAATCAGTATCGGATGAGTGAAGCTCCGCCGTATGACGGTGCAGCTGCTCTTGCACCAGGGAGCGGTCTGCCGGCATACGACCCGTATGCCCTGGAGCCGGCCGGAGTGCCGCCCTATCCTGCACAGGAATCGGGCCCCTACGCGGTGGTTGCGCAGCCTCTGCCGGCTGACGCAGCGCCGGCCGCTCCGCCTGCTGCTCCAGCGGCGCCCCAGCAGTCTCCTGCACCGCCGGCCCCTGAGCCTGCTCCGCCGGCTGCGGAGCCCGCAGCCGATGCGGATCCCGCTCCTGCTCCTGTACCGGACGATGCCTCAGCCGCACGGATTCGATTCCTCGAAGACGAGCTTGCGCAGATGAAGACGATGCTTGCCTCCATGATGGCTGCGAACAAACCGAAGGAGATCATTTCTGTCCGCGATGCGCTGCTGCGGCAGGATGTGCGCGAAGACCTCTGCGAGGAGCTGTCGAGCAAGATACCGATCGCAGATGTGAACCTCGACAGCCTCGATCCGCGTGCAGCGAGCGTCCTGTCCGGCTATCTGTCGCAGGTGATGAAGTTCACGGACGGTCTGCAGCTGAACCCGCACGGCACCCGGGTGGGTGCCTTCATCGGCACAACGGGCGTCGGCAAAACAACAACCCTTGCGAAGATTGCAGCACACTTCGTGTTGGAACAGAATCTTAAGGGCGCACTCATTACGGCCGACACCTACCGCATCTCAGCCGTTGAACAGCTGAAAAAATATGCCGAGATCTTGGGCCTTCCGGTTGAGGTTGTCTACTCGGCAGCGGATCTCAAAAAGGCGATTGCGCGGCATCGAGGGAAGGATTTCGTTCTTGTCGATACGGCCGGCCGAAGCCAGTACAACGCGTTTCAGATGGATGAGCTCAAAGAGCTGCTCGCGGCCCATCCGCGGATGGAAAAGCATCTCGTCGTCAGTGCGACGACGAAGGAGCAGGATGCGGAGGAGATTATGCAGCGCTTCTCGGCATGTAAGCCAGACCGCATTATCTTTACAAAGACGGATGAGACGCGGACGATCGGCATGGTGCTCAATCTGCTCGCACACCGGGAGCTTCCGCTTTCGTTCCTATCCAACGGACAGAGTGTGCCGGATGATATCATTCCCGCGACGGCAGATCGCCTTGCGGAACTGCTCTTGAGGGAATGATATGACAGATCAGGCAACGCGGCTACGTCAAATGGTCGGTTCTGAAGGGGAGACACCCCCGCGCGGGGGGCAGATGCCGACGGCCATATCATCTGCGCAGGCAGAGGCATGGGCAAATGTGCGTGTCATCGCGGTTACGAGCGGAAAGGGCGGCGTCGGCAAGACAAACATTACCGTCAACCTTGCGATTGCCCTAAAGCGCAGAGGGCATCGTGTGCTCGTGATCGATGCTGATCTGGGGATGGCCAATGTGGATGTTATGCTGGGGACGGCATCGCGCAGGCATTTGCTTGATCTCCTGCGTCCGGAGGTTAAGCTCGATGATGTCATCGTTGAAACGCCGCACGGCATCCAATATATTTCAGGAGGCTCAGGGATTGAAAAGGCTCTTGAATACGATCATGCGGAGAAGCTGCTCCTCCAGCAGAAACTCGCGGACTGTGCCGCCCGTGCAGACCTGATTCTCGTCGATACGGGGGCGGGCCTCGGACGCAATGTCATGGACTTCATTCTTGCGGCGGATGAGGTCCTCCTGGTAACGACGCCGGAACCGACGTCGCTCACCGATGCCTATGCCGTGATGAAGGCATACAGCATCTACGCCGCGCAGAAAAATCTCAGGCTCATCATCAACCGCGTATACGAGCAGAAGGAGAGCCGCGAGGTCGCAGCTAAAATGCAGCGGGCTGCCGAGAAATTTCTGCATATGCCGGTGGACTGCCTTGGCTATGTGTTTGAGGACACGGCCGTCACGAAGGCAGTGCGGCGGCAGACACCGCTGATCAAGGCAGAGCCGAATACGCCTGCGGCACGCTGTATCGATGCACTGGCAGAGGCTTTGGTTACCGGAGAAGAGATGCATGTAAAACGGGGATGGAAAGGTTTTTTGCAGCAAATTTTTAACTTTTCAACGTAGCCAAGGAGGAAAATTTAAATGGCGGGCGAATTGGTACAGGCAAGGAGTATTTTAACACTCGGCCAGAGATTGGAAATATTCTTTGAAAACAACGAGGACGGAACTCCCGGCTATACAAGCCGTGTAGAGGATATCCTCGAGGACGAAATCGTTGTTGCAATGCCCGTGGATGAACGCCTTGTCCCTGTGATCCCTCATGTTGGGGAGAATCTGTATGTCCTCGCAGGAGGCGACGGATGCCATTATCGTTTTTTCAGCGTTCACCGCAGCCACGGCCGGCATGACGGCCGGATTCCGGTTCTGCGAATCTCTCTTCCCGAAGTTGCGGAACGGTTTCAGAAACGCGGGCTTTTTCGAATTCTGGTAAACCTCATTGCGACGGTACGGCTCGTTGATGCGGACGGAACGATCGATACGCCGAAGCGTGTGCCGGTCGTTGACCTCAGCGGAAGCGGAATGTCATTCGTGTGGCCGAAGACTGTACCGGTTGATACGGAGGCAGCGCTCGAAATCAATGATATACCGGGGGTTGGAACGATTGAACTCATGACCCGGGTGATGCGTTCAACGCGCATCGAGCGTGAGGATGATACTCCCATTTATCATGTCGGTGTTAAGTTTCAGGGAATCTCACGCAGCCTGAGGGATCAAATCGTGCGCTACCTTTTCCAGGTCCAGCGCAACCAGGTGGAGCGTGTAAAAGAATGACTGACAGCGTCAAAAAAACAATCAGTTCCCGTGTTGGAGGAGCGCGCAGCCACATGCGAATTGTCGCAATCGGCGTCTCTACGGGCGGACCGCAGGCGCTGCAGACTGTTATTACAGGACTGTCGGAGCACTTTCCCTGTCCCATTGTGGTTGTACAGCATATGCCGGCCGGCTTCACAAATGCGCTCGCCTCCCGTCTGCACGATGCCTCCAAGGTTGCTGTTCGGGAGGCAGAGGACGGAGACGTGCTCAAACCGGGCTGTGTCTATATCGCGCCGGGAGATTACCATCTGCGTGTTCTGAACGACGCCGGAGGGCGGCGGATCGCACTCAGCGACGAGCCTCCGGTCGGCAACCACCGTCCGGCAGTCAATGTGATGTACGACTCCATCGCGCATCTGGGGAAGGATGTTGTTGCCGTGATCCTCACGGGGATGGGCAATGACGGAAGGGAAGGCATGCGCAGGATTAAGGAAAACGGCGGCTACTGCATTGCGCAGGATGAAGCGACCTGTGTCGTTTACGGAATGCCAAAATCCGTGATTGATGCGGGGCTTGCCGATGAGATATGCCCATTGCCGCAGATTGCGCAGGCGATTGAGGCGGCTGTGAGAAGATAGGAAGTAGGGGGAATATCAATGGATAACCAGTATATGGACATGTTCCTGGATGAGTCGCACGAACATCTGCAGTCTCTGAATGAAGGACTGCTGCGTCTCGAGGAGAACATGGAAGAAATCGGCGCGGTCAATGACATATTCCGCAACGCACACACACTGAAGGGCATGTCTGCAACGATGGGGTATGCCAAGATTGCAGAACTGACGCATGAGATGGAGGATGTTCTGGATCTTGTCCGCAAAGAGCAGCTGAAGCTCAACGAGGACATCATGGACACCCTGTTCAAGTGCTTGGATTCTCTCGAGCAGATGGTCGACAGCGTCGGCAACGGAGAGTCTGAAGACGTTGTGGATGTCTCGGATCTCGTGGCTAAGCTCAGCTCGATTTCCAAAGGCACACCTGCACCTGCTGCGGCAGCCCCCGCTGCAGCAGCTTCTCAGCCGGAGGCTGAAACTGCCGAGGGAGACGCCGGACTTGATCTTGATGAGATCGACCTGGATGTCATGAAAAAGGCAAAAGAGGCTGGCCTGCACATCTATCATGTGAAGGTCACGCTGATGGAGACCTGTGTCCTCAAGGCAGCCCGCTCCGTTATGGTTATGCATGCGCTGGACGAAATCGGCGACGTGATCAAGAGTATTCCTGCAGCGGAAGACCTTGAGCAGGAGAAGTTTGAGTTCAGCTTTGATGTGGTTGTTGCTACGGAAAACGATGTTGAGACGGTGAAGAATGCCGTTGATACCGTTTCCGAAATTGAAGATATTGCCGTGCAGGAGCTCGATCCCGACAAGCTCGGCAAGGATGCTGCACCGGCGCCGGCAGCAAAGGCTGCGGCCGCACCGGCAGCAAAGTCTGCGGCTTCGGCGGAGAAGAAGGATGCGGCGAAGCCTGCCGCGGCTGCCCCTGCGAAGAAGCAGCATCAAAGCCAGAGTGTCCGCGTGGACATCGAGAAGCTCGATACGCTCATGAACCTTATGGGTGAGCTGGTTATCAATAAAGTCCGCCTCGAGCAGATCGGCCAGACACATCGCATGAGCGATCTCATGGAGACGCTTGAGCAGATGGACCGTGTGACGGGCGATCTGCAGAATATTGTTATGAAGGTCCGCATGGTTCCGGTCAGTGCGGTGTTCAACCGCTTCCCCCGAATGGTGCGCGACGTATCCAAGGAACTCGGCAAGGAGATCAACCTCACGATCGAGGGTGAGGAGACCGAGCTGGATCGTACCGTTATCGACGAGATCGGCGATCCGATCATGCACCTCCTGCGCAACTCGCTCGACCACGGCGTTGAGAGCCCGGATGCACGCGAGGAAAAGGGAAAGCCGCGCGTCGGTGAAGTCGGTCTCATCGCGCGGCATGAGGGGAACAACGTCGTCATCATGATCACGGACGACGGCGCGGGCATTGATGCGAGCAAGATCCGCCGCAAGGCGGTCGAGAAGGGCATGGTTACGCAGGAGGAGGCAGATCGTCTCGACGATGCGGATGCGGTCCGCCTCATCTTCCTGCCGGGCTTCTCGACTGCGGAGCAGATTACCGATATTTCCGGACGCGGCGTCGGCATGGACGTTGTCCGCAGCAAGATTGAGGCCCTTTCGGGTCATGTTGACGTTGAGACCCACATCGATGAGGGCTCCGTCTTCAAGATCAAGCTGCCGCTTACCCTTGCGATCATTCAGGCAATGCTCGTTCAGGTGCAGGACGAGATGTATGCGATTCCGCTTGGCTCCATTGACAGTACGATCAACATCGAGCCGACGGACATCCAGACGGTTCAGAACAAAGAGGTCATCGTTCTGCGCGGCGAGATCATCCCGATCATCCGCATGGAGGAGGCGCTCCAGGTTCCGCATACGAAGGATTCGGATGAGCTCTTCGTCGTCGTTGTCCATGCGGGCGAGGCGAAGGCGGGCATTGTCGTGGACAATCTGATCGGCCAGCAGGAAATCGTTATCAAGACACTGGGCAACCTCTTCGCCGGCCTCAAGCTGTTCGGCGGAGCAACCGTACTTGGAGACGGCAAGGTTGCACTGATTCTCGATGTCGCAACGATGATACAGCAGTAAGCAGGGGAGGGTAAAGAAATGTCAGATGATATGAATCAGGGAAGTGCGCCGCAGAATTCGCAGTACGTGGCGTTTAACCTTCGCGATGAAGAATACGGCGTCAGCATCCTGAATGTGCAGGAGATCCGAAATCTCACGGATATCACGCGCGTTCCGTTTGCGGCGGACTTTATCAAGGGAGTCATCAATCTGCGCGGTTCGGTCCTTCCCGTGATTGACCTCAAGAAGCGGCTCGGACTTGCGGAAACACCGTATACGGAGCGCACGCGCATTGTCACCGTTTCGGTGGAGGATGTGCATGTCGGCATGCTGGTTGATGCTGTAACGGAAGTGCTCAGCCTCGAGAACGCGCCTGTCGACACGAAAAAAGCGACAAATGCGCGCGAGAACAGCCGCTTCCTCAGCGGGATTGGGAACATCAACGGAAGACTCATTGTTCTGCTCAACCTAGAGGAGATTGTCGGGATTCCGAAGGAAGCAAAATAGAGATTGCTTCGCAATATGAGGTAGGATGAATGCCAGTAGATGATGATCTGACAGAGCTGTCAGAGCTGCAGCTGGATGTACTGCAGGAGATTGGAAATGTCGGCGCGGGCAATTCTGCGACGGCACTTTCCCGTCTCATTAAGCACCGTATTGAGATGAATGTGCCTCATGTGGCGCTCGTTCCAATTGAAGAAGTACCGGAATTTGTCGGCGGACCGGAATTGGTTGTCGTCGGTATTTTCTTGCGCGTTTACGGCAAGGCACCGAGCAATATCCTCTTCCTCATTCCGCGCGAAAGTGCATTTGCCCTTGTGGATACGCTCCTCGGGCGTGACCGCGGCGCAACGACAGAGCTGGATACCATGGATGAGTCGGCACTGATGGAGATTGGCAATATTCTTGCGGGATCCTATCTGAATGCCTTCTATTCCTTTACGGGCATCAGCATGCTGCCGTCGATTCCTGCCCTTGCAGTGGATATGGCAGGTGCCATTCTCAATGTGGTTCTTGTTCAGCTCGGTGAAATGGGCGATCATGCACTTCTCATCGAGACGAACTTTGTGGCAGAGGATCGGAGCATCAGCGGGCATTTCTTCCTTGTTCCTGACCCCGGAGCCCTCAGCACCATTATGAATGCGGTAGGAGTTGGATGATATGCCGGATTTGATAAAAGTCGGTATGGCCGACTACAAAGTCGGCGCAGCTCCATCCACATTGATCAGCTACGGATTGGGCTCGTGCATCGGACTTTCTCTTTATGATCCACAGGCAAAGGTAGGCGGCCTGCTTCATTATATGCTTCCGGACAGCAAACAGGCACGCCCCAGTGACACGCCTGCAAAGTTTATTGATACGGGATTTCCGCTCATGCTGGCAGATGTGCTGAAGCTGGGCGGCGTTAAATCGCGTCTGGTTGCAAAGATTGCAGGAGGCGCGCAGATGTTTGCGTTCTCGAATGCGACGACTGTCATGCGTGTCGGGGAGCGCAACGCACAGGCGGCAAAAGAGATTCTGGCAGCGAATGGAATTCGCCTCATTGCGGAGGATACCGGCCTCAATTACGGCCGCACGGTTTCGATTGATCTGAATGACGGAACATACACGGTGAAAACTGTCAGCAAAGGGGATAAGACAATCTAGGGGAGGGCAGGTGACAATTTTGTTTAAAGTGGGGATGGCGCTTGTATTTTCTGTAATCGCGGCACTTGTTGTTTTCCTTACAGGAATTTTCAGCGATGCGCGCATCGCAACAGCGTTTCTGCGGAGTATTGTCGCGTTCATCTGCGCCGGCGCATTCACCTATCTCATTGTCTTTATTCTCGAGGCGAAAGGGTGGGCCGCTTTCGACAAGGATCCGCAGGAACGCATGCAGGATATGCAGGCCCAGTATTATCAAGCCGATGATATTGACTTTGATGCCCGAGATGATGCAGGGGCATCAGGAGCAGAGGAGTTTGCGGCACCGGCGAATTTTCAGCCGCTTTCAGAGGAATCCCTCGTTCATATGAGAACTCCATCGGATACCGATGAACAGGATGACGGGGCACCTGCTCCGGTCTGAGCGACTGGATCCGGCAGGACTGAGAGGAGATGATACAGATGGCGGAGCAGACGGCAGAGGATATTGAGGCCCTTTGGCAGGCATACGAGACGGAAAAGACCATTGCCGTACGCAACCGCATCGCAGAGCATTATCTTCCGTTGGTTCGCCTCGTTGCGGGGCGTATCGCCATCAGCCTCCCGCAGCATGTCGATCGGGAGGATCTCCTGAGCAGCGGATTCTTTGGGCTTCTTGATGCAATTGAACGCTATGAACTGGCGCGCGGCAATAAATTTGAGACCTATGCGGGGGTGCGTGTCCGCGGTGCAATGCTGGACCACCTGCGTGCAAAGGACTGGATCCCCGTCAGCGTGCGCCAGAATATCAAGAAATATGAAAAGGCCGTTGCCCACCTGGAAGGTGAGCTCGGTCGAACGGCGACAGATGAAGAGCTCGCGGCAGAGCTTGATCTGACGGTGGATGGCCTGCACCATCTGGAGGGGCAGGTCAGTGCTGCAACCATTATTCCGCTGGAGGAATATCTGCGTACGGACTCTCCTGCGTCCATGGAGGACGGTCCTGTCGAGCATGCAGAGTGGACCGAGGTCAAGGAGACCCTTGCGGCGGCGATAGAGAAGCTTCCCGAGAAGGAGCGCACGGTGGTTGCCCTCTACTACTATGACGAGATGACGCTGAAGGAGATCGCAGCGATTCTGCATCTCTCGGAGGCACGCATCTCGCAGCTGCATACGAAGGCGATCTTCCGCATGCGCGGATCACTCGCCCGCATGAACGATGAGGACTGACTGCGGATCCTCCCCGGGGAAATAGTTATAATAAAAGCGCAATTTTGATGGATCGGGAGTGGCATTATGGAGCGTACTATTGGGGGCAAGAGCGAGGGCTTTCAGTTGGTCATTCGCGCGGATGGGAATTATCTGACCGTTTATCCGGAGGGGGAGGACACACCGGCGATCGCGCTGGAGACACTCCGAGATAAACTCAAAGAAGCGGGAGTTGGGGAAGTCGATGTCCTCCAGCTTGCGCTTCTTGTGCGTGCCGCAGACGGCACTGAGACGAAGCTGCTTCCCCCGCAGGAAGGCGGAGAGGAAAATGCAGTCATTCCCTTTGCCATTGAAATTTCGCGCGATGCGATGACCGCTGCAGTGCGTTTTGATGACAAGAAGGGAAATCTCCCGCCCAGTGCCTCTGATGTGCTGGACGCGCTTGCGGCGAAGAAGGTTGTCTACGGCATTGACCGTACGGCCGTCGCGCGCGGTGTTGCACGCCTGACGCCTTTTATGGCGGCCCGCGGAACCGAGCCTGTGGCGGGGACGGATGCGTGCATTGAGAAGAAATTTGATATGGGAACCAAGGGACGCCCCGCGGCCCGTGCCTTTGATCGCGTTGATTATAAGGACATGAACATCTTTATTCGGGCGCAGATCGGGGATGTGCTTGCTGTTCGCACCCCTGAGACGCCGGGCGTTCCGGGGACAAACGTGTTCGGTGAGGAGGTTCCGCCCAAGCCGGGCAAACCGGCCGCTCTGCCCCAGGGGAAGAATACGAAGGTCGTCAATGAGCATGAGCTCGTCTCTGTGATTGACGGGCAGGTGGTGGATGACGGGAAGAAGATCAGCGTCGATCCGCACCTGCTCATTGATACGAGCGTCGATGTGGGAACGGGAAATATCGACTTTGCCGGCAGCATCGAGATTCAGGGCGATGTGGAGAGCGGATTCTCGGTCAAAGCCGCCGGAGATATCGAAATCAAAGGCGTGGTCGGCGGTGCAGAAGTGGAAGGCCGCAACGTTATTGTACACGGCGGCATCCGCGGCATGAATACCGGGAAAATCCGCGCCCGCGAAGATGTCAGCATCTCCTTTGTCGAAAATGCGAACATTGAGGCCGGCCGCGACATCATGGTGAATGATGTTGTGCTTCATTCGGAGATGCGTGCGGGACATCATGTCATTGTCGAAGGCCGGCGCGGCATCATTACGGGCGGCAGTGTCAGTGCCGGTGAATCCATTCGTGCCAAGGTTCTCGGCAACAACTTTTACGTTCAAACGAATTTGAACGTTGGAATCGACCCCAACCTGAAGCATCGGTACGATACGCTTCTGAACGAATGCCAGACAGCGGAGAGGCAGCTCACAGAAGTCCGGCTTTCTCTCGAAACGCTGAAGAAGATCCCGCTCACGAGTCTGCCAGAGCGCCGGCGGGAACAGCTGGCCGAACTCACACGCATCCAGTATCCGCTTGCGGCAAAAGTCAAGGGCATGCAGGAAGAGCTCGCACAGATGCGCACGGAGCTTGACGAGATGAAGAATGGTACGATTTCCGCAAGCGACACCATTTTTCCCGGCGTCAATGCTGCCATCAACGGGGTCAAAAAGACCGTCGAGGAGGAGCTGCGTCATTCCAAGCTCCGGATGGTCGACGGGGAAATCCTTGTAGGTATTCTGTAAGAGAGGCAGGTGCACCGTGAACGTCACGCCAATCAGCATGCAGATGATGTTCCCGCAGTCCAATGAGGCGGGAAATGTTCAGAGCAACATGCAGAATCAGGTCAACATCCAGCAGAGTTTTGAATCCATCCGTCAGAAAGAGGATGCGGAACTCGCACGCCAGCAAGTGCGGGCGAAGGAAGAGGCGAGCGCGGATGCACGCGTGAAGGATGATCCGGAACGGGAGCGCCGTCAGGGCGGCGGACAGGGAGATTCGCGCGGGCGTGACCGAGGCAAAGATCACGGGGAGGAGCTGCTCCAGCGCCTTGCAGCCGATCCGAACCGCGGCGTCCATCTCGACATCAGCTTTTAAAGATAAAGAACACGCGGATAAGGGAGGCTCCTGTTATTATTTCCATCACTGAAATTCTGGGTGCGCTCATCATTCTCGGCGCCGTACTGCTTCTCATTGTCCGCTATATCATCCATCGCCGTCAGCGCAGTGATGAGGCGGACGAAGATCTTGCCGTATCGATCGAGAAGCTGAAAAAAGAACTTCAGCAGTCTGCCGATACGATCATCAAGCGGCTTGGCAGTCATGTGACCAAGCTTGAGGGGCTGCTGCGCGAAGCAGATGACCGGCGCGTGCGGCTTGAAACCCGTGTTGCGGATGCGCAGAAACTCGAATGGGCTCTGCGGCAGAGAATCGAGGAACTCGAACGCCGCCTGCGTGATTTGGGGCAGCCCGCTCCGGCTCCTCCGACGCCGGTGCAGGAACGCACGGCCGTACCGGTGCCTGCACCTGCGCCGCCGCAGGAGGCACGACGGACGGACAGCGATGAGTTTGCCGCGGTCCTGCATGCGTCCATTCTGCGCGAGCAGACACGTGCTGCGATGCCTCTGCCGCCGCAGCCTGCGCCTGCACCGCCGGCACCGATGCCGGCGGAACCCGGCCTGACGGAAATGCCTCCGGCTCCCCCGGCTCCTGAGCGGGCGGAGGTTCAACCGCCTGTGACGGATATGCCGGCGGCGCCCCCCGTGCTGCAGCCGGAACCTGCCGGGAATCCTGAACTGCCGGAGGAAGCGGAGGATGATCCCTTTGGCAGGGCCCGCATGCTTTTGCGTGCCGGGCGCAGCATTGAGCAAGTGGCGCGTGAAACCGGAGTTGAGATTGGTGCTCTCCGACTCATGAAGCAGATGGCGCAGAGGGATTGACAAAAAAAGAAAAGGTCGGTATAATACCACTTATTCGGGACGTAGCTCAGCTTGGTAGAGCGCTTCCTTGGGGTGGAAGAGGTCGTGAGTTCAAATCTCGTCGTTCCGACCATTTCAGCATAGGGACCTCCGCGCAGGGTGCGCGGAGGTTTTTCGCATAAAAGGAGGGATCTTGTGGATTTCATTGTAGATACCGGCGTGCTGCAGGTGCTGCTCATTGCGGTCATGTTCCTCTCCGTCATGGTGGAGATCAAGACGGGCGGCCTTGGTGTGGGCGTCCTGCTGGGCATTGTTGCGGCCGGCGTATTCTGGGGCAGCCAGTATACACGCGGGCTGGTAGAACTCTATCACATTGCTGTTTTTCTCGCGGGCGTACTGATGATCATTGTGGAGATCCTGCTGCCGACGGTGGGACTTCTCGCCGGCCTCGGCGTGGCGGCGATGCTGTACAGCATTGTGCTGGCGCTTGGAGGCGACATCGGCGCACTCGCAGCCCTCGGCATCTCTCTGGTCCTGTCGGTTGCCGCGTTCATGCTCATTGTGTCACGGCTGCCGTCGAGCAGGCTGTGGAACAAGATGGTTCTCCATACGAGCTCGCGCGGTGAGCAGGGCTATGTGAGCGCTGAGCAGCATATGGAGCTCGTCGGCAGGACCGGCGAGGTGCTCACGGAACTGCGTCCTTCAGGGACGGCACGCATTGACGGCCGCCCTGTGGATGTGATCTCTGAGGGCGCATTCATACAGAAGGGAACGCTGGTTGTCGTCTTGTCCGTGAACGGCAGCCGTGTAGTTGTGCGCGAAGCATAGCGCATCGCCATAGAACGGACATCGCTTGAAGGAGGTACTTATGGGCACATTGTTCGGAGGAGCATTCCTCATTGTTATCGTTATTCTTGCCGTATCGATTTTTCTCCATTTCGTTCCGCTCGGCTTGTGGGTGTCGGCCATCTCGGCAAACGTTCCGGTCGGCATCGTTTCGCTGATCGGCATGCGGCTGCGCCGCGTTCCGCCCAGCCGCATTGTTCTGCCGCTGATCAAGGCGAACAAGGCGGGATTGGATGTGAGCGTCAATCAGCTTGAGGCGCATTATCTCGCAGGGGGCAACGTGGACAAGGTGGTCGATGCGCTCATCGCATCCCATCGTGCGCAGATTGCACTGCCGTTTGAGCGTGCAGCGGCGATTGATCTTGCGGGGCGTGATGTGCTCGAGGCCGTGCAGATGAGCGTCAATCCGAAGGTCATTGAGACGCCGATTGTTTCTGCTGTTGCAGCAAACGGCATTGAGCTCAAGATCAAGGCACGCGTTACCGTGCGTGCAAACATCGACCGCCTCGTCGGCGGTGCAGGTGAGCCGACCATTATCGCCCGTGTTGGAGAAGGTATTGTTACGACGGTCGGTTCTTCGGAGAACCATAAGGACGTGCTCGCCAATCCGGACGATATCTCTAAGACCGTTCTCGGCAAGGGCCTTGATGCGGGAACGGCATTCGAGATCCTCTCCATTGATATTGCGGATGTTGATGTCGGGCGCAACATCGGCGCAGAGCTCCAGACTGATCAGGCGGAGGCAGACAAGCGCATCGCTCAGGCAAAGGCAGAGGAGCGCCGCGCGATGGCAGTGGCCCGCGAGCAGGAGATGAAGGCGTACACGCAGGAGATGGAGGCCAAGGTTGTCGAGGCGCAGGCAGAGGTGCCGCACGCAATGGCGCAGGCACTGCGCGAGGGCAAGCTCGGCGTGATGGACTACTATCAGCTGAACAACATTCAGTCGGATACGGACATGCGCCAAGCAATCAGTGCAGCGGGCAAGGGCGACGACAAGCATCCGGCACCTCCCGTAAAGTGAGGTCCTTCGGATGGAATATCTTGTCATAATAGGGGTTGCGATCGTCATTTCCCTGTTGGATGACCGTCTGCGCGGCAAGAAAAAAGTTCCGCCGCCGCCTGTGCCGCAGAAAACCCCCAGGCCTAAGAAGCGTAAGGCGCAGGGCGGGACATTTGAGATTCCGCCGATGCGCGGCACTCCCTCAGATGTACAGGTTGCAGTCGACGCGGAGGTCCTGCGTGAGCAGGAGCTGCGCGCGAAGTGGGAAGAGGCACGCAAGGAAGAGCAGCGCATGCAGCGCGTGCGTGAGCGGGAGGAGCGCGCAGCGCGGCTCGCGGCGGAGGAGGCTCAGGCTGCTGCTGCACTTATGCCGCAAACAGCCAAGCGAATGTCATCTGTCCTGCTGCCTCAGCTGACAGCGGATACGATGAAGCAGGCCGTTGTGCTCTCCGAGGTGCTCGGCAAGCCGCGCGCTCTGCGCAGATTTCCCCGGCGGTAGAAAGAGCAGAAAAAAATGAGGATTGTTCCGATGAACAATCCTCATTTTTCTGCGTGTTTATTTGATTTCATTCAGCAGCTGTGCAATCTCGTTCGCACTGCGGTCACCGTCCGTACAGCTGATGATGGGCTGTGCACCCAGCATGACCGTTCGGCCGTCGGCATATGCACGGGAGGCGGCATGTCCGTTTTTGTAGGCTGCGGCGAGGTTGCCCATGACGAAGTAAGACCGTTCGGCGGAACTCATGCCGTTTGCAGGGGCCGGCGTTACCAGGGCTTTCTTGTTCACATAGACGGTTCCGTCTTCTGCCGTAACTTTGCCGCCGCTCATTGCCGTGAGCTTCTTGACATAGTTGTCGCGGCGGGAAGTGTTTGACGGATGATCGGCAGCGCCGGTCATAACGGAGAACACATCGGCAGAGTTGTTGCCGGTGAGGTCGATGAGCCGCTGCCATACGGCGGCCGTTGCTCCCGGGTTGTAGGGGGAGCGTGAAATGTACTCAAATGCGAGGTTGTCTGCCTCCCACTCCATCGGCTTGGTGAGACCCTGTCCGCTCCAGATGTTTGCGGCAATCGCACCGAGCACCGTGCCTGTTGCACTTGCGAGGACGGCTGGGCCCAGTGATTTTTTCATCCCCTTTGCGGGATGATCTTTCTGCCCGTGGCCCATTTCGTGCGCAAGAACAACCGCAATCTCATCCTCGTTCGTAAGATAGCTGTAAAGCCCGACGTTGACGCTCATATTGTGGCCGAGTGTACAGAAAGCGTTGAAGCTGTCCTCACGGTTGATGAAATAATTGTACGGACGGTCATAGATCGTCGCATCCATCGAGCCGATGGCTGCTGTGAGATTGGTGAAGATGCGGTCAAGCTGAGTGTTGAGATCATGGCGGTAGTAGACGCCGTATTTTTCCTGAAGCTGTTTGAAGAGCTCCTGTCGTCCTTCCTCCGTCGTATTGTAGTACTTGATCTGCTTGTTCATCTCGTTTGCCGCAACGGCACCGCCAATGATGGCTCCGATGATGTTGCCCGTGTTTGCCTCAGCGACAGCGGGCGGCACAGCAATCCCTGCCGTCATCGAGACGGAGAGCGCAAGTGCGATGCCGGTGCGCATCCATTTCTTTTTATCCATATTTCTTTCCTCCTCATCCCATGAACTTGTGAACATATTATATCTTAATATAAAGGCATTCGTCCATAGAAAAGAAATTACGGATACATGAGAAACACCTAAAAACCTTCCTTCTAAGCTGTGTATATGCACAGAATTCTTGACACTACAGGGAAAAAACATTAAAATAGATAGGAATATTTTCTAAGCAATTTTGAACTGTGAAAAGAGGAGGTGGCTGTTATCATTACTGAAATAATAATGGTAATTATTGCTCTCGCCGTCGGTGCTGCGGCCGGTTATATGGGCCGCAGGAGCACGGCGGAGGCTCAGATAGGATCAGCCGAGAACGAAGCAAAGCGCATTGTCGAAGAGGCCGCAAAGGCGGCGGAGACAAAGCAGAAGGAAGTCCTTCTGGAGGCGAAGGAAGAGATTCAGCGTCAGCGGCAGGAGTTTGAACGCGACACGAAGGAACGCCGCAGTGAGCTGCAGCGTCTCGAGCGCCGCACGATCCAGAAGGAGGAAAACCTCGACCGCAAGCTTGAGTCCATCGAAAAGAAGGAGGAAGGACTTGCACGCAAGGAAGCCCGCATCGACAAGACGCAGGCTGAGGTAGAGGCCCTCTATGAGAACCAGAGACAGGAACTCGAACGCATCTCCGGCCTTTCGTCGGAGGAGGCGCGCACGATCCTCATGGCCGAGGCGGAGGATGAGCTGAAGATCGAGAAGGCCCGCAAGATCAAGGAGTACATCCAGCAGACGAAGGATGAGGCTGACAAGGCGGCGCGCGAGATCCTGAGCGTTGCTATCCAGCGCTGCGCTGCCGATCATGTCGCGGAGACGACCGTTTCGGTCGTGGCTCTGCCGAACGATGAGATGAAGGGGCGCATCATCGGCCGTGAGGGACGCAATATCCGTACGCTGGAAACCTTGACGGGCATAGACCTCATCATTGATGATACGCCGGAGGCGGTCATCCTTTCCGGATTTGATCCCGTGCGCCGCGAGATTGCGCGGATCGCGCTTGAGAAGCTGATTCAGGACGGGCGCATCCATCCCGCACGCATCGAGGAGATGATCGAGAAGGCACGCCGTGAGGTTGACCAGCGCATCAAGGAAGCGGGCGAGCAGGCAACGTTTGAGACGGGCGTACACGGCATCCATCCGGAGCTGGTGCGTCTGCTCGGCCGTATGCGTTATCGTACCAGCTACGGACAGAATGTGCTTGCCCACTCCATCGAGGTTGCGCATCTCGCCGGACTGATGGCTGCGGAACTGGAATGCGATGTCATGCTCGCCAAGCGCGGCGGACTCCTGCACGACATCGGAAAGGCAGTCAGCCATGAGGTTGAGGGGCCGCATGTCACGGTTGGTGCAGAACTTGCACGCAAGTACCGCGAGTCGAAGGAAGTAATCAATATCATTGCCTCGCATCACGGTGATGAGGAGGCAACGACGATTGAGGCGGTGCTCGTTGCGGCGGCCGATGCCGTGTCTGCCGCACGCCCGGGGGCACGGCGCGAGAGCCTGGAGTCGTATATCAAACGCCTCAAGGCGCTCGAGGAGATCGCGGAATCGTTTGACGGCGTGGAGCGGTGCTTTGCCATCCAGGCAGGGCGCGAGATCCGCGTTATGGTCAAGCCGGACAAGGTAGATGACGCAGGCGCGGCGGTACTTGTCCATGATATTGTGAAGAAGATTGAGGGCGACCTCGAATATCCGGGGCAGATCAAGGCAACGGTCATTCGTGAGACGCGCGTTGTTGACTACGCGAAGTAAGGCGACGGCTGTATGACAGGCGGAATATAGGGGGCATCAGCCCCCTATTTCTAAGGAGGAAGTATGCAGCAACTGGCGTATATCGTCTCCGGCACCGCAGATGCTCAGCGCAAGGCGGAACAGGCCAAGGAAAAGCTGGATCGGATTCCGCGTATTGCATCTATGCTCATCACGATTGTGGTGCCCTGCGAGATGCCGATGGACAAAGCGCGGTGCATGCGTGATGCCGTGCGGGAAATCTTCCCGGAGGCGCGCATTCTGGTGCACACATGTGCGATTAAGATGGCGGATTTGCGTCTCAATACCGAAGGGATCATGCTGACGTTTACAGCGCTTGAGGAGTCGCATGCAGAGTTTGTCGTCATCGACGGCAACCGTTCGGATGCGGCGCTCAAGGCGAATTTTGTCAATTTTGTCAGTGCACGCCCCCATACGAAGCTCATTGAGTTCCTCGTCGCCGGTGTCATGGACCAGATCGATGACCTGTTTGAGGGCTTTTCCGCCATTGACGACCGCATTCAGGTGTTTGGAGCCTTTGTCGATGCTCCTCCGATGAATGCCCACGGCTATATCATCGCCGATGACGAGGAGACCTCGCTCGGCATGGCTGCCATTGTATTCCACGGGGAAACGCTGGAGGTTCATATTGTACGCAATTTTGGCTGGAATTCTCTTGGCCGTGAAATTGTGGCAACCCGTGTAGAGGGATGTACGATTAAGGAACTCGACGGCGACATACCGCTCAGGGTTTACGAGCGCTACTTCGGCATCAAGGGCGACGGCGACTTCAGTTCCGATGCGGCTCTTTTTCCCCTTTGCTTTGAGGAGGAGGACGGTTCCGTTTCCGCGCGCGTGCCGATCAAGATCGAGGCGGGCAGCGGAGAGCTCACCTTCGGCATCCCCATGCAGGAGGGAACGGTATTCCGCCTGGCGTACGGAGACCCCTACGGGATTCTGTCGAAGGCTGCGGAGAATACCCGCGAGATGTCGGAGTTTTCCCCGCAGGCGATTTTTGGAACGGCGTGCGTGGGGCACTATCTCCTGCTCGGCGAGGATGTTGTGACCGAGATGTCTGTATGTGCCGGATTTCCCTCGTCGACGTCATTCGTATACGGTGAGGTGCGGCGTGTCGGCAGACGCATTTCTACAGCACATCTGAATGTTCTCCTTGTTGGCATGAAGGAGGATTCGGGCTGCGTTCAGGACGCCAACCTGCAGACGAAGCGGGTTGCGCATCTTTCCTACAATCGAAAGATGCTGGCCTTTATGTCCCACTTCATCCGCGTGTCGGAGGAGGAACTTTATACGGCGAATCAGCGGCTCACTCATCTTGCGAGCCGTGACACGCTGACGAACCTCCTGAACCGCCGTGAGATGGAACGCCTCCTGAAGGATGCAGTCAAACTGTCGCAGGAACAAAAAACACCGCTCTCGGTCATTCTGATGGATATTGACCACTTTAAGGGGGTCAATGATACCTATGGGCATGATATGGGAGATAAAGTCCTGCTGAAGGTGGCAGATGCGATTTCACATACGATCCGCGGTTCGGATGCCGGATGCCGCTGGGGCGGCGACGAGTTCTTCATCATCCTGCAGGGCGCATCGCTTTTGTTTGCGGGCAAGGTCGGAGAACGCATCCGCCGGACGGTGGAGGCATCTGAAATGCCGTTCGACCGAAATATTACAGTAAGCGTAGGCGTTGCTTCCTTTGATGCGGAGAAGGACAGCGACCTGCAGCTGTTCAAGAACGCCGATGAGGCGCTCTATCAGGCAAAGAAAGCAGGACGCAATGCCGTCTATGCGCTCGGCCTCGGCCGGGTTGGCAGCATTGAGTAGTACCTGCGGGAGACCATAGATATGTTTGATTTCTTGCGAGGACACTTTTTCAGGGGACATTCGGAGCGGCCGAAAAGCGAGCAGGCGCGCCCCGGTGTTCAGCTGCTCGCCTCTGTGCTCGTCTGCTTTCCGGAGATTGAGGCGGTTTCCTATGACCCCGCGCACGGCCTCCTGACCATGGATTTTGTCGTTCGGGCAGAGATTTCACCGGCGGAGATGGAGACTTTTTCGTCATTTCTGGCGGAGAGCATTGAGACGTATCATCTGATTGAGGGCGGAACTGCGGGCACCATCGATTTTTCGTATGAGCAGCATGCGCCGCTTACCATGATTCACCTTGCCCGCCGTATGGATGAGCTCTCGGAGCGCGAACTGAGCCTCATTGTTCAGCTTCTCGCCGGACGGTTCGGCAAGGAGCTTCTTGTTGACGCACATGGAGCCGGGGTACTGGATACGGAGTTCAGCGCGATTCAGCACGAGACGCTGGAGCGCATGCTGACAGCCGTCCGTGAGATACCGCTGCGGGAGCGCTTGGTCGGCATTCGCGAGCGCGATCAAGTCGTTGTCTATAATCGATGAGGAAGATGAGGGGGAAACGACGTGCGCATCATGCTGGTCGGTGACGTTGTCGGACGTGCGGGACGGCGTGCTTTTCGCACGATCACACCAAGGCTGCGGTCGGAGCGCGGGATCGATGTCGTCATCGTCAACGGAGAGAATTCGGCGGGCGGCAAGGGGTTTACCCGCAAGGCCCTGGATGAACTCTATACGGGCGGCGCTGACGTTGTGACCTCCGGCAATCACGTCTGGGACAAAAAAGATGTGTTCGAGTTCATCGACGATGAACCGTTCCTTGTGCGGCCTGCAAACTACCCGGAGGGAACGCCGGGGAAGGGATACTGCATCTTTCCCTTTAAGGCGGCCAATATTGCTGTCTTGAACCTGTCGGGCCGTTCTTTTATGCCGCCGCTGGACTGCCCTTTTCAGAAGGCGGATGACATCCTTGCGGAGATCGCTGCCCGCGCAGATATCGTTGTCGTGGATTTCCATGCGGAGACGACATCGGAAAAACTCGCCATGGCCTATTATCTGGACGGCCGCGCCGATGTTGTCGTCGGGACGCATACGCATGTGCAGACGGCGGATGAGCAGATCCTGCCTGGCGGCACGGCGTACATTACGGATCTCGGCATGGTGGGGCCTCGCGCCTCCATTCTCGGCGTGCGTACAGATCTCGTGATCCAAAAGTTCCGAACGGGGATGCCCGTGCGGTTTGAGATGGCAGAGGGACCGGCGGAGTACGCGGCCCTCATTGTGGACATTGATCCGACCGGCCGGAAGAAAACGACGGCCGAGCGCATCCTGATTCGTGAAGAAGAATGATTGAGGAGAAGTTACATGCCAAGCGACTTGCATATCCATACGACCTTTTCCGACGGGCGTGACACCCCGGAGGAGATCGTAGAGGCAGCAAAGGCGGCGGGGCTGCACTATATTGCCATTACGGACCATGACAGCGTCGAGGGCGTCACCGCTCTCTATGAGAGCGGACACTATGCATCCGGCAGTCTGCGGATCGTCCCCGGGGTTGGCTTCAGCGCAGGGGACCCGCAGCGGGAAGTTCACATTCTCGGCTATAATATTGATATTTATGATGCGGGACTTCAGGAAAAGCTTGAGGAAATCAGCGAGGCGCGCTGGACCCGGTTTACGGAGATTGTAGAACTGCTCAACGGACTCGGGTATGAGATCGGCGAGACCGAGGTGCTGACCGATGAAGGCCTGTGCAAGGCGGTCGGGCGCTCACATGTAGCGCGCGTTCTTGTCAAAAAAGGGTATTTTGATTCGATCCGCGCCTGCTTTGATCAGCTACTTCGCCGCGGCCAGCCTGCCTATGTGCCGCATTTCCGCCTCGTTCCCGAGGAGGTCATCAGCCTGATCAAGGGGGCTGGCGGAATCCCCGTGCTCGCGAATCCAAAAGCAATCGAGGATGCACAGATCATCGAGGACCTTATTGCGCAGGGGATACAGGGGATCGAGGCGTTTTATCCCGGCTATGACCGTGCGGATACGCAGCACTTTTTGGACATTGCACAGCAGAACGGCCTGCTTGTATCCGGCGGTTCGGACTACCGGGGCGGCCCCGGCCGGGAATCCGAGGAAATCGGCCGATTTACCATTGAGGATATATATGCAGAGAATTTCTATCGGCCGCCGCGCCATACATAAGATCTCTGGATGAATATCGCTTTATTGCCGCAGTGAAAAGAGGAGGGACACAATGGACGTTATTGCCCTTGTCGGCCCCAGCGGTACCGGCAAAAGTCACCGCGCCCTATGGGTCGCCCAGAAAAACGGTGCAGATGCAATCATTGATGACGGCATTCTGATCAAGGACGGCAAGGTGGTCGGCGGCACTTCAGCAAAAAAAGAGAAAAATCGGATCATGGCGGTGCGCCGTGCCATCTTTGTCCTGCCCGGACATGCTTCCAACGTGCGCAAGGCGATCGAGGAGTCCGGTCCGCGCCGCATTCTTCTCCTCGGCACATCGGAGAACATGGTCCAGAAGATTGCAAAGGCGCTGCGCATCGGACCGGTCAGCAAGATCATCCGCATTGAGGACATTGCCTCGAAGAAGGATATGGAGATTGCGCAGTATCGGCGCCTCAAGCGGGGAGAGCACATCATACCCGTGCCGAGCATCGAGCTCAAGCCTCACTTTTCGGGGTATCTCATCGACCCGATCAAGAGCTTCTTTAAGACATCCTCCGCGAAGCGGCGCCGCCTCGGTGAACGTTCGATTGTCCGCCCCGTATTCAGCTACTATGGGAAGCTTGTCATCGACGACTCCGTGATCAAAAATATCGTGCATATTGTTGCCGAGAAGATCGAACATGTATACAAGGTGGGCGGCACACATGTCCGCCATGTCGTCAGCGGCGATGATGATCTCGGTATCATGGTCTCGCTTGAGGTAGTCTTTGCTTACGGACATGCGATATCTGAGGCGATGGCCGCCCTGCGCAGCGAGCTCCAGCGTGAGATTGAGCGGATGACGGGAATGGTTGTCCACGAGATCGACATTCTTGTCAAGAGCCTCCATGTCGACGCGCCTCTTCCTGCACGCACATAAAAGATTTGTCTGTATGCAGAGAAGATTATGTAAACATTAAAAAACATTCTTCACTTTTTAGGGAAAAAGTGCTAGAATGAAAAGGAATTTTGTAGAAAATGTAGAACTAAATATATATCTGTTTCGTGTGCGATTTTTCTGTGCGCGTAAAATACGGGAAAGGAATGTGACGTTTCATGCTTGAGCAGCTGGTAAATACCTCGACGATGGATGTCGGCAGCCGCGCGCTGGCGGCGGCATCTCTTCGCCATGAGGTGCTCAGCAACAACATTGCGAACGTGAATACACCGAACTTTAAGCGGAGCCATGTCCGCTTTGAGGATTTGCTGAAACGAGAATTGGGGCTCGACAGCGACCCTCTGATGAAGGTTGTACGCACCCATGACCGGCATTTCCCTATTCCCTTCCACGGCAAGGTGCGGCCTGTGATTGAGCAGGATGCGACAACCAATATGCGCCTGGACGGGAACAACGTCGATATCGATATCGAGATGGCAGAGGTTGCAAAGAATCAGCTGTACTACAGCGCGTTGGCGAATCAGCTGGGGGGACATATCAGCAAACTCAAGAGTGTCATCAACAGCGGACAGAACGGCTGATAAGGGGGAGGACACGATATGGGAATGTTTTTAGGGATTGATGCGGCGGCGTCTGGTCTTACGGCCGAGCGTCTGCGCATGGATGTCATCTCCAATAATATTGCGAACGCCAACACGACGCGCGCGCAGGGAGGCGGCGCCTACCACCGCCGCTACGTTGTTTTTCAGCCGCGCGAGAAGGGGAACGGCATCGGCTTTGAGTCCTTCCTCGCACGCGCCTCGGACCGTCTGCGTCCCGGTGACGGCGTTCGTGCCGTCTCGATCGAGACGGACCGCACACAGGGAACGCTCGTCTATGAGCCAGGCCATCCGGATGCGAATGCGGAGGGCTATGTAGAGCGCCCGAATGTCAATATTGTTGCAGAAATGGTAGATATGATCTCAGCCTCCCGTGGTTACGAAGCAAATGCGACGACCATCAACGCTGCAAAGTCGATGGTAACGGCAGCGCTTCGTATCGGCAGCGGAAGCTGATTTTTGCGCACATTTTAAGGGAGATCAATGTATATGGAAATACAAGCACTGCAAATGACCCCCGTAACGATGCGCGCCACCAGCCATCTGGGCGAGACCATCGAGAAAGAGCCGGCAAAGAGTTTCGGCACGTATCTGAAGGATGCACTCTCTGAGGTGAATCAGCTCCAGCTTGAATCGGACCGCCAGAACAAGCTGCTCGCCGCGGGCGAGGTTACAGATGTCTCTCAGGTCATTGTCGCGGGGCAGAAAGCTGATATTGCACTGCAGCTCACTCTGCAGGTACGCAATCGTGCGATGTCTGCCTATCAGGAAATCATGCGGATGCAGGTGTAATTGCAGCCTGCCGTTTTGTATGCTCCGTCGGCGGGGCATAACCGTGATGACTTGAAGGGAAAGAGATTATGGGAGAGTGGAAAGAGCGCGGCCTTGCCATGTGGGAACGCTTTGACAAGCGGCAGCGCTACATTATGCTCGGCTCAGCGCTCGCGATTCTCGTCCTGATCTTTGGTCTGAGCTTCTGGTACGGCAGCAAGCCTGATATGGTGCCGCTGTTTACCAATATGGAGACCAAGGATGCCGGAGAGGTCGCCAATCAGCTGCGTGAATCGAACATTGCCTACGAAATTCAGGAGAATAAGTCGGGGACGACCATCCTTGTTCCGACAACGCATGTCCATGAGGCGCGCCTTAACCTGGCGACGCAGGGACTGCCGCACGGGAACAAGGGTTTTGAGATATTCGATGACAGCAAACTGGGCGTTACCGAGTTTCAAAATCGTGTCAACTATCTTCAAGCACTCCAGGGAGAGCTGACTCGGACGATTGAGCAGCTCGAGGCCGTTGAAAAGGCCCGCGTTCATATTGTATTGCCGGAGGACAGCCTCTATAAGAAAGAGGAAAAGCCCGCAACGGCTTCTATTATGCTGCGCCTGAAACCAAATGCGGAGCTGACAAAGAAGGAGATCAAGGGGATTGTCAACCTGACGGCCCACAGCGTCAAAGGATTGACTCCCGAGAATATAACGATCGTCGACGATACGGGCAAGATCATGAACGATCCCGACGACCAGGATGAAAATGCAATCGGCGTCAAGACCCTTACGCAGCTCGATATGACGCGCAAGGTTCAGGACAATATTGAAAAGAAGGTTCAGTCCCTGCTCGATCAGACGCTTGGCGAGGGACGTGCTTTTGCGCGCGTCAGCGTGGAGCTGGACTTTGACGACCGGCTGACCGATCGGCAGACCTTTACGCCGGTGGTGGATGATGCGGGCATCATCCGCAGCCAGCAGGACATCTCTGAGAGCTATGTCGGCAGCTCGACCAATCCGGGCGGCCCTGCCGGCGTGCAGAGCAATGTTCCGGGGTATGTTGAGCAGGAGGCAAATGCCAACGCCGAGTACGAGAAGAAGGAATCCACAAAGAACTACGAGATCAACGAGGAGCGCCAGCATGTGATCGCCTCCCCGGGCTCGATCCGCCGGCTGACCGTTGCCGTTCTCGTCAACGATGACGTGACGCAGCCCCAGCAGGAGAGCATCATGCGCACGGTGAGCAGTGCCGCGGGCATCAACCCGTCGCGCGGAGATACGATCTCCGTTGAGCCGCTGCCGTTCAGCACGGAGGCAGCAGAGCGCCGCGCAGCAGAGCTCCAGGCGGAGAAGGATCGTCAGGACCGCATCTTCTACACGCAGGTCGGTCTTGCACTCTTGGTCATTGCCCTCATTGTCGGAGCAATTCTCATGTACCGCCGCAAGAAGCGTCTCGAACGCGAGGCTGCAGAAGAAGCACAGCGCATCGAAGAGGCACGTATTGCAGAGGAACGCGCCGCAGCCATTGCGGCCGGCGAGGTCGAGGAAGAAGACCTCTCTGAGGAGGAGCAGCAGCAGATGAACCAGAAACTTGCGCTTCTCGCACTCATTGACAGCAAGCCGGAAGAGGTTGCGCTTCTCGTCAAGACGTGGCTTTCGGAGGAGGAGTAACCATGCCGGATATGTATGGCAGCGGTGATCTGTCCAATCAACAAAAAGCGGCGATACTCTTTATCGCGATCGGTCCGGAGTACTCAGCCAAGCTGTTTCAGCACATGGACGACGATGAGATCGAGCAGCTGACCCTCGAGATCGCAAATCAGAAGCAGGTTTCATCTGCGCTCAAGGCGGAGATCATTGCCGAGTTCTACTCCATGTGTATGGCGCAGGACTACATCTCCTCCGGCGGTCTGCAGTATGCGCAGAACGTCTTGGAGAAGGCACTCGGCCCCGACAAGGCGCTCGAGATCATCAACCGTCTCACGACGAGTCTGCAGGTACGTCCCTTCGACTTCCTGCGCAAGACAGATCCCGCGCAGCTGCTTAACTTCATACAGAGCGAACATCCGCAGACCATTGCGCTCATCATGGCCTATCTCGATCCGGATCAAGCAGCCATCGTTCTCGGCTCGCTGCCGCCGGAGTCGCAGGTAGAGGTCACGAAGCGCGTTGCGATGATGGACCGCACATCGCCGGACTTCATCCGCGAGGTCGAGCGTGTACTGGAGAGGAAACTCTCATCAATGGTGACACAGGACTTCACGACGGCAGGCGGCATCAAGGCGATTGTCGAGGTGCTCAACCGCGTCGACCGTACGACGGAGAAGGCGATTGTGGAGACCCTCGAGGTCGACAATCCGGAACTCGCCGAAGAGATCAAAAAGCTCATGTTCGTCTTCGAGGACATTGTCCAGATCGACGACCGCTCGCTGCAGCTTGTGCTGCGCCAGGTCGAGACGAAGGATCTCTCGCTCGCACTCAAGGCGACGCCGCAGGAGGTTGCAGAGAAGGTATTCCGCAACATGTCGACCCGCGCTGCGGATATGCTGCGTGAGGAGATTGAGTTCATGGGTCCGGTCAAGATTCGCGATGTCGAGGAGGCCCAGCAGAAGGTTGTCAGTGTCATTCGCGTCCTCGAGGACAAGGGCGAGATCGTGATTTCACGCGGCAAGGGAGACGAGATGATTGTCTAGAGTTATCAAGGCAGCCGTCTGGGAAGAAAATCCCCATCTCATCGATGTCCCTCCTCCGCAGGCCCCTCCAAGCGAGGATGGGGAGGAGATCGGGGTCAGCGAAGAGACCGTTCAGTATTTGCTTGCGCGAATTGAAGAACGCGAGCAGGCAATGGATGAGCGCGTCAAAGAGCTGGATATGGAGATCGCTATTCGACGGGGCGAAGCCGCGGAGGAACGCGATCGACTTCTCAGTGAGGCGCAGACACAGATTGAACAAGACCGCGAAGAAGCGCGGGCACAGGGGCATGAGGAAGGCTTTGCTGCGGGCAGAGAGGCGGGAGAAGCCGCCGTGCGCGCCGAGATGGAGGACCTCATCCGAGAGACCAATGCAAAGGCGGAGAAGACCCTGCGCGATGCATATGATGCCATGCACGACTACGTCATCCATGCAGAGCAGGACATTGTTTCCATTGCGATGGAGGCCGTGGAACGCATTCTTCCGCAGCACTTCATCGACGTGCCGCAGATGGTTCTTCCCGTTGTGCGGGACGCGATTCTGCGCGTCAAGGATCAGAAGGAGATCGTCATTCACGTTCCTCCCGACAGTTATGACTTTGTGCTGATGGCGCGGGATGAACTGCGCGGCATCCTGACGGCAGGCGATTCGGTGCTCACGATAATCTCGGATGAGGGGCTGAAGCCCGGGGACTGCCTTGTGGAGACCCCGAACGGCAGTGTGGACGCACGCCTCCAGACCCAGATCGAACAGCTGAAGAAGGCTGTGCGGAAAGTAATGCTATGAATACGAGTGAAACGGGGGGGAATCCCCCATTTTCCATAGATGTCCATAAATTCCGCGATGCGCTTCGCACATGCTCTCCCATGAAGCTCACGGGAAAGGTGACGCAGATCATCGGTCTGGTCATTGAGTCGCAGGGCCCGACGGTCACCGTCGGCGAACTCTGCTATGTGAGTTCGCATTTTTCCGGCATGCCGCCCGTTCCTGCGGAGGTCGTCGGATTCCGCGAGGGGAGTGTTCTCCTGATGCCGGTCGGCGAGATGCAGGGGATCGGCCCGGGCTGCGAGGTTGTTGCAACGGGACGCCGCCTGCAGGTCAAGGTCGGCGAGGAACTGCTCGGGCGCGTGCTCGACGGCCTCGGCAACCCGATCGACGGAAAGGGGCCGATCCTCGCAAAGGAGGAGTATCCTCTCCAGGCACCGCCGCCGCCGCCGCTCACGCGCCCGCGCATACATGATCATCTCTATGTCGGCGTGCGCGCCATCGACGGACTCATTACGCTCGGAGACGGACAGCGCATCGGCATCATGGCCGGGTCAGGCGTCGGCAAATCGACCCTGCTCTCCATGATCGCACGCAATACCGAGGCGGACATCAGCGTCATCACGCTCGTCGGCGAGCGCGGACGCGAGGTGCGTGACTTCATCGAACGCGACCTTGGCGAAGAGGGCTTGAAGCGTTCTGTTGTGGTTGTGGCAACGTCAGATCAGCCGGCGCTCGTCCGTATCAAGGGCGCTATGACCGGTACGGCGATTGCCGAGTATTTCCGCGACCGGGGGCATAAGGTCGTCCTCATGATGGACTCGGTTACGCGCTTTGCCATGGCGCAGCGCGAGGTCGGGCTCACCATCGGCGAGCCGCCGGCGACGCGCGGCTATACGCCGTCCGTATTTGCCATGCTGCCGCGCCTGCTCGAGCGGGCGGGCACGAGCGAGAAGGGATCCATCACAGGGATCTATACCGTTCTTGTTGACGGCGATGATATGAATGAACCGATTGCGGACGCGGTCCGTTCCATCCTTGACGGACATATCGTGCTCTCGCGCCGAATCGCGGCGCAGAACCATTTTCCTGCGATTGACGTTCTCAGCAGTGTCAGCCGCGTTATGTACGAAGTGGTGGACAAGAGCCATTTGGAAGCGTCGCAGGAAATGCGCCAGCTGATGGCCGTCTATGCCGAGGCGGAGGATCTCATCCACATCGGTGCCTATGTCAAGGGCTCCAGTCCGAAGATCGATGCCGCGATCCAAAAGATTGACGGAATTAACAGCTTCCTCTGTCAGGACATCTATGAGGTGACCTCTTACGAGGAGACAGAGCAGCGACTTTTGGCGGCCACGGGGAAGACGACCCCGCCGCCCGCTGAGGAAGGCACATGAAAAAATTTCGATTTCAGCTGGAAACCCTCCTCAAAGTCACGCGAATGAAGAAGGAGGAGGCGGAGGTTGCCTTTGCCGAGGCCGTGCGGCGCCTTGAAGAGGCACGTGCCTACCAGCGGCAGCTCCTCGAGGAGATGGCCCAGGGGCAGCGCGACTACGAAGAGCTCTCAAAGACAGGGACACGCATTAAGATCGGCCGGCTGATGAGTTTTAACCAATTCTTTGGCTGGAAGCGCCAGCAGATCGAGGATCAGCAGCAGGTGATCCTGCATGCAAATGCGGAACGGCAGAAGCGGCTGAAGGTTTTAATGGAGCATATGAGCTCGCTTAAGAGCATTGAAAAGCTGAGAGAGAAACGTCTTGCGGAGTACAAGGCGGAGGTCCTGCAGGAGGAGCAGAAGATGCTCGATGAGATCGGCCTGCAGCTGACCATGCGGAATAGGGAATTGGAGGAAGCGGTATGATGGATCTTTCCGGCGTCCGGCAGATACAGGCGCGCATTGCAGAGATCGAGGGGCAGTTCGCTTTGCCGAAGCAAGATCTGCCCGGTGCGGATTTTGCATCGAAACTCCAGCAGGAGATTGAGCGAAATGCTTCTGTTGCTGCCGGGAAGGCGTATGCCGCGGACCGCGTGCAGCAGAACACCGCAGCGGCTGCTCCGTCTGCTGCGCAGAAGATTACAGCAGCGGAGCAGAGCACGCTTGCGAATCCGGAGCTCGCCCGCATGATTCATACAGCCGCCCAGAAATACGGAGTCGATCCGAAACTGGTTTCTGCAGTGGCAGAGGTTGAGTCCGGCGGACATCAGGACGCCGTTTCTTCGACGGGTGCGGTCGGCGTCATGCAGCTGATGCCGGAGACGGCAGCGGGCCTTGGCGTGGATCCCTACCGAATGGAGAGCAATGTCGAGGGCGGCGCGAAGTATCTGCGCGAGATGCTCGACACCTTTGACGGGGATGTCAAGAAGGCAGTTGCCGCCTACAACGCGGGCCCAAACGCAGTAAAGGCCTACGGCGGCGTTCCGCCCTACGCTGAAACTCAAAATTATGTGAGTAATGTCTTAGACATCTACCATTAAGTCGATAAATCGTGTATACTAAGGGGAAGAGAAAGAGGGAAGGGAATTCCATGCGGAAGAAACTAAAGGTCCTATTTGGATTGATCTTACTCCTCGTACTGATCGCAGGAGGCTTCGCTCTCGGCGTCTATCTTCGCCTCTTTGATACGCAGGCACTCAACGAGGAATACGGCCTCCATGAACTCCCCATCATCGGCGAATACTTTGTTCCGCCGGCATCGGGTGAGACGCATGTGGAGCAGACGGCATCTGCACCGGCGGGCGGAAACGGGCACAGCGCTCCTGCTGCCGCAGCGCCGAAGAAGCCGTCTGAAAAGGTGAAGATCACGAAAGAGGAGATCGAGAAGCAGCAAAAGGAGCGCGAGGCAGCAGAAAAGAAGCGCATTACGAAATTGGCGCGCCTCTACAATGATATGAAGCCCGCAGATGCGGCAAGGGTGATGGAGTCGCTTGACATTGATCTCTGCATTGCCATTCTCCAGCGCATGGATGAGAGCAATGCGGCAAAGATCATGACTGCATTCGAAGGGGATCGTGCGGCACAAATCACACAGATTATCTATGAGGGTGTCCCGCAGCGGACTGCAAATGCACGTGCTGCCAAAGCCGCCGTGCCCGGCACTGCGGCGGAAAGTGCGGACGAAAAACCGCAGCAATAGGGATCGTACACATCGATGGAGAGAGCCTGCGAAGCCGCTGAAAAGCGTACTTCGCAGGTTTTTTAGGAATTCTGTCTTTGGGGATTGACGGAATTTCCTTTAGGAGGTTGTACTCTTGCGTCGTATTTTTTTACTGATGACGGCATTTCTTATTGTCGTACTGGGGGGGCTGTCAGCCGGAGGCCATGCAGAGGCTGCCTTCAGCGACCGGGCTAAGGATCTGGCGAAGATCACCGGGATCCGCGTCGGACGGATGGATGGAAATGTGCGTATTGTCATTGATTCAGATCGTCCTGTGACGTACCGGCAAAGCGTTCTTGCGAATCCCACGCGGGTTGTTGTGGATGTGCAGAATGCTTGGATCGTGCCGGAGTATAAGAAGAATATTCGTGTAGACTCGTCCCTCGTCTCCGGTGTACGCGCGGCGCAGTTCGATGCGTCGACGGTGCGTATTGTGGTGGAGACCTCCGTGGGCAAGGGTGGGTACAATGTATTTGCTCTCGACGGCGGGAAGCCGCGTATCGTGATGGACTTTGGCAGTGCGCCGGGAGGCGGTTCGGCAAAGCAGCCGAAACAGCCGAAGCAGTCCGAACCTCCCGCGGATGCAGATGAGAACCCCTCCGATGGAGGCGGAAGTCATCGCGATATCTCCGATATCACCGGTCTCAAGGGACGGACGATTGCGATTGATCCCGGACATGGCGGGAGCGATTCCGGCGCGATCGGGCCGACAGGCGTCATGGAGAAGTCCGTGACCATGCGTGTCAGCCGCGAACTGAAACGCCTGCTGGAGGCAGAGGGAGCGCGCGTTGTCCTCACACGCACGAGTGATACGGAGGTTTCACCGAAGGGCGCACGTGCTACTGCGGTGGAGGAACTCGAGGCACGCTGCGATATCGCCAACCGTGCGAATGCCGATATATTCCTGTCCATTCATGCGGATGCATTTACAAACCGCGAGGTCAAGGGAACAACGGCCTACTACTATACGAAGGGGTCGAAGCAGTCCAAGCTCCTCGCGGACAGTGTGCGCACCGCCCTTATTGATGCGATTGGAACGGTTGACCGCGGGACACAGACGAGCAATTTCTACGTGGTGAAGCATACGGATATGCCCGCAATTCTTGTCGAGATCTCCTTTATCTCGAATCCGGATGAGGAGCGCATGATGAACAGCGATGCGGGCATCAAGAAGATTGCACAGGGCATTGCAGACGGCATTGCCGACTACTTTGGATGATTTTTAGGAGAGGAAGAAGAGCTTGCAGGAAGTTCACGGGTACCCGGCGCGTACGCGCCAGTTCTTCATCGTATTGCTTCCAATTCTGATTACGCAGGTCGCCCTCATGGCCCCCGGATTTTTCAATACGGTCATGGCCGGACATATCAGCAAGGAAGATCTCGCAGGAATTGCGGTTGGTGCGAGCATCTTCTTCCCTGTCTTCGGGGCCTTTATGGGACTTGTCTCGGGGTTGACCCCGATCATTGCACAACACTACGGTGCACGGCGGATGCGGGAAATTCGGAGCGTCGTTCAGCAGAGTTTCTACTGGGCGACGCTTCTTGCTGCGCTCCTCCTCCTGCTCGGCGTGCTCACTGTTCCGCACGTCGTACATGCACTCGCGCTCGAGCCCGTCGTCGAGCATATTACGATGGAGTATCTGTCCTATATTTCCTTTGGCTTGATTCCGGTGGCGCCCGCCATTGTTCTGCGTAATTTCATCGATGCACACGGGCGGACGCGGCTCACGATGTACATTACGATGGCGACGATTCCGATCAATATCGTGCTGAACTATATCTTTATGTACGGCGTGTGCGGGATACCGCCCCTCGGCGGACCGGGAGCGGGGCTCGGTGCGGCGCTGAGCTACTGTGTCTTTCTTGCGCTGAACAGCATCGTCGTTCTGCGAATGAATCAATTCGCTCGATATCACGTGTTCGCGCGTCTTCCGAAGCCGGTTCCCCGCGACTGGTGGGCGCTTCTTACCGTATGCGTGCCCATCGGCCTGACCGTATTCTGTGAGCAGAGCATCTTCGGCGCAGTCGGACTCCTCATGGCAGCCTACGGGACGACCGTGGTCGCGGCGCATCAGGCAGCGATGAACTTCACGACCATCGTCTATATGCTGCCCCTCTCTGTCTCGATGGCGATCACCATCCTGGTCGGCTATGAAGTCGGTGCCGGACGCGAGAACGGGGCGCGTGCCTATATCCGCCTCAGCCGCGTCCTGACACTTTTCTTTGTCGGCCTGATCGCAATGCTTCTCGCAGCAATGCGCGATATGGTTGCGGCGCTCTACACGACGAATTTGGAGGTGCAGGAGCTCCTGCGCGTCTTCCTGCTCTATGCACTCGCGCTGCAGTTCAGCGACTGCGTGAATGCGCCGCTCCAGGGAGCGCTGCGCGGTTATAAGGATGTTACCGTTACCTTTTGGCTGGCGGTACTCTCGTTCTGGGGCATCGGCCTGCCGAGCGGCTATATGCTTGCGGAGTGGACGGATCTTGGCCCCTACGGCTATTGGGCGGGTCTGATCGGCGGTGTCGTCGTCGGTGCGATGCTTCTCATGATACGTCTGCGCGTTATTGAGGGGCGCATGCGGCGCGCAAAGCAGCAGGGAAATGTCTCCTCCCTGTGAAAAATGTTGTTGAAATTCCTGTAAAACGTGATATGATGTAGCCTGTACGGGGAAAACCCCATGTATATTTCTTCCAGAAATGGTGAGATAATCCACTATGTGATTTTTTTCACTTTTGTGATAAGGAGCAGGGGAAAATATGGCAGATCGGAAACATATTGTCATTGTTGGGGCTGGTTTTGGCGGCGTTAGCCTCGCCCAGGAACTTGCCAAGAAGGATGTGCGGATCACGCTGGTGGATCAGCACAACTATCATTTGTTTCAGCCGCTTCTCTATCAGGTGAGTACCGCTGTTCTGTCTCCCTCAGAGATTGCATATCCGACACGGGCGTTTTTCAGGAAAAACAAAAACGTTGAGTTCTTTCTCGCCAAGGCCACGGGGGCGGATCAGGAGCGTCGGGTTCTTAAGACCGACCACGGCGAAATTTCCTATGACTATCTTGTCCTGGCGGCAGGGGGGACGACGAACTTCTTCGGCAATGAGAGTGTGGAACGCAGCTCCTTTGCAATGAAGACCCTGCAGGAGGCCATTGAGGTGCGCAATCATATTGTGCATGAGTTCGAGCGCGCCGCGAAGATGACGGATCCCTCGATGGCGGATGAGCGTCGGCGTCACCTCAACTTCGTTATTGTCGGCGGCGGTGCTACCGGCATTGAGATGGCGGGCGCCATGATGGAACTGATCAGTATTTTCAAGGAAGAATATCACAATATTGATTTCAGCGAGGTCAGCGTGAGCCTGCTCGAGGCAATGGGGAGCGTCCTGCCGATGGTGCCGCCGGATCTCCAGCAGCATACGATCAAGGCTCTGCGCAAGAGAGGCGTGAACGTGTGTCTGAATACCGCGGTGACGGGCTATGACGGCAGCAATCTTGTTCTGCAGAGCGGAGAGATTATCCCAACCAGGACGGTGATCTGGGCGGCCGGTGTGCGTGCACAGGACTTTATCAAGGACTGCGGCGGTGAGGTTGACCGCAGCGGACGGATCATCGTTGGAGAAAATCTCCTCGTCAAGGGGAGCGACCGCGTCTTTGCGATCGGGGACTGCGCGAACTTTCATCATGGCACGGAGCGTCCTCTGCCGACGGTTGCCCCGGTGGCAACCCAGCAGGCAGTTCAGGTCAGCAAGAGCATCATGGCGCTGATCTCGGGCAGGACGCCGGATCAGCTCGAGAAGTTCGTCTATCACGATGTGGGGGCGATGGCAACCATTGCCAAGGGCGAGGCGGTCATGAACGGCCCCATGCCCGTGCTTGGTTTTATGATGAAGGCAAGCGGGCTCTTTGCGTGGATTGCATGGATGTTTGTCCATCTGATCCGCCTTGCAGGGAGGTGTTCGAACTTCACCGTTACGATCAAGTGGATTTGGAACTATCTCTTTGGGACGCGCCTCGAGCGCATTATCGTGCACAGGGACGAATAGGGCTTGCGTGTCCGTTTGTTTTGTGCTATACTAGCGCGGTATTGGACGCTGGGCGTCTGATTCCAAGACTTCGTTCTTGATGCTCCGCATCGAGTTCAACCAAGCGTGCACGAGCGTGCTTGTATCCGGCAAAAGAAACGAGGTGTATCGACATGAAAGAGGGTATTCATCCGGAGTTCTTCGAGACAACGGTGACGTGCGGCTGCGGCAATACGTTCACGACGGGCTCGACGAAACAGGATCTGCGCATCGACGTCTGCTCGAAGTGCCATCCGTTCTTCACGGGACGTCAGCGCGACGTTCAGGCGGGCGGCCGCATCGAGAAGTTCCAGAAGCGCTACGCAAAGAAATAGTGATCGTGGTGAGGTGCGCCGCACCTTGCCTGTTCGCTGCACGACAACAGGAAGGGGCTATTGCACGAGAGATCGTGTAATAGCCCTTTTAGTATATTGCAAAGGAATCCTATGCCAAAGAAAATAACCGATCTTGCGGTCGGCGGCCAGGCGGTCATCGAGGGCGTGATGATGCGTGATGCGGCAAAGACCGCGACTGCCGTGCGCCTGCCGAACGGAGAAATCGAGGTCGAGACGAATACGATTACCTCTATTCGCGATCGCTATCCCGTGCTCAATCTGCCGCTCATCCGCGGCTCTGTCATCATGGTGGAATCCCTTGTCATCGGCATGCGCGCTCTCTCGTTCTCCGCACAGGCAGCGGGGGAGGAGGATGAGCAGATGACGAAGAAGGAAATCGCCATGACGATCCTCTTCGCGCTCGTCTTGGCGAGCGTGCTCTTTATCGTCATCCCGACGGGGGCGGCACATCTGGCAGCGGCGTATACCGAGGATCCGATTGTGTTCAATCTCATTGAGGGAGGCATCCGTCTTCTCGTCTTCCTCCTCTACATCTGGGGCATTTCGTTCATGGGCGGCATCCGCCGCGTGTTTCAATACCACGGTGCGGAGCACAAGACAATCCACTGCTACGAGGCGGGCGAGGCACTGACGGTGGAGAATGTACAGAAATTCCCGCGCCTGCATCCGCGCTGCGGGACGAACTTTCTCCTGATCGTCATGGTGGTCGCCATCGTCTTTCATGTATTCTTCGGCTGGCCCGATCTCTGGCTGCGCATTCTGAGCCGTCTGGCCGTTCTGCCCGTCGTTGCCGGCGTGTCCTATGAGATCATCCGGTTTGCGGGGCGCAGCGAGAATCGTATCGTGCACATTCTGATTACGCCGGGGCTTTGGCTCCAGTATCTGACAACGCGCCCGCCGGCCGATGAGATGGTCGAGGTCGCAATCGAAAGCCTCAAGGCGGTGCTCCCGCCCGAGGACATTCCTGCAGGAAGCGGAACCTATCGTAAGGAGACAACGTGTTAAGCAAACTGAATGCTGTTGCGGATAAATATCGCGAGCTGGAGGCGCTGCTCAGCGATCCCGCTGTCATGGCGGACATGGCACAGTGGCAGCGCTATACGCGCGAGCATGCGGCACTGACACCGATCGTGGAGGCGTATGCCGCCTATCAGCAGGCACTGGCGACAATCGAAGAGGATAAGGAGATGCTCGTCGAGGCCGATGCCGAGATGAAGGAAATGCTTGCAGAGGAAATCGCGGAGGCGGAGGCGCGCCGTGATCAGCTTGCGCAGGAGCTGCCCATCCTCCTCCTGCCGCGCGATCCGAACGATGACAAGAACGTGATCGTTGAGATTCGTGGCGGCGTCGGCGGGGAGGAGGCGGCACTCTTTGCTGCGAGCCTCTTTCGCATGTATGCGCGCTATGCCGAACGTCAGGGCTGGCGGACCGAGATTCTCAGCAGCAATCCGACGGAGATCGGCGGGTTTAAGGAAATCTCCTTTCTTGTCAACGGCGGCGGTGCTTACAGCCGCCTGAAATACGAGAGCGGAACGCATCGCGTGCAGCGCATTCCTGTCACCGAATCCGGCGGACGCATCCATACGTCTGCGGTCACGGTTGCCGTGCTGCCCGAGGCGGAGGATGTCGAGGTCACGATCGATGCGAACGATCTGCGCATCGATACCTACTGCGCCTCGGGTGCGGGCGGCCAGTACGTCAACCGGACGGAGACCGCGATCCGCATTACGCACATTCCGACGGGCATCGTCGTGCAGTGTCAGGACGAGAAGTCGCAGCTGAAGAACCGTGAGAAGGCGATGAAGGTTCTGCGCGCGCGGCTCTATGACCGCGCACAGCAGGAGCAGGCGGATGCCGTTGCCGCCGACCGCCGCAGCCAGGTCGGCTCAGGCGACCGCAGTGAGCGCATCCGTACGTATAATTTCCCGCAGGGACGTGTGACCGATCACCGGATCGGGCTGACCCTCTATAAGATCGATGCCGTTCTGGACGGTGACCTGGATGAGATCCTCGCGGGACTCATCACGGCAGATCAGGCGGAACGTCTGAAACAGGTGAACTGATGGCGCAGCAGGTTTGGACGATTCAGCGTCTCCTTGCGTGGACCGCAGAGTTCTTTCGGGAACGCGGGATCGACAGCCCGCGCCTCGATGCGGAGGTTCTGCTCGCATCCGTACTCGGCAGGGACCGCATGTATCTCTACGTCCACTTTGATGAACCTCTGGAACCCGCAGAGCTGACGCAGTTTCGCGCCTATGTGAAGGAGCGCGGGGCGCATGTGCCGCTCGCCTATGTGCTTGGGCGGCACGAGTTCATGGGGCTGGAGTTCCGTGTGACACGTGATACGCTCGTTCCGCGTCCGGACACAGAGGTGCTCGTGCAGTGCGCTGTTGATTTTCTTCGTGCGCACTCCGGCGCAGATGAACTCTGCATTGCCGACATTGGGACAGGGACGGGCGCGGTTGCGCTCTCTGTTCTCCATCATACGGAGAGGACGCGGGCGGATGCCGTGGATATCTCCCCCGCTGCGGCAGCGATCGCGCGGGAGAACGCGGAGCTGCTGGCGCTGACGGAGCGCATTGCTGTTCATGTGGGAGATTTGCTCGCACCGCTTGCGGGATGCACATACGATATGATCCTCTCGAATCCGCCCTACATTCCAACGGCGGATATTGCGGGACTGATGCCGGATGTGCGCAGTTATGAACCCCTCCTTGCTCTTGATGGCGGTGCAGACGGGCTCGTATTTTATCGGCGTATTATGGCAGAGGCCCCCAATATGCTGAGGGATGGGGGCGCTGTTGCCGTCGAGGTCGGCATTGACGAGGCGCCTGCTGTCGCAGCGCTGATGGTGGAGCATCCGCGCATTGTGCGGACGGAGACGCGCAGAGATCTCGCCGGGATCGCGCGTGTGGTGGTTGGGTACACGAGATAAAACAGCGTGCAGTCCGCACACCAAAGCGACTCAGAATACATGAAAGTTGTTTCACCATAAAGGAGAGACAGTATGGACACGGAGATCCTTCGCCCGGTATCGCCGGCTGATTTTGAGCGTGCTGCTGATCTCATCCGCAGCGGTGCACTCGTCGCGTTTCCGACCGAGACGGTCTACGGGCTCGGCGCGAACGGCCTCGATGCCGCCGCATGCGCGCGCATCTATGAGGCGAAGGGCCGTCCCTCCGACAATCCGCTCATCCTCCATGTATCCGATCTGGAGATGGCAGAGACACTCACACCCGCGATGCCGCCGCTGGCCGCGCACTTGCTGACAGCGTTTGCCCCGGGACCAATCACCGTCATCCTGCCGAAAGCCGCACACATCCCCGATATCGTGACGGGCGGTCTTTCGACCGTCGGTGTTCGCTGCCCCGACCACACGATTGCCCGCCGTCTCATCCGTGCGGCAGGCGTGCCAGTCGCTGCGCCGTCCGCAAACATCTCGGGCCGCCCGAGCCCGACAACAGCGGAGATGGTCTATGAGGATATGGCGGGGCGCATTCCGCTCATCCTTGACGGCGGCAGCTGCCGCTGGGGCTTGGAGTCCGCCATTGTCGACTGTACAGAGACGAACGCCGTCACGATTCTTCGTCCGGGAGCCGTCACCTGCGAGATGATTGCGGCGGAACTGCCCGCAGTTGAGGTGCGGATGGACGCCGCGCTTGCGGCAGCGGACGCAGCACCGCGCGCCCCCGGCATGAAGTATACCCACTATGCGCCGCGCGTGCCGCTCACCGTCTATGCAGGGCAGGGGGATGCCGTCACGGCAGCGCTGCGCGCAGAGTTCCTGCAGCGCATGGCAGCAGGGGAAAGGCCTGCCGTCATTGCGAGCAATGAGACCCTTACAGCGCTGTGCGGCGTTGTTCCCGCAGAGCATACCTACAACTGCGGCGCACGCGGCAATCACAGCACCCTTGCCTCCTGTCTTTACGATGCTCTCCGCCACTTCGACGATATGGATGTCACCTCCCTTCTCGCTGAGGGAACAGGGGCGTACGGTCTTGGGACTGCGATCATGAACCGTCTGCGCAAGGCGAGCGGAGGCCGTGTCGTGCATGTGTGACCTGCTGCGCTGCATATAAAAACCGGCAGCCGCTCTGTTTCGAGCAAGCCGCCGGCTAAATCACTGTCATCATAAAATTTGAACACGTCCTATTCAGTTTTGTGAGTATGTCCTCGCAGCCCGCTGAGCGGGTCTGTCGGCCATCTATTGTACGTTCAGCTGAAACCGTTTTGGAGATCTCTGAATATCATCCAATTTGCGCGCTAGGTTTTCGAATACGAATCGTACAGAGGGATAATGTCATTCACCCGGCGTATCGGGGATGACGGTGCTGTGAGCAGCTCTTGCGGCGCTGTGCCGGATGAGCTCCCGCAGAGTATGCGGACTCGATTCTTCTCTACAAAGATGCACTCCCGTCAAGAGACCGTGTCACTGCACCTCGGCGTTTGTGTCAATAGACATTCTCCTTTCCTTCATTTACGATTACAGGAGATATATCTCTTTTCTGTGTTTATCATATCATAAACGACTTTGTTTTGCAATAGCTTTCGTGAAATTGATGGGGGAAATGCCGAATGCTTTCAACATTGCTTGACTTTTTCTTTCCGCCGCGCTGTCCGAACTGCTCCTCTTATGTAGAGCGGCGCGGCGGCTTTTGTCCTGCCTGCGCACAGAGGCTCATCGGCCTGCGCAGCATCGCGCGTACGCCGGAGGCTGCGGAGTGCCTCGCGGGCATTTGGGCGCTGGGACATTATCGCGAGGGCGTGCGTGATCTCCTGCGCGCATTGAAGTATCAAAAGAGGAGATCCGTCCTCCCCGATTTTGAGACGCTGCTGGAGGAGGGGGAGACAGTGCTCGCCCAGCTTCCGTATCCGCTGACGGCGGTTGCGGTTCCTCTTTCACGCGAGCGCACGCAGGAGCGCGGTTTCAATCAGACCGAGGAGATCTTTGCATCGTGGCTCGGGAAGCACAGCATAGAGCTCGTTCCCGCCCTTGTGCGCACGCGTGCGACTGCACCGCTCTACGATCATACGCGTACGGAGCGGCGGCGTGAACTGCGCGGAGCCTTTGCTCCCGCTGAGAATCTGGATGTGACGGGGCTGGATATTCTCCTCGTGGATGACATCATGACGACGGGGGCAACGCTCATAGAGTGCGCACGCACACTGAAACGTGCCGGAGCGCACCGCATATATGCGCTCGTTTTGACTAGCGAACATATTTGAAAATGTAATTTACTTGTAAAAAACTTCAAAAGAACTTATAATATAATTTATCATATCATAATGGGAAGTTTTATGGGAAATGCTGATCAGATGGGGACCTTCCTGTTCTGTCGGTGTTTTATGATTCAGGAGGGTTTTTATTGGTAATGAATGGTGCGAGGGCGCTCCTCGAGAGCCTTCGGCATGAGGGCGTTGAGGTCGTATTCGGTTACCCGGGCGGCGCTGTGCTCACGCTGTATGATGAAGTATATAAGATGAAATTTCCGCATGTCCTCACACGCCACGAACAGGGGGCGGCACATGCTGCAGACGGCTATGCGCGCGCCTCGGGAAAGGTTGGTGTTGTCTTTGCCACATCAGGGCCCGGTGCGACGAATCTCGTGACTGGGATTGCTACGGCACATATGGACTCGGTGCCGATGGTCTGCATCACGGGACAGGTTGCAAATCCGTACATCGGCAAGGACTCCTTTCAGGAGGCGGATATCGTCGGCATTACGACGCCGATCACAAAGCACAACTATCTCGTCAAGGACGCCAAGGAACTGCCTCGTGTTGTGAAGGAGGCGTTCTATATTGCGCGCACGGGGCGGCCCGGTGTCGTTGTGATCGACGTGGCAAAGGATGTATTCGACACGGAGATCGAGTATACCTATCCCGCGCATGTTGAGCTGCACGGCTATGCGGGGGAGAGCTCCTTCGAGGCGGCGGCGGTCTGGGAGGCTGCGGAAGCCCTCTTTGCCGCACAGCGGCCGCTGCTCTTCGTCGGCGGCGGCGCCGTGCTCTCGGATACGTCAGAATACGTCCGTGAACTCATCGCGCTGACAGGAATGCCGTCTGTGGCAACCCTGATGGGGCTCGGTGCTGTTCCCGCAGACGCGGAGGGCTTTACCGGCATGGCGGGGATGCACGGTGCCTATGCTTCCAATATGGCGGTCCAGGACTGCGACCTGCTGATCGCCGTCGGCACGCGCTTCAGTGATCGTGTGACGGGGAATACGGCAGGGTTCGCACCGAAGGCGCGCATTGTGCATTTCGACATTGACCCCGCGGAGCTGGATAAGAATGTGCGGGCGGATATTCCTGTGATCGGCGATTTGCGCCAGACACTGCCCGCGCTCATTGATATCGTGAAGAATGCGGCCAAGGAGGATCTGTGCGCACGCTTCCGTCCCTGGCTGGGCGATGTGCTCTCGATGGAGCGCGCACATCCGCTCGGGTGGAAACCGTCGGAGGATATCCGCCCCGAGGAGCTGATCAGCCGCGTGCGCGCACTGGTCGATCCGGATGCGGTCTGTGTGACCGATGTCGGTCAGCATCAGATGTGGGCAGCGCAGTTCTTCGGCTGTCCGGAGCCGCGCCGTTTCCTTACATCGGGCGGGCTTGGCACGATGGGATACGGCCTGCCGGCGGCCATCGGCGCGAAGCTTGCCTGTCCGGATCGCGAGGTCGTCCTCATCACCGGTGACGGGAGCATCATGATGAACTGCCAGGAACTGGCGACCATGGCGGACAATGATATTGATGTCAAGATTGTCATTGTGCATAATTCGATTCTCGGCATGGTCGGACAGTGGCAGCGCCTCTTTTACAGCCATCACTACTCTGCCTCGGAGCTCAAGGGAAAGACGGACTTTGTAAAACTCGCCGAGGCGATGGGTGTTGAGGCCTGCCGGATTGAGACCCGGGAGGAGTTCGCGGAGGTCCTTCCGCGCGCACTGCAGGCGAAGGGCGCCCGTCTCATCGATGTCATCGTGCCGGAGGAGGCGGATGTCATTCCAATGGTGCCGGGCGGCAAGCGCCTTGATCAGATGGTGCTGGGAGGAAGGTAAGATGGATAAGTATTTGCTCGCTGTGCTTGTGGACAACAAGCCCGGCGTCCTCACACACATCGCAGGCCTCATCAGCCGCCGCGCGTTCAATATCGAGAGTATCTCCGCCGGTTATACGGAGGAGGCCGATGTCACACGCATCAACATTGTTGTCTCCGTTGCCTCGGAGAATGAACTGAGGCAGGTTGTCACGCAGCTGTCGAAACTGATCGACGTCGTAAAGATCGTTAACCTCACGCAGTTTGAATCCATCACGCGCGAACTTGTGCTCATCAAGGTGCGCGCGACGAAGGAGAACCGTGCCGAGATCATCGATGTCGTGAATATCTTTCGCGCCCGCATTGTAGATGTCGGCGCAGAGAACGTCGTCGTTGAGCTGACAGGCGACGCGAAGAAAATCGATGCCCTCTCGGAGCTGCTCTCCGACTACGGCATCATCGAGATCGCCCGAACGGGAGCAATCGCACTCTCGCGCGGGCCCGTACCGGTCAAGAACATGTAATAGGTTCAAATGAAGGAGAGATTGTCATGCATCTGAGAAAATGGGGGATACTCTTGCCGGCGCTCTGTCTTGGTCTCGTAGGCTGCGGACTTACGGGCAGCAGTTCGGACCGTGTGATCTATGCGAATTTCGATGACAGCGACGGATTCTGCACACAGATCAAGGATGCCTTTGCCAATAAGGCCAAGGCGGACGGCATTCAAGTCGAATTTCTTGATGCGAAGAACGACGGCAACATGCAGATCGATCAGCTCAACGAGGCGATCAGCGGCGGCGCAGGTGCGATTGTGCTGCTCGCAGTAGACGGGTCGAGCATCGTGAAGACGATCGAAAAGGCCAACGACGCGGGCATTCCCGTCATCACGGTCAACCGCAACGTTGCAGGAGGGAAGGTCCTGCGCGCCTACTCGGATGACAAGGAGGCGGGACGCATGCAGGGCGAGTACATGGCCTCGCACCTGCCGCCGAATGCAAAGATCGTCTATCTGCAGGGAGACGGAACGCAGAGCAGTGCCGTCGGACGCTGGGAGGGTTTTAAGGCAGCATGCCTTGACAAGCGCCCTGACATTCAGCTGCTCTCCTTTGTCGACGCCGGATGGAGCAAGGCGGAGGCGCTCAAGACCATGACGCTCTGGATGACCATGTTCCCGGAGATCAACGGGGTCGTTGCAGGAAACGATGAGATGGCGCTCGGCGCCGTTGCGGCCCTCAAGGGGGCAAACCGCCTCGAGGGCTGTCTTGTGAGCGGCGTTGATGCGACGGCGGCGGGACTCGCTGCCGTTGAGGCGGGCGAGATGGTGCAGACCATTAAGCAGGATGCGAAGGGACAGGGCGAGGCTGCACTCACGCTCGCAGAGGGCTTCCTGAAGGGGAATGCTCCCTCCGGTGATCTCGCGATTCCTTTTACATCCATAACCTCGGATAATATTGCACAGGCGGGAAAGTGAGGAGGAAAGGGCTATGAATATTCCATTCATCTCTGCAGAAGCATTAAAGGATTACGCTGTGCGGACGAAGGTCTTTATTCTGTCCGTGTTCCTCATGGCGGTGCTGCTCATCGTCGCCGCTGTCGGTGTCTATTCGAACTATCAGGCGAAGCAGTCGCTCGACGATATGTATCATCATAACCTGATGTCGACGCAGTATCTGAACGATGCAAACAACCGCCTGCGGAAGATCAGCGTCAACGTCCCCTACATCCTGCAGGACGGTTTTACGGCGGACAACCGCAAGATCCTCGTGGATGATGTGCTCGGAAATCTGGACGGCATTCGCCACGATATAGAGGAACTGAAGAAGATCAACACGAGCGAGCGGGCACAGGCAACCATTGCCGAGCTTGAGAAAAACCTCGCCGACGCGTCGAGCAAAGTGGGCGCGGTCAACAGCATGGGCACGTCGCCCGAGGACCGCGTTGCCATCTTTGATAATCTTGCATCGCTCACCGTCATCTCGAGCAACATGGCGGTGCTTACCCCGGACA